>Ga0164290_1001670_pt1 | contig 26603 bp, 34 predicted proteins | sample Micstemetagenome_FD_108782 | JGI IMG/M metagenome (GOLD analysis project Ga0164290, IMG submission 108782) | Contaminated culture microbial community from soil near Moab, Utah, USA - Microcoleus steenstrupii SON62 (Illumina Assembly) | ecosystem: Environmental > Terrestrial > Soil > Soil crust...
CGAAGCCGAGCGCGTCGCGGTAGACGGCGAGCGACCGGTCGAGGTCGGCGACGATCAGCGCCGCGCGCTTGAAGCGGATCGCGTCCATCCCGCGCCTCAGCCGAGATCGAGCGGCTCGGCGACTCGAACGAGCTGCTTGCCCATATTTTGGCCCTCGAACAGGCGGCGCAGCGCCGCCGGCATCCGCTCGATCCCGTCGAGCACGTCCTCGATATAGGGGAGCCGTCCTTCCCGGATCCACCCCGCCATGCGTTCCTCCGCTTCGGGGAAACGGTCGACAAAATCGTAGACGAAGAAGCCCTGCATCTTCGCGCGCTGCCGCCCGATCCGCCACCAGTTGGCGAGCCGGTAGCTGTGGCCCGAGACATACTGCGAGATGCGCCCGCAGCTCACCACGCGGGCGTAGCGGTTGATGTGCTCGAGCGCGGCGTCGAGCACCGGCCCGCCGACGTTGTCGAAGAATAGGTCGATGCCGGCGGGCGCGACCGCTTCGATCGCGCGGCCGAGGTCGGGCGACCGGTAGTCGACCGCCGCGTCGTAGCCGAGCCGCTCGGTCAGCATCGCGCGCTTCTCGGGCGTGCCGGCGAGGCCGATCACCCGGCACCCGGCGATCTTGGCGAGCGGCCCGACCACCGAACCGACGCCGCCCGCGGCGCCGGAGACGAGCACGGTCTCGCCGGTCTTCGGCCGGCCGATGTCCAGAAGACCGACGTAGGCGGAGAAGCCGGTGATGCCGAGCACGCCGAGCGCGGTCGAGGCCGGCAGATCGGTCGCGCGCACCTTGAACATCAGCTTGTCGGGCGCGCCGTCGGACACCGCGTAGTCCTGCCAACCGAGCTTGCCGTGGACGACGTCGCCGACCCGGTAGCCGGGGTGGTTCGAGGCGACCACCTGACCGACGCCGCGCCCGTACATCACGTCGCCGATCGACATCGGCCGTTCGATGCCCGCGCCGTCGATCATGTACTGACGCATGACCGGCGCCAGCGACAGGTAGAGTGTGCGGATCACGAACTCGCCGGCGCGCGGCTCGGGGACGACCGACTCGACGAGGCTGAAGTCGCTGTCCTTCACCGGGCCGTCGGGCCGCGCGGCGAGCCGCCACTGGCGATTATGGCGCGTCGGCGCGAAACTCCCCCCGTCACGATCCGCCAACGCGCCCCTCCTCACGATTGGCCCCGAGCCTAGGCAGCGCCCGCGACGTCAGTCCAATTTATAGTTTTTACTTTGGCATTAGCTTGATTAAATCTGGCGCACGGGGGGACGGGACATGGAGATCAGCCTCAGGCAGCTCGGCTATTTTCTGCGGCTGGTGGACAAGCGGTCCTTCACCACCGCGGCGAACGCGCTGTGCATCACCCAGCCGGCGCTCAGCATCGCGATCTCGCAGCTCGAGAAGTCGCTCGGCGTGCAGCTGATCGAGCGGGGCACGCTCCCCGTGTCGCTCACCGCCTACGGCGAGACCTTCCATCGCTACGCGCTGCGCGTGACGCGCGACCTGCAGGAGGCGCGCGACGAGATCGCGGCGTTGCGCAACGGCACGCTCGGCCGGCTCGACATCGGCATGGGGCCGAGTGCGGCCGGGCCGGAGGTGGGCTCGGTGCTGACCTCGATGATCGAAGATTTCCCCGCGCTCGAGATCCACGTCCAGTCGGGTGTGCTGCCGGCGATCGCCGAGCGCATCCGCAACGGCGAGTTCTCGGTCTACGTCGGCACGGTCGCCGACGATTTCGTCGACCCGACGCTCGACGTGTTCCGGCTGTCCACCATCACGCTGAACGTCGTCAGCGGCGCCGGCCACCCGCTGGCGCAACGGCCGGAGGTGAAGCCGGCCGACCTGCTCGACTATCCGTGGATCGCGATCGGCAACCTCGACGCCAACCTGCCCAACTGGAAGCAGGCCTTCCGCGCCGAGGGGCTCGAACCGCCCCGGCCGGCGATCGACGTCCGCAACATCGCGCTGGTGCGCAGCCTGCTGTTCGAGGGGCGCTTCGTCACCATCCTGCCGCAGTCGATGGCGCGGAACGACGTCGAAGCCGGGCTGCTCGCGACGCTCCACCCGCGGTCGTTCGACTGGACGCTCCACCTCGACGCCGTGACCCGTGCGGGCGTCGGCCTGCCGGCGGCCGCGCGCATCTTCCTCGACCGGCTCACCGCCGCCTTCGCCGCCACGCGCCGATTAGAGGAGCTTATACCGGCGTAAAAATTATAAACTGGACGGTGTTACAGGTCCGATACAACCTTCTGTCCGACGGCAGGGCGCGGGGAGGCGCGACGCCGCGGCAGGGGGAATATGATGACCAAGGCGATCTTTCTGGCGACGGCGGGCCTCGCGGCCCTCGCGACGGCGCAGCCCGCGTTCGCGCAGGCCGGGGCACCCGCGCAGACGGCGGCAGCGGCGGAGGACGATCTCGCGCCCGCCGAGATCGTGGTCACCGCGCGCAAGCGCGAGGAGAACCTCATCGACGTGCCGCTCGCGATCACCGCGGTGACCGACGAGCAGCTCGACCGCGCGAACATCGACGACGTGTCCGACCTCGCGATGCAGACGCCCGGCCTGTCGTTCCGCCAGGCCTTCGGGCGCACCGGCGCGGGGCAGGGCGGCGACGGCAACAGCCGCCCGTCGATCCGCGGCATGTCGAACATCCTCGGCGCCGCCAACGCCTCCTTCTTCGTCGACGGCATCTACGTCTCGGGCAACATCACCAGCTACCAGCTCGACAACCTCGAGCGCGTCGAGGTCATCAAGGGGCCGCAGTCGGCGCTGTTCGGGCGCCAGACCTTCTCGGGCGCGGTCAACTTCGTCACGCGCCGCCCGCGCAACGAGATCGACGGCAAGATCAAGCTGACCGCCGGCCAGTACGACCATTATGAGGCGAGCGGCTACGTGAGCGGTCCGCTCATCGACGACAAGCTGCTGTTCGAGATCAGCGGCCGCTTCTACGAATTCGGCGGCGACTACTTCAACCTCGACAACAACAAGCGCGACATCGGCGACCAGAGCACCCGCAACGTCGGCGGCAAGGTCATCTTCGCGCCGACCGACAACTTCGAGGCGGTGGTGAACGTCGGCTACTCCGAGGACCGCGACAAGGGCTTCGCGATCCAGCTCATGGGCAGCGCCAACCTCAACTGCTTCCTGCCGCAGATCACCGGCACGGTGGGCGGCATCCCGCAGGGGCGCGGGCGGACGACCGGCTATTTCTGCGGCGAGATCGAGATCCCCGATCGCTACGCTTACAACATCGACGAGATCGAGGCGCGCGGCTACGAAGGCCTGGCCCGCGACGCGTTCCGCTCGAGCCTCAAGCTCGAATACACGACCGACAGCGATTGGACGCTGACGTCGATCACCGCCTACAACAAGTCGAAGAACCAGCAGGCCTACGACAATACCTACCAGCCGATCCCGTCGCCCGGCTTCCCGATCACCGGCTTCGCCCCGTCGATCGACGGCAGCAAGGTGAAGGACTTCAGCCAGGAGGTCCGGGTGCTGACGCCGCGCGACCGCTCGGTGCGGGCGCTGTTCGGCGGCTACTACTACAAGGAGGACGACGGCACCCGCTTCAGCTACAACTACCAGCGCGACGCGCTCTACCTCGTCGACACCGACGACGGCGTCCGCAACAAGGCGGTGTTCGGCCTCGTCGAGTTCGATGCCACCGACCGGCTGACGCTGTCGGCCGAGGCGCGCTACCAGACCGAGAAGATCATCGGCACCACCGAGGCGTCGACCGCGGCCGCCACGACGCCGCGCAACGCGCTGCTGCCCTACACGCAGTTCCGCACGGAGAAGTTCGACGCCTTCCTGCCGCGCGTCACCGCGCGCTACGCGATCAACGACGACATGAACGTCTACGGCTCGGTCGCGAAGGGCAACAAGCCGGGCGGCTTCAACAACCTGCCGACCAACGCGCGTCCCGCCGACCTCCAGTTCTTCCTAAACGAAGGGCTCGACACCTACGACGAAGAGGCGGCGTGGAGCTACGAGCTCGGCACCAAGGGCGCGCTGTTCGGGCGGCGCCTCTACTACAGCGCCGACATCTTCTACGTCGATTGGACGCAGCAGCAGCTCACGCGCTCCGAGGCTTACGTGACCTCGACCGGGACGGCGGCGAACGCCGCCTTCATCCAGAACGCCGGCAAGTCGGAGATCAAGGGCTTCGAGTTCGACGTCAGCGGCCGCGCCGCCGACTGGCTGTTCCTGCGCTTCGCCTACACCTTCGTCGATGCGAAGTTCGTCGAGTTCGACGACGAGAACACCGAGCGCGTGTTCGACACCGACGGCATCCCGTCCTTCCTGCCGAACGGGCAGCGCAACCCGGCCGACACCGACACGCGCACCGGCCAGGTCAAGGGCAACCGCCTGCCGCAGACGCCACAGCACCAGTTCGTGATCACCACCGAGGTCTCGCAGCCGGTCACCGACGCTCTCGATGCCTTCGTGCGCTCGGATTTCTCCTACGAGGGCAAGCGCTACGTGCAGGTCGACAACCTCGCGCACACCGGCGACACCTTCATGTGGAACATGAGCGCGGGCATCGAGCGCGAGAACTGGACGCTCCAGCTCTACGTCGAGAACCTGCTCAACGACCTCACGCCGTCGGTGGCCACGCGCCTCATCGACACGCGCCGCTTCATCTCGATCCCGAACGGGCTGGGCGGGCGCCAGACCACCTTCTACCGCGACTTCCTGATCTCCGCGCCGCGCAAGCGCGAGGTCGGGGCCAGCTTCACCTACCGGTTCTGAGGCGCGGGCCGTGGCCTGGCGCAACAGCGAGCGGGAGTGGGGGACGGCCGCCAAGCTGTTCCACTGGACGATGGCGCTGCTGATCATCGGCAGCTCCGTCTTCGTCCTCCACGTCAACGATTCGGCGCCGTGGTTCAAGTCGACGCCGCTTATCTTCATCGAGTACATCCATTGGCACAAGGCGCTGGGGCTGATCGCGCTCGTCCTCGTCGTCGCCCGGCTGCTGTGGCGGCGCGGCGGGACGGTCCCGAAGACGGCGCCGCTCACCCCGTTCGAGACGGTCTGGAGCCACCGCATCCACGTCGCGCTCTACGCGCTGATGATCGCGGTGCCGGTGACCGGCTGGCTCGCCTCGTCCTTCTTCGGCAGCCCGACCAAGTTCTTCGGCCTGTTCACCGTCCCGGCGATCACGCCGAAGTGGAAGCCCGGCGTCGCGATCTTCTACTGGGTGCATTTCGCGCTCGCCTGGGCGATCCTGTCGGCCGTCGCGGTCCACGCCGCGGCGGCGCTCTACCATCATTTCCGGCGCCGGGACGACGTGCTGCGCGCCATGTGGTTCGGCGGCTCGCGCCGCCGTGGGGAGGCATCATGAGGATGACGAGATACCTGCTCGCCGCCGCGGCGCTCGCCGCGCCGGCGGCGCTCTGGGCCGCCAAGCTCGACGCGGCGAAGCCCGAGGACGCGCTCAAGATCATGCAGAAGTCGATCTGCTCGCTGAACGAGGGCGAGACGGTCATCTACTGGTGGAAGGGCGCGATGTTCTCGCGGGTGGAAGGCGAGCGCGACCGCGAGCTCTTCAAGCTCCAGGGCATGAACATCCGCCAGTGCCAGAACCTGCGCGATCCCAAGCGCGGCCCCGGCTTCCGCTCGGTCAGCCGCGAGATCATGCTCCACCTCGATCCCAAGACCGAGCAGGTGGTGGACCGCTGGACCAACCCGTGGACCGGCGAGGACCTCGAGGTGATGCACGTCGCCAACGACCCGGTGAACATGCGCAACCCCATGTTCGCCTACACCGCCGACGGCAAACCGATGAAGGCCGAGTTTCAGATCGCCAACGGCCGCGCTTGGAAGGGCGGCAACGCGCCGCTCTTCTACACCAACCCGCTCCAGGGGCCCTACCAGGAATGGGTCGGCGGCACCTACCACGCGATGGAGATGGGCAACGACTTCTTCTACGCCGACGATCTGTTCAGCACGCGTCCGACGGTGAAGCACCATTCGATTAGCTGGTCGCGCATCTCGAACTGGCTGCCCTGGATGAAGATGGGCGACCGGAACGGCGTGGTCTACACCGCGACCGTCGGCGGGCGGGTGAAGTCGATCGACGACCTGCCCGAGCCGCTGCGCTCGACGCTCAAGAGCCGCTATCCGGACTATGCGGCGGCGCCGCCGCTGTCCGACGCCCGCCCCAACGAGACGAGCTGGGAAGTGTGGAAGAAGCGGATGGAAGCCCGCAAGCCGGAGGCCAAGTGATGCGCGCCACCCTTACCCTCCTCCTGGCGCTGGGGCTCGCCGGGCCGGCCGCCGCGCAGCTCGATCCGGCCAACGCCGACGACGCGTTCCGGATGAACAGCAAGGTCATCTGCTCGACCAAGGCAGGCGAGTGGGTGCCCTTCTACTGGACGGGCACGGTCTACAGCCGCATCCGCGGCGAGAAGGACCGCCACCTGTTCAACGTCGCGGCGATGAGCATGCGCCAGTGCCAGCCGGCGACCGATCCGGTGCGCGGCGTCGGCTCGCGATCGGTCAACCGCGAGGTGATGCTCTACCTCGACCCCGTGACCAACGAGGTGCTGCGCACCTGGAAGAACCCGTGGTCGGGCGAGACCGTCGAGGTCATGCACGTCCACAACGACCCCGTGAACTCGCGCGGCTTCAACTGGTCGCGCGACGAGCAGGGCAAACCGACCGCCAAGTTCGACCACCTCGTGAAGGACGGCTACGTCTACCAGGGCGGCGGCGCGGCGCTCCTCTTCTACGACAACCCGCTCGCCGGCGATTACCAGGACTATGTCGGCAACAAGTACCAGGCGTCCGAATTCCTGACGGCGGTCGTGCCGATGAAGGTCCTGGCCGACCCGAAGACCAGCCGCTCGAACGACACGGTGATCTCGTGGGGGCGCATCTCGCGCTGGCTGCCGTGGATGAAGATGGGCGGACGCGACGGGCTCCTCGTCCACTACACCGGCGGTCTGCGGCTCAACTCCTTCGACGAGCTGCCCGACTGGATGAAGAAGGAGATCCGCACCAATTACCCCGACTATGTCGCGCCGCCGCCCACCGACGACAAGCGGCCGAACGAGACGAGCTGGACGGTGTTCAAGCGCTGGATCGAAGGCAAGCGCGCCGACGGGAAGAAATAGGTGCGCGCGCTCCGGCACGGGCTGGTCCTGGCGGCGGCGACGCTGCTCGCGGCCGCGGCGGTCGCCGCCCCTAGCGACGGCACGGTCGCGCGGCGCACCACGCTCCTCGTCCACGACCTCGACGCCTCGATCGAATTCTACCGGACGCTCGGCTTCGAGAAATGGTACGAGGGTCAGGGCGGGACCGTGACCGGGCAGGGCCTGCCCGTCGTCGACGCCAAGGTCGGCGACCCGACGCGGCTCGTCATCATGAAGGGCAAGGACCCCTACATCGGGATGGTCGGGCTGTTGCAGTACGGACCCAAGCGGCCGCTGCCGCCGGCGGGCGAGCTCCGCGCGGGCGACGCTATCCTCATGATCGAGACGCGCGACATCGACGGCATCGCCGGGAAGCTGCGCGCCGCCGGCCGGCGCATCCACAAGCCCGTGGAAACCTCGCGCATCAAGAGCGTCGGATCCGAATGGGACGCCAAGTTCCTGATGGTGTTCGATCCCGACGGCCGGATGGTGGAGCTGACGGAACGGCTCAACTGATGGCGTCGCGCCGCGAGCTGCTGGCGGGACTCGTGGGCGCGCTCGCCTGGTGCGGTTCGCCGGCGCGCGCGCTCCCCGAGCCGCCGGTCGCGGGCGTCCGGCGCCGCTACCTGGACGGACGCTTCGGACAACTCCACCTGCGCGTCGCGCAGCCCGGCCGGGCCGCCGCCGGGGTGCCGCCGCTCGTGCTTCTCCACCAGTCGCCGCTGTCGGGCCGCATGTTCGACAGGTTGCTGCCGGCGCTCGCGGAGGACCGGCTCGTCGTCGCGGTCGACACGCCCGGCTATGGCGAGTCCGATCGCCCGGCGGCACGGCCTTCGCTCGCCGCCTACGGTGACGCGATCCTCGACGCGCTCGTCGCCGCCTACGGGCCGCGCGTCGATCTGTTCGGCTACCATACCGGCGCGGCGATCGCGGTCGACCTCGCCGCGCGAAGACCGGCGCAGGTCCGCCGGCCGGTGCTCGTCGCGGTGCCGTTCTTTGAGGCCGCGCGGCGGGCGGAACTCATGCGGCAATTCGCCGAGAAAAAGGCCTACGCCGACGACGGATCGCACCTGCCGCCGCTGTGGACCGGAAGCTTCCGGGCGCGGGCGCCCGGGCAGTCGCTCGACGACGTAGCGCGGCTGGTGGCCGAGAAGCAGCGCGCCGGCCTCTACGGCGAGTGGGCGCTCGCCGCCGCGATGGAGACCGACCTGGGCCCGGCGCTGGCGAGCATCCGCCAGCCGGCGCTCGTCCTCGCGCCGCACGACGGCCTGGAGGACGAGAGCCGGGCGGCCGCCAAGCTCATGCCCGACGCGCGGCTCGTCGAGCTTCCCGGCCACGCCTACGGCCTGTTCGACGCCGCCCCGGCCGAAATCGCGCGCCTCGCCCTCGGCTTCCTTCGGACCCGGACCTAGGCCGGACCGGTCGCTCGCCGGAGCGAGCGGTCGCCGATGTCGCGCGAAGCGTTGCGGGGCTGGACCGTTACGCCTTCTTTATCGTAGAAGTACGGGGCGTGGCGCAGAGGGGACGCGCCGCCGGGGGGTTATCTTGAGTTCCGTTCCAGCCACCGCGCTCGTGCAGCCCGCCTGCGCGGCACACGCTGAGGGCCAGCCGCTCGGGCGCCGCGCGGCGTCCAAAGCGTCGATTCGCGTCAGGCTCTATTCGGCCTATCTCGCCATCGACCTCGCCGCCATCGCGGTCGCCGTGACGTTGGCCTCGGTCGCCCGGTTCGGGCTCGGGAGCGACGGCGGCTGGGCGTACGACATCGGCGTACTCCTCCTGCCGATCTACGCGCTGCTCGGCGTCAACTTCGGCGCGTTCCAGGTGCAGACCCTCGTCAGCACGACCTACAGCATCCGCCGCGGCCTGACCGCCTTCGCCGGCGCGCTCGTCACCGCGGTCATCCTCCTGTACCTGCTGAAGTTCTCCGAAGACTATTCGCGTCTCGCCTTTAGCTACTTGGCGATCGTCGGCACCGCCACGGTCGCGGCGGGCCGCTTCGCCTCGCGGCGCCTCGCGCGGCGCTGGCTGCAGGACCGCGTCGAAACCAGCGTGCTGCTCCAAGACGCCGTCCATCGGCCCGAGACCGACGCCGACAGCGTCGTCGACGCGCAGCTCACCGGTCTGCGCCCCGACCTGCGCGATCCGCAGATGCTCAACCGGCTGGGCCACGTCCTCCACGGCGTCGACCGCGTGATCGTGGCCTGCCCGCCCGAGCGCCGCCGCGCCTGGGCTGCCGCGCTCAAGGGCGCGGGCGTGACCGCCGAGCTGCTGATGCCGGAGATGGACCTGCTCGGCGCGATCGGAACCGGCCATCACGCCGGCGCCGCCACGATCGTCGTGGGGCGCGGTCCTCTGGGCACGCGCGACCGCATGGTGAAGCGTGCCTTCGATCTCGCCTGCGTCGTCGCGGCCCTTCCCGTCGTGCTGCTGGTCAGCGTTGCGGTCGCGGTCGCGGTCAAGCTCGAGAGCAGGGGGCCGGTGCTCTTCGCCCAGATTCGCGTGGGGCAGGGGAATCGGCATTTCCGGATGCTCAAGTTCCGCAGCATGCGGGTCGAGCTCAACGATCCCGACGGCCGCGTCTCGACGCTCCGGACGGATCACCGCATCACCCGCGTCGGGCGCTTCATCCGCGCGACCAGCCTCGACGAGCTTCCCCAGCTCTGGAACGTCTTCAAGGGCGAGATGAGCATCGTCGGCCCGCGCCCGCACGCGCTCGGCTCGACCGCGGAGGACCGGCTGTTCTGGGAGATCGACGAGCGCTACTGGCACCGCCACGCCGCGAAGCCCGGCCTGACGGGGCTGGCGCAGGTACGCGGGCATCGCGGCGCCACCGAAACGCGCGGCGCGCTCGTCGACCGCATCCAGTCGGACCTCGAATATCTCAACGACTGGTCGATCTGGCGCGACGTCCGCATCCTGGCGGGCACCGTCGGCGTGCTCCTCCACAAGAACGCCTACTGACGCGGTCGTCACCGCCGGATTGTCACGGGGTTCCGTCGGACGGCGCGCGATGTTAACAGCGCGTCTGACCAAGGAACGGGGACCGTCTTGCCGAACAGCCGTCGCTCGGGCGAGCACCCCCACACGCGGATGGCGCGCGAGCGGCGCCGCTCCAAGCTCAGGCGCTGGCTCTTCATCGCGCTCTACACGCTCCTCGTGGTGGCGGTGAGCATCGGCCTCGCGCTCTCGTTCGGCGCCTGAGACGCGCCGCCGCGGTCGAGCCGGTTGGCGCGCCACGCCGCCGGGGGTACAGCGAAGGCATGTTGCGTCTCACCGAACTGACCCTACCGCTGCATCACCCGGCGGAAGCGCTGCCCGCGGCGATCTGCAAGCGCCTCCGCATCGCGCCCCGCGAGCTGGTCCGCCACGTCGTGGCGCGCCGCGCCCACGACGCGCGCGACAAGACGAACATCCTGCTGGTCTACTCGGTGGACGTGAACGTGAAGGACGAGGCGACGGTGCTCGCCCGCTTCCGCAAGGACCGCAACGTCCAGCGCGCGCCGGATACCCGCTACAACTTCGTCGCGCAGGCCCCCGCGGGCGGCTTCTCCCGCCCCGTCGTGATCGGCGCCGGCCCGTGCGGGCTGTTCGCCGGCCTCATCCTCGCGCAGATGGGGTTCCGGCCGATCATCCTAGAGCGGGGCAAGGTGGTGCGCGAGCGCACCAAGGACACTTGGGGCCTCTGGCGGCGAAGCGTTTTGAACCCGGAATCCAACGTGCAGTTCGGAGAGGGCGGCGCGGGGACCTTCTCCGACGGCAAGCTCTACAGCCGCATCAAGGATCCGCGCCATCTCCACCGCAAGGTGCTGACCGAGTTCGTCAAGGCCGGCGCCCCGCCCGAGATCCTCACCGAAGCGCATCCGCACATCGGCACCTTCCGCCTTGTGACGATGGTCGAGAGCATGCGGGAATCGATCGAGGCGCTGGGCGGCGAATACCGTTTCTCCACCCGCGTCGACGGGCTCGACGTCGCAGTCGATGCACGCGGCCGCCGCCGGGTGCGCGGCCTCCATCTGCACACCGGCGAATATCTCGAGGCGGACCGCGTCGTGCTGGCGATCGGCCACAGCTCGCGCGACACCTTCGCGATGCTCCGGGCGGCGGGCGTGTACGTGGAGGCCAAGCCGTTCGCGATCGGCGTGCGGATCGAGCACCCGCAATCGTGGATCGACAAGGCGCGGTTCGGCGCCGACGCCGGCAACCCGATCCTCGGGGCGGCCGAGTACCACATTTCGCACCACCGCCGGAACGGCCGCACGGTCTACAGCTTCTGCATGTGCCCCGGCGGCACGGTGGTCGCGGCGACGTCGGAGGAGGGCCGCGTCGCCACCAACGGCATGAGCCAATATTCGCGCAACGAGCGCAACGCCAACTCCGGCCTCGTCGTCGCCATCGATCCGGCGCGCGACTATCCCGGCGATCCGCTCGCCGGCATCGCGCTGCAACGCCACTGGGAGTCGATGGCCTATGTCGCGGGCGGGTCCAGCTACAAGGCGCCCGCCCAGAGGCTCGGCGACTTCATGGCGGGAAGGCCGTCCGAGACGCTGGGCACGGTGGTCCCTTCCTATCGGCCGGGCGTGCACCCGACCGATCTCGCCCGCTGCCTGCCCGACTTCGTCGTGGAGGCGATGCGCGAGGCGCTGCCGGTCTTCGGCCGCCAGATCCCGGGCTACGACCATCCCGACGTGGTGATGACGGGCGTGGAGACGCGCACCTCGTCGCCGGTGCGCTTCACCCGCGGCGACGACATGCAAAGCCTGAACACCGCCGGTCTCTTCCCGGCAGGCGAGGGGGCCGGCTACGCGGGCGGCATCCTTTCCGCGGCCGTGGACGGGATCAAGACCGCCGAAGCGCTGGCGCTGAGCCTGGTCCGCCGAAGCTAGAGGCGCGCCCGAGGGGAGCCAAGTCGCCATGCCGGCACGGCTGAAGGTCTTTTTCGACGGCGGATGCCGGCCCAACCCGGGCACGATGGAGATCGCGGTCGTCGCGGCCGGGCGGGCCACCGTCCTTCGCGACGTGGGGCAGGGGACGAGCACGGACGCCGAGTGGCTGGCGCTCATCGAGGCGCTGACGATCGCCCGTTCCCTCGGCACGGCCGACTTCGTGCTCATGGGCGACGCCGCCAACGTCGTCGCGCAGGCCAACGGCGCCGCGAAATGCCGCGGCGCCGGCGTCCGCCACTTCGAGCGGTTCCGCGCGCTGGCGTCCGCGGCAAGCCCGCCGCGTGTCCGTTACATCAAGCGTTCCCAGAACCTCGCCGGGATCGCCTTGGCCCGATCGCACGACCGATGACGCGATTGATCCTGTTCAACAAGCCGTACGGCGTGCTTTGCCAGTTCACCGACGGCGGCGCGGGAGGCGACGGCGCGCCGGCCCGTCCGACCCTGTCGGACTTCATCCGCCTGCCAGGCGTCTACGCCGCGGGGCGGCTCGATCTCGACAGCGAGGGGCTGCTGCTCCTCACCGACGACGGCAAGCTCCAGGCCCGGATCGCCGACCCCAGATTCAAGCTGCCGAAGTCCTACCTCGTGCAGGTGGAAGGCGATCCGTCCGAGGCGAGCCTCGCGTCGCTGCAGCGAGGCGTGCGGCTGAAGGACGGCCCAACCCGTCCTGCCGACGTCGAACGCATCGCCGCGCCCGACCTCTGGCCGCGGGATCCGCCGGTGCGGTTCCGCAAGAGCGTGCCCGACACTTGGCTGAAGCTCACGATCAGGGAAGGTCGCAATCGGCAGGTGCGCCGGATGACCGCGGCCGTCGGCCATCCGACCTTGCGGCTAGTCCGCTGGAGCGTCGGCGACTGGACGATCGACGGGTTGCGACCGGGAGAGTGGCGGGCCGCCGAGACGGCGCCCCGTCGCGCTCGGTAGGAGCCCGAGCGGTGCGGGCGCCGGCGGGCGCCGCTTCAGCCCGCGGCTCGGAAGGCCTTCGCGACGAGCTCGCCGCCGAGCCGCAGCCCGACGGGATCGACGCTGTGCCCGAGGCCCGGCGAGACGTGCGACGTGACCTCGATTCCCAGCTTCTGTAGATCGGCCTTGGCGGCGTGCAGGGCCGCCACCGGCACGACGGGGTCGGCGGAGCCGTGGATCAGCAGAACCGGCGGCTTGGTCAGGGGCTGGCGGGCGAGTTCGTGCGAACCGGTCAGCATGCCGGAGTAGCCGACGATCCCCGCCACTCGGGCCTTGCGCCGGAGCCCGACGTGGAGCGCCATCATCGTCCCTTGACTGAAGCCGACGATCGCGAGGTCGGCATCGGACCGTCCGTACTGTTCGAGCTTGCGGTCGATGAAGGCGTCGATCGCCGGAGCGGCCGACGCGGCCCCGGCCGCGAGCGCCTGCGGCGTGAACGCCGACAGCGGCCACCACTGGTAGCCGGCGCCCGCGGCGATCCGTTGCGGCGCGTTCGGCGCCAGGAACAGCGCGTCCGGCAGCGCGTGCCGCCAGTGAGGCGCGAGCGAGATCAGGTCGGCGCCGTTCGAGCCGTAGCCGTGGAGGAGAAGCACGATGTGCTTCGGCGCGCCGCCGGAAAGCGGCTGTAGGCTGGAGCCGTTCACGATCTTCGACATTCGCAGGGCCGCCGTTCGAGAAGAGTACGAGGCCCGGGAGAACGCCGACGCTCGCCGACCGTTTCATGACCCGGAAGCGCCGGCGGCTGCGCCGTCCGGCGTGAGCGCCGCCATACGGGTGGCACCGCGGCAAGAGACGATGCCTTCGATACAGCGGACGGGATGAACTTTCCGCAGCCCGAAGAGTCGCCCTCACCGGGGGCGCCGCGAGTTGCGCCGCCTCGGCGAAGGACATCGTGCGACCGTGGGCAGTGATAAGATGATCGATGCCGCTTCTACGATCAGCGTGCGGCCGACGCTCTGTCTGTTGATCCTCGCCGTCGGTCTTTCCGAGGGCGCTGAGGCTTCCGCCCAAGAATATGCCATGCGCGATGTCGGCGGTTGGACGGTGGCGGCAAGCCAAGACGGGAAGGGCTGCTTCCTGACCAAGGCGTATCGGCATCCCGGGGAAACGACGCTCCTCCTTGGCCTCGACATGGACGGCACCAACCGTCTCTCGGTCCTCAACGCCAATTGGTCGATCAAGACGAAGGACCGGGAGAGCCTGGACTTCCGGCTCTCCAACGCCTCGTTCCCCAAACACCTCGCCGTCGGGATCGCGTCGGACGGGAAAAGGGGCTTCGTCGCCAGCTTCGGAGCGAAATTCCCGGCCGTCTTCGCCGCCTCTTCGTTCATGCACATCTTTCGCGGCGGCATACCTGTGGAGAAGCTGGGTCTCGGGGGCAGCCGCGCCGCCGTCGCTGAGTTGCGCCGATGCGTCGATTTCCACCGGCGAAGCCGGGCGCCCGAAGGACGCGACCGGGCCGGCGACATACCGATCGATCCGTTCGCACGCGACGCCGGGCGGAAGGCGACGAAGTAACGAGCGCCCGCGCCGACGGTAGATCCGACGCCCCGCAGAACGCGGGCTCGCTTTCCACTCGCCTCACGGCATGCACAGCCGGACAGATACGGATCACCGGAACGGCGGCGTTCCGGCCTCTGTTTCGTTCGGCCGGAGTAACTGTTGCGAGGAAGCGTGATGTCCCCATCTGTGGCGAAACTGGCTCCGGCGATCATGGTCTTGGTCGGGGCCGTCGGCCTCGGCGGCTGTGCCAGCAAATCCTATGTGCGAGAGCAGATTGCGCCGGTCAGCGAGCGCGTCAGCGCGCTCGAGACCCGGTTGCAGCAGACCGACGAGACGGCCAAGGCGGCGCTTGCAGAGGCGCAGGGTCACACGCAGCGCCTCGATCAGCTCAACGGCCGGGTCGATGGCGTGGAGCAGCGGCTGCAGGCGCAGGAGAACCGGGGAAGGCGGCCGCGTCACTGATGCCGCAAGCCGGCTCGTGACGATCGCGCCGTGATTTCCGGCGTCGGCCCGTCGCTTCGGCGGGAAGGGCCTCATTTCGGGCGCGGGAGTCCATGATCAGGGTCGTTCTGGCGCTCGCGCTCATCGCGCTCATCGCGCCCGGCGCGGCGGGCGGCAGACCGTCGGAAGCGGGGCCGGAGGCAAAACCGTCGCCCCCCGTGGCGACGGAAGCCGATGCGCCGATCGCCCCTTCGGCGGCGACCATACGCGTCGCCGATTGGATCGCCGCATCGGGGGACAACCTCGGCTTACCCTATGCCATCGTCGACAAAACGATGGCTTCGCTGTTCCTTTTCGACGCCACGGGCAAACCGCTCGGCCGGGTTCCGGTCTTGATCGGCATCGCCGTCGGCGACGACGCCACCCCTGGAGTCGGCAGCAAAAAGCTCGGCGAGATCGGCCCCGCGGAGAAGACAACACCCGCCGGGCGCTTCCTGGCGAAGTTCGGGCTGGCCGCTGGACGAAGGAAGGTCCTCTGGGTCGACTACGCCAATTCGGTGGCGATCCATCCGATTCCGGCGGACGCGAGCAAGTCGGAACGCCGGCGAGAACGGATGCTGTCGCCGGCTTCGGACGACAACCGCATCACGTTCGGCTGCATCAACGTGCCCATGGCCTTCCATGGCAAGGTCATGCGTCCGCTTTTCCAGAGGAAGGGCGGGTACGTGTACGTGCTGCCCGATACCAAGCCGCTGGAGGCGGTCTTCCCCCGCCTGCGGGTTCAGGCATTCATGAACGGTAGCGCGCTTTCGGCCGCGCCCGTGTCGAACGGCAGCCTGGAGGTTCAGGATCCGGCGCGCTGAACGGCCCGGAAGGGCGCCCGGCGGATGTGGTACCCCTCCGGAGCGGCGATGCACGCGACGTCGCTTACGGCAATCCGACAGGGGGCGGCCTCCGGTCACCCGTCGCTACATCATTCGGGTCCAACCGGACCGGCGCACATCGGGCAGGCCCGCGAAATGCAGGGGCTTTCACCCCGCCATCTCCGGCTGACAATCTTCGATTGCGAATGAAAAATGGTGCGGTCGAGAAGACTCGAACTTCCACGGCCTTTCGGCCACAGCGACCTCAACGCTGCGCGTCTACCAGTTCCGCCACGACCGCACGTGAGAAAGCCGAACCGCTCGACTGGCACGTTCGAAACGTGCCGATTTGCGGGCCAGCCACTGGCAAGGCGCGCCGTGTAGCAGAAGGGTTTGGGGGCTGCAACAGCCGATCGCATGCGTCCGAGCGAGACCTGGAAGAGGCGCCTCGAAGGGCTGCCTCGGTACGGTTCCGGCCTCAGTACAAGAACATCGGCATGCCTTCGATGCGCGCGAGCTTGGCGCGGTAGGCGCCGGTATCGTACAGCGCCTCGACGTCGACGCCCTTGGTGCCGCGGAGCAGCGTGTCCGCGGGCACGTGGCAGTAGTTGCCGTCGGCGAGCGCGACCATGCGTCCGTGCCGCTTCTCCTCGATGAGCTGGACGGCGAGCGCGCCGAAGGCGAAGCCGACCATGCGGTCGAGCGCGTCGGGCTCGCCCGCGCGCATGAGGTACGCGAGCTCCTGGAGCACCGTGCCGTGCCCGGTGCGCGCCTCGATCTCGCGCGCCAGCCGGAAGCCGATGCCGGCGTCTTCGCGCGCGGTGGCCGACTTGGCGATGTCCTCGCCGCCTTCCTCGCCCGCGAGCTTCGCGCCTTCGGACACGACGAGCACCGCGTAGTTCGCCGGATTGCTGCGCTTGTCGGCGTCGAGCAGCGGCATCAGCGCGTCGAGGTCGATCGGAACCTCCGAGATGGCGATGCGGTCGACCTGCGCGAGGAAGCCGGCGAGCAGCGCCGTCTCGCCCGACCGCCGGCCGAACAGCTCGACGACCGCGATGCGCTCGTGGCTTTCGGTCGTGGTGCGCAGGCGCGAGATCGCCTCGACCGATCGGCTCACGGCGGTGGCGAAGCCGATGCAGTAATCGGTGCCGAACACGTCGTTGTCCATCGTCTTGGGCACCGAGACGACCGGATAGCCTAGCGAGGCAAGGTGCGCGGAGAAGCGCAGCGTGCCGTCGCCGCCGAGCGTCGCCATCGCGCCGACGCCGAGCCGGTCGAGCACGCGCAGCACATGGTCGGTACGGTCGCCGCCCTTCGCGGTGCGGGGGTCGAGGCGCGAGGTGTGGAGGATAGTGCCCCCGGTGCGGTCGATGCCGCGCACGCGCTCGCGGTCGAGGCGGATCATGTTGGCTTCCATGGTGGCGGGGTCGTCCGGATCGATGTCGAGCAGGCCTCGCCAGCCGCGCCGGAAGCCGACGACCTCCCAGCCGCGGTCGAGCGCGCTCAGCGTGATCGACCGGATGCAGGGATTGAGTCCCGGCACGTCGCCGCCGCCGGTCAGGATGCCGATCTTCATGCGCCCTCCGTTCCTATCCCGCCTCATGCCATCCGCATCGTTTCGGCGGAAGCCGGGACGTCGGGCCGACGGGGGCAAGGCGGCCCGGGCCGCGCTCAGAGGCCGCCCGGGGCGCGGGGGATCAGGCGGCCGCGCTGGTCCGGCCGCGCATGGCGTCGAGGTTGCGCGCGGCGAAGTCCCAGTTGATCGTGTTGGCCAGGAAGGCGTCGACGAAGTCGGGACGGCGGTTCTGGTAGTCGAGGTAGTAGGCGTGCTCCCACAGATCGAGCACGAGCAGGGGGACGACGCCTTCGCGCGCGATCGCGCTGTCGCCGTCGTGGGTGGAGATGACCTCGAGGCTCTGCCCGTTGTGGACGAGCCATGCCCAGCCGCTCGCGAAGTGGCCGACCGCCTCGTCCTTGAAGCGCTTGGCGAAGCCGTCGAGGCCGTCGAAGTCGGTCTCGAGGCGCTCGGCGAGCTCGCCCGTCGGGCCCGACGCGGCGTTCGGGGCGCGCAGCGACTCCCAGAGGAAATTGTGATTCCACGCCTGGCCGGCCTGATTGAACAGCTTCTGGTCGCCGCGCGTGCGGGCGGCGCGTACGATCGCCACGAGATCGGCGTCGCCGAGGTCGGTGCCGGCGATCAGCTCGTTGGTCTTGTTGACGTAGGCCGCGTGGTGCTTGTCGTGGTGGAACTCGAGCGTGCGGGCCGACATGTGCGGCTCGAGCGCGTCGTAAGCGTAGGGCAGGGGCGGCAGTTCGACGGCCATGGCGTTCTCCTCGCGGGGGGATTTCGCCGTGGAGAACGCGCGAGATCGCCTCGGGTGGCGTCCCTTCGGCTCGCCGCTTAGGCGGCTTGGCCCTTCTCGAGCATACCGTGCCGCCGCAGGCAGTGGCGGAGCTGGTCGTAGGTGAGCTTCAGCGCGGTCGCGGTCTCGCGTTGGTTGTAGCGGCAGCGGGCGAGCGCGGCGGCGAGGATGTCGCGCTCGTACTCGGCGATCGCGGCGCGCAGATCGGCTACCGACTCGCAGTCGTACTTCGCCGCCACCACGGCAGGCGCCGCCTTCACCTCCTCGACCGGGTCGACCGGCCGCGTCGAGACGCCGACCTTCGGCCGCCAGGGCGAGTCGAACGGGTCGAAGGGGATGACGTCGATCGGGCGATCGGGATCGCCCCAGCGATAGACGGCGCGCTCGACCGCGTTCTTGAGCTCGCGGACGTTGCCGGGCCAGCCGTGTGCCCGCAGCGCCTTCTGCGCCGCCGGCGAGAAGCCCGGCCAGTCGAGCCAGCCGAGCTCGATCGACATGCGACGAGCGAAATGCTCGGCGAGGATGAGGATGTCCTCGGCCCGCGCGCGCAGCGGCGGGAGCGTGACCACCTCGAAGGACAGGCGATCGAGCAGGTCGGCGCGGAACCGCCCCTTATCGACCAGCGCGGGCAGATCCTCGTTCGTGGCGCCGACGACGCGGACGTCGACCTGGATCGGCTTGTTCGACCCGAGCCGGGTCAGCTCGCCGTACTCGATGACGCGCAGCAGCCGCTCTTGCGCCGCCGCGGACAGCGTCGCGATCTCGTCGAGGAACAGCGTGCCGCCGTCGGCCTCCTCGAAACGGCCGCCGCGCGCCTTCTGCGCCCCGGTGAACGCGCCGGCCTCGTAGCCGAACAGCTCCGAGTCGATGAGGTTCTCGGGGAGGGCGGCGCAGTTGAGCGCGACGAGCGGGCCGTCCCAGCGCCCGCTCAGGTGGTGGAGCCGCTCGGCGATCAGTTCCTTGCCGGTGCCGCGCTCGCCGATGACGAGCACCGGGCGATTGAGCGCCGCCGCTTGGCTCGCGCGCTCGATGGCGTCGAGAAAGGCCGTCGACTGGCCGACGAGGGCGGTGGTCTTAGTCACGCCCAAAAGTTAGCGCAAATCGCCAACTGTTGGCAATCATCATTCATCCGGCGTTCAGGCCGAACTTGGCGGGTGCGACCTAAGACGCTGCCGCGATTGAAGAATATCGCAGCGCCCGAGATTGGCACGCCCTTTGCGAAGCACTTGGCAAGCGGCGGAGACGGTCTCCGCCGCGGAGAGAAAAGCGCAGAGCAAGGAGAGATACAATGTTCGCGCACTCGAATTCGGACCTGAAGCGGATGGTCGTGGGCGGTCTCGGCGCGACCTTGTTTGGCCTCACCTGCCTGCTCGCCGCGACCGGCCCGGCGCAAGCCACGGCCCCGGTCGCCGCCGTCACCAAGCCGGCCGCCTCCCAGGCCTGAGCCGGCTGTCCCGGCCGGAGCGGATCCCCCTCCCCGCTCCGGCCGCCCCACTCAAAGGAGTTCCAGTCAATGGGCATCTTCTCCCGCACCCGCGACATCGTCGCCGCCAACATCACCGACCTGCTCGACCGCGCCGAAGACCCGGCGAAGATGATCCGCATGGTCATCATGGAGATGGAGGAAACGTTGGTGGAAGTCCGCGCCTCGGCCGCCCGCACCATCGCCGACCAGAAGGAGATGCGCCGCACGATCATGAAGATCGAGCAGGCGCAGGCGAACTGGCAGGACAAGGCGGAGCTGGCGCTGTCGAAGGGGCGCGAGGATCTGGCCAAGGCGGCGCTCGTCGAGCGGTCGAAGCTCGGGCAGATGGCCGACCAGATGAAGGGCGAGATCGCCACGCTCGACGACGCGCTCGCCCATCACGAGGCGGACATCGCCAAGCTCGAGGCGAAGCTGCGCGAAGCGCGCGCCCGCCAGAACGCGGTGTTGTCGCGCCTCGAGACGGCGCAGAACCGCGCCAAGATGCGCCGCATGTACGCCGGTCCGCGCGTCGACGAGGCGTTCGCCCGCTTCGAGCTGCTCGAGCGTCGGGTCGACATGGCCGAGGGCCGCGTCGAGGCCTACGACCTCGGCAAGACCAAGACGCTCGAGGAGGAAATCCTCGAGCTGTCGTCGAACGACAGCGTCGACGCCGAGCTCGAGGCGCTCAAGAACCGCATCGCGCAGCAGAAGGCGGCCGAGTGATGGAAGACGTCGTCGTCCCCGTCGCCGTCGTCGGCATGCTGTTCATCGGTCTGCCGTGGCTCGTGCTCCACTATCTCACAAACTGGAAGCGCGCCCGCGGCCTCTCGATCGAGGACGAGCAGCTGCTCGACAGCCTGCACGAGACCGCCCGCCGGCTCGACGACCGCCTGCAGTCGATCGAGCGCATCATGACCGCCGAGAACCCCCGCTGGCGCGAGACCGCGCTGCCGGAGCGCCATTCGGCCGAGATCAAGGAGCTGCCCCATGTCCGCTCGTCGCACTAAGTTCTACCTCGACAAGCGCAACGCCAAGTTCCTCGGCGTCTGCAGCGGGATCGCGGACTTCACGGGCATCGACGCGACCTGGATCCGGGTGGGCGTGGCGCTCGGCACGCTCTTCGGCGCCGGCTTCCTGGTGATCGCCTACTTCCTGATCGCCTGGATCGCCGAGACGAAGCCTTACGCGCTCTACGACGACGACGCCGAGACCCGTCAGTTCTGGCAGCGGGCCCGCGTCGCGCCGCAGCGCACGATCCGGGACGTCAACTCGAGCTTCCGCGACATCGACCGCCGGCTGCGCGACATCGAGGGTTACGTGACCAGCTCGAACCGCCGGCTCGCGTCGGAGATCGACAGCCTGCGCTGAGGCCATCGTCGTCCGGCCGCCGCGGGGCGCGGCGGCCGGACCGGGAACAGGGGTAGTTGAGCATGGAAAAGCTGATCTTCATCCGCGACATGGCGCCCGTGTTCGCCTTGCTCGGCCTCGCCGCGATCGGCGGCTGGGTGTTCACCACCTGGCTGCGCGTCAAGCACGGCTACCCGCTCGAGACGAGCTGGGGCAAGGCGGTCGGACCGGTGACCAGCACGGAAACCACCGAACGGCTGCGGATGCTCGCCACCGAGAACGCGCAGCTCCGCGCCGAGGTCGGCAGCCTGAAGGACCGCGTCGCCGTCCTCGAGCGCATCGCCACCGACCGGAGCTCGCAGCTCGAAAGCCAGATCGAGGCGATTCGCGGCGACCGGGTGAACTGAGCCACGCCGAACGTACAGGGGAGTAGCGAGATGAATCCGTTCGAGATGGTGGTGATCATTGTGGCGATCGTGGTGATCGGGCGCGTGGTCGGCGACCGCTACCGCAACCGCGCGGCGCGGGGTCCCGCGGCCGACGCGGGCGACGGCGCCCGCCTCCGTGCCGAAATTCAGCAGCTCAAGGACCGCATCGCGACGCTCGAGCGCCTCGCCGTCGACAAGCGGCAGCGCCTGGCGGACGAGATCGACGCCCTGGGCCGCGACTGAGTTCTAGCGAAGGGAGAGATCCCATGTTGGAGACGACCAATCTTCTCGTGATGAGCATCAGCTCGATCGTCGGGCTCGCGCTCTTGGGCGCGGTCTGGGCGTGGAGCTGGAAGGGCTGGCTCGAGCTGAAGCGCGAGCAGCTCGGCAACGCCAACGGCCAGCGGCCGAGCGACGACGTGCCGGTCGCGCAGGTCGGCAACCGCATCGAGCTCGCCGACCTGCGCGAGCGCGTGAAGAAGCTCGAGGCGATCGCGGCGGGCGTCGATCTCTAAGGACCGTCGCCCCTCCCGCGCGGGAGGGGCGTCTCCTCGGTTGACCCGGGGACCGCCATCCCCCAAGTGGCGGCGCATGACACCGCCTTCGTTCGAAGACATCCGGGAAGAGTTCGAGCTCCTCGACCGCGAGGACCGCTACCGGCTGCTGATCGACCTCGGCCGCGCGCTCGAACCGATGCCGGCGGCGCTCAAGACCGACGCCACCAAGGTGCGCGGCTGCTCGTCGAGCGTGTGGGTCTACCCCGTGGAGCGCGACGACGGGCGGCTGCACTTCCTCGCCGACAGCGACGCGCACATCACCAAGGGCATCGTCGCGCTGATCCTGCGGCTCGTGCAGGACCGGCCGCCGCGGGACATTCTCGATCTCGACGTCAGGGCGCGGCTCGAACCGTTCGACCTGTCGAACCAGCTCAGCTCGAACCGGACGCAGGGCATCCCCAACATGATCGAGCTGATCCGCGAGACGGCGCGGCGGCTGTCGGCGGATCCGCAGCGGCCAACGCGCGGCGCGGCGTGACGCCGGAGGACAAGGTCCGGCGGTTCATCGACAGCTTCATGCTGGCGATCCCGCATCTGAAGCAGCTCGGCATAAAATATCATGCCCACGGGCGCGGCTGGTCCGAGCTGGCCATGCCCTACGCCGATCACCTCGTCGCCTACCCGGATGCGGGCGCCGAGGCCGGCGTGGTCGCGAGCGGGGCGATCTTCACGCTCATGGACTCGGCCGGCGGCTTCGCGGTGATGAGCGGCGCCGAACGGATGCAGCCGGTCGCGACGCTCGACCTGCGCCTCGACTATTTGCGCCGCGCCGCCCCGGGCACGACCGTGATCGGGCGGGCGGAAGTCAGCAAGATGACGCGGAGCGTGGTCTTCGTGCGCGGGCTGGCGCACGACGGCGACCCGGCGCGGCCCGTCGCCAACATGACGGGCACCTACATGTTCACCGCAGGGGCCAAGGAATGAGCTTCGAGGCGCTCGCCGCCCGGCTGCGTGACGACGAGGCCGGCTCGCGCGACGTGCTGCCCTACGCCGCGATGCTCGGCCTCGTCTACGCGCGCCGCGACGGCGAGCTCGTGGTGACGATGCCTTACGCCGAAGGGCTCGTGGGCCAGCCGTTCCCGCCGCGGCTGCACGGCGGCGCCGTCGCCGGGCTGATGGAGATCACCGCGACCGCGGCCCTCGTCGTGGCGATGCTCGGCGAAGCGCCGCTGCCGGCGCTGAAGCCGGTCAACGTCACCGTCGACTACCTGCGCGCCGGCGCGCCGCAGGACACCTACGCCGCGGCGCGCATCAACCGCCTGGGCCGGCGCATCGCCAACGTCCGCGTCGAGGCGTGGCAGGAGACCCGCGACCGACCGATCGCCGGCGCCCACATGAACGTCTTCCTGGTTCGGCGGTAGCGGGGCGGCCTGGCGCCAGGCGCTACGACTGCTGCGAGCCCCGGCGGCCGAACTCGGCGAGCCGGTCCTGGGTCTGCGCGTCGGGGTTCGGTTGCGGACCGTCGCCCGATCCCTTGAGATTTTTCGACAGCCGGCGACCGTCGCCCAGATCGTCGTCGCTCATCGCGTTGTTCTGGTTCTCGTCGTTCTGCGTGCCGTCGATGTTCTGGTTGCCTTTGCCCATGTCGCGCTCCTTTCGATCGTCGGCGAAGGAGCGAACGGGGCCGGCAGCGGTTCCGGCTACCGCGACGCGGCGCGCCGTTCGGCCGCCCGGTTGAGCACCTCGTAGGCCGCCTGGACCGCCTGGAATTTCGCCGCGGCCTGCGCGTCCCCGGCGTTCCGGTCGGGGTGGTGCAACTTCACCAGCCGCCGGTGCGCGGCCTTGATCGCGGCTTCGTCGGCGTCGCTTTCGAGCTCGAGCGCCCTGAGCGCGTCGAGCTCGGCCCGGCTGCGGCTGCCGTCGCCTTCGCCCCACGCCCAGTGGTCGGCCCGCCGGTAGGCGCTCTCCCCCTTCGCTTCACGCTCGCGGGCCTCGGCCTCTTCGGCCGACAGACCTTCGAAGTAGTTCCAGCGCTTGTTGTACTCGGCGGCGTGCGCCTCGCAGAACCACCACCGGTCCTGGCTGTTGGGCGACTTGGGCGCCGGCCGATCGCCCGGCGCGGCGCAGCCGTCCCGGTCGCAGGGGCGCACCTGCGCCGCGTGGCGCTCCGACCCGTAGGGGCGCCAGCGCGGGAAGCCCCAATCGTCGCTGCGGGTGGATCGTCGTGCCATCGGTTCAACCTAGTGCCGGCACCGGGGCCGCGCCAGCGGGGTGCGACGCGAAGGGCGCGACGTCCGGCTCGATCCAGCCCCGGCGCGCCGCCACGGAGAAGAGGCGTTCGCGGCTGTAGTGCGCGAGGAGCGCGTCGCGCCGCCCGAGCGGCGACGCCAGGAGCGCGTTTACGAGCTCGACGAGCGCCCGGCCGCGGTCGTGCGCTCGCAGGAAGGCGCCGATCAGGCGCACGTAAGCCTGCGTGATCGTCTCGTGGTAGCCCTCGGTGTCGCTGTTCCGGCCGCCGACCGCCTCGTTGTACCCGGCGATGATCGCTGGGAGCTCGGCGGCCGCGTCGATGTCGGGCCGCTCGCGCAGCAGCCAGAGGCAGGCGGCGAGGTGCGCCTCGTGCGTCCACTCGGGCCGCGGCAGCGTGCGGGCGAGCAGCCCTTCGCCGACGCGGCGGACCGCGGCGTCGGACGAAAAGAAGCGGGGCGGGTGTTCGGTCGTCATCTGAATCCTGCGCAAAAAGGGAAGGGCGCGCCGGCCGGAGCCGGCGCGCCCTTCGCGAGCGCCGATGTCCGGTCGGCTCAGGCGGCGGTCGGCGCCGCTTGGCGGACGCCCTCGTCGACGTGCTCCGCGAACTGAGCGAAGTTGTCGATGAACATCTGGACGAGCTTCTTCGCCTGGCGGTCGTAGGCGTCTTTGTCCGCCCAGGTCTCGCGCGGGTTCAGGATGTTCGCGTCGACGCCGGGCACAGAGACCGGCACCTGGAAGCCGAAGTTCGGGTCGGTGCGGAACTCGACGTTCTTGAGGCTGCCGTCGAGCGCGGCGTTGAGGAGCGCGCGCGTCACCTTGATCGGCATGCGGTGGCCGACGCCGTACTGGCCGCCGGTCCAACCGGTGTTGACGAGCCAGCAGTCGACGCCGCCCTTGGCGATCCGCTCCTTGAGCAGGTTGCCGTAGACGCTCGGGTGGCGCGGCATGAACGGCGCGCCGAAGCAGGTCGAGAAGGTGGCGTCGGGCTCGGTCACGCCGATCTCGGTACCGGCGACGCGCGCGGTGTAGCCCGACAGGAAGTGGTACATCGCCTGGTCCGGCGACAGCTTGGCGATCGGCGGCAGGATGCCGAACGCGTCCGCCGTCAGCATGATGATGTTCTTCGGCACCGGTCCCATGTTCCGTTCCGAAGTGTTCGGAATGAAGTGGATGGGATAGGCGCCGCGGGTGTTCTCGGCCTTCGAGTTGTCGTCGAGGTCGATCTCGCGGGTGACCGGATCGATCGCCACGTTCTCGAGCACCGTGCCGAAGCGCTTGGTGGTGGCGTAGATCTCGGGTTCGGCCTCGGGCGAGAGGCGGATCATCTTAGCGTAGCAGCCGCCTTCGAAGTTGAACACGGCGGTGTCCGACCAGCCGTGCTCGTCGTCACCGATCAGGGTGCGGCTGGCGTCCGCCGACAGCGTGGTCTTGCCCGTGCCCGACAGGCCGAAGAAGACCGCCGTGTCGCCGCCCGCGCCCATGTTGGCCGAACAGTGCATCGGCATCACGCCCTTGGTCGGCAGGATGTAGTTGAGGATGCCGAACACTGACTTCTTCATCTCGCCGGCGTAGGCCGTGCCGCCGATGAGAATGAGCTTCTCGGTCAGGTTCACCGCGATCACCGTCTCCGACCGCGTGCCGTGCCGCTCCGGCTCGGCGCGGAAACTCGGCAGGTCGATGATCGTGAATTCGGGCGCGAAGCCCTCGAGCTCGGCGAGCTCGGGGCGCACGAGCAGGGTGCGGATGAACAGCGAGTGCCACGCGAATTCGTTGATGACGCGCACGTTCACGCGGTACTCGGGCTGCGAGCCGCCGTAGAGGTCCTGGACGAACAGCGTGTCCTTGGTGCCGAGGTGCTTCAGGAAGTCGGCCTTGAGTGCCGAGAAGTGCTCGGGCGCCATCGGCTTGTTGCCCTTGTTCCACCACACGGCGTCCTCGGTCTCGGCGTCCCGGACCGTGAACTTGTCCTGCGCCGAACGCCCGGTGTGCTGGCCGGTCTCGACGACCAGCGGACCGTCCTTCGACAGCACGCCTTCGCCGCGCGCGACGGCCTGCTCGACGAGCTGCCCGGTACCGAGATTCCAGTGCTGGGTCGCGCCGACGGCGATTCCCTGCTTGTCGAGGCCGTGGGTCGAGCGGGGCGGCAGCGCGGTCACGTGGATCTCCTTGAAAGCAAAGACGAGCGCCCGGAAAAGCGCCCGCTTGGCGGCGCGCATACACGAAACAAGCGCGCAACGTCAAAGTTGGGAGGCCCGGACCCGTCGCCTTAACGTGCGGGCCGCCGGGTTGTTTCGCGCTGGCGCCGGCCGGCTCCTTGCGCCTATAAATCGGCGGGCGCGGGGGCGCTGACGTGGGAGCGAATATGCTGGCGGGTCGCAGGGCCGGCTTCGTCCGTTCCGGTCGCGA
>Ga0164290_1001671_pt1 | contig 26600 bp, 27 predicted proteins | sample Micstemetagenome_FD_108782 | JGI IMG/M metagenome (GOLD analysis project Ga0164290, IMG submission 108782) | Contaminated culture microbial community from soil near Moab, Utah, USA - Microcoleus steenstrupii SON62 (Illumina Assembly) | ecosystem: Environmental > Terrestrial > Soil > Soil crust...
AAAATCCCGGGGGGGGGGGGGGGCTGTCAAGAAAGTTAGCGTTGTCTCATCCTCACGCCGGATAGCCGGACGACGCCCGGACTTCGCCGATCTGCAGCAGGTGCCGGTCGACGTGCGCGGTGAGGAACAGCATCCATTGATAGCCGTCGAGCGGGCCGAAAATCATGTGCTCGAACGAGAAGGCGCGCGGGTTGGATTGCGAAGCGAACCACTCGATCGAGCGCGCGCGAACCTCTTCGAAGCGCGGGGTCCAGTCCGCCGGGGTGGAGAATGCGCCGAGCGGCGTCACACGCTCCGGCGCGCGCACTTTCGTCGAACGGTCGGGCACGGTGCGAGGGATCGTCCGGTCGCGCTTAAGTTTGGTTCCGCCGGCGCCGGGACGCAGATGCGTCAGGACGCGCGTCTCGACCAGGATCAGATGTTCGGCGCAAAGGGCGATGGACCAGGATTCCGGCGCGGGGCGGAAACTCCATTGCTCGACCGACAAGCGGCTCACCGCTTCTAGCAGCCGTTCGCGGCTTCCCGAGAGCCCGTCGAGCGCCAACCGCCGCTCCACAGGGGTCATTTGGGGTAACCGGCGCTCGCCTTGATCTCGGCGATCTGGTCCAGGTGCCGCTCGTTGTGCGCCGAGAAGTAGAGAATCCACTGTACGGCGTCCATCGGTTTGGGTGCGTCGCCGAAGTAACGCCGGAGGTCGAGATCGGTGGTTCGCACGAATTCGAGGACTGCGTCGCGAGTTTGACGATACTCGGCGACTAACCGTTCGCCGCTTCCCAGAGTACCCTTCGGCTCTAATGAGGGGGGCGCCTTGACGCCCGCGACGCGCGTCCCGGCCTTATTCAGGACGGCCTCGTCGGTCGCTTTTTCGCTAGGCGCTGTGGTTGCGGGCGGCTTTTTGAGTAAGTTCCGCGTCTCGCCGAACATCTGGCGTTCCGTAAGAATAATGTGCTCTAAGGTTTCGGCGATGGACCAACGGTCCGGCGCGGGTTTGAAGTTCCACTGGGCCGGCGTCAGGCCCGCGACGGCGTCCAGCGTGAGCTTGCGAGTACCGTGTAAATGACTGAGAGTAATATCCCGATCGCCCTTCGATAGGCCATCCGCAAACGAGGGTAACGCAACCGCGAGGGCATAGACAAAAAACCGCATGAAGTGGTTGTATCACGCCTGTTGTTCGAGAATCTCCCGCCCGATCAAGCACTTTTGGATTTGACACGATTCATTCTGGGAGGCCGATTGCAGAGGGCGGACCGTCAGCCGGTGGTGGTCGTCGTCGAGGGCACGGGCAAGTTCCGGGCGCTCCAACGGGTATCGTTAAGCGCGCTCTCGAAGGGGTCGAAGTATCACATCCTCGAAACCGCCTCGGCGAAGGACGCGCTCTCGCTGCTCGAGATCGTCGACGCGGACGTCGTCGTGACGGCGGAGCGTTTACGCGACATGCCGGCCACCGGATTCGCCCGCCTGATGCGGCAGGAGCGCCGGTCGCGCCTGCTGCCGGTGATCGTGCTGGGGGCGCGGGCCGGAGAGGACGGAGAGGCGGACGCGCTGGCGGCGGGGGCGGACGAGTATCTGCGTTTGCCGATGATGGCCGCGACGCTCGAGGCCCGGATCATCGCGCAATTGCGCCGCAAGTGGGCGGCGGACGAGCGCGAGGACGTGGAAAGCATTCTCTTCACGCTGGCGCAAACGGTGGAGCAGCGCGACTCCACCACCGGCGGACACTGCCAGCGGCTGGCGGATTTAAGCGTGCGGATGGGCCGCCGGATGGGGCTGCCGCAACTGGATTTGGAAGCCCTCTACCGGGGCGGATTTCTGCACGACATCGGCAAGATCGCCGTGCCGGACTCTATTCTGTTCAAGCCCGGCCCGCTGTCGGAAAGCGAATGGATCGTGATGCGGACCCACACCACGTCTGGCGAAGACATCTGCCGCCCGATGCGAACGCTGGCTTCGGTGTTGCCGGTCATCCGGTCGCATCATGAACGGTGGGACGGTTCGGGGTATCCGGACGCTTTGGCGGGGGAAGAGATTCCTCTACTGGCGCGCATTCTGCAGATCGTCGATATTTACGACGCGCTCACTACGGTCCGCCCCTATAAAGGCGCGCTCGGCCATAAAGAGGCCGTCGAGGTTCTGCGCAAGGAGGCCCGGCAGGGTTGGCGCGACCCCGAACTGGTGAATCTGTTCGCCGATCTGTTCCCGAAAGTCGCCGTGGCCCGCACCCGCGCCGCCATGGCCAGCTAGTGGGGAAGTCGCTCCGGTAGCGCGTAGCGCAGCGTGTAGAAGTGCCGTTTGCTCTCCCGCCGGATTTCGAGCGTTCCGGCGATACCCGCCAGTTCTCCGCGACCGGACCCCGGCGAAATCACGACGCGGATCTCCATCGAACCGGGGGACATGATTCCCGAGTGCTGCATGACGAACCCGCCGGTTTTGCCGTCGAGTTTGCCTTCGAACTTTTCGAGCGCCACGTAGCCGCCGGATGGGCTGGAGCCGTCGTTCGTCGCCATCATCTCGACGCGGCTCGACCCTTCGAGCGGGCCTTGAAACGTCTTGTCGAGAGAAAACCGGACGAAGCCGTCCGAAGCCGCTGGTCCGGAAGGGGGTAACATTTTGACCTCGAAAGTGCCGCTCGCCACGGTCATGGGTTTCTCGATCTCCTTTTTTCCGGCGGCTTGGCCGTAGATCGTAGAGAAAGCCAACGCGATCGCAAGAGTGGACTTCGTGCGCATTGGAATTCGACTCCGTCATTTTACGCGAACTTTCGCGCCGCCAGAGGCGTATAACGGTGCAATGCGGTACCTACTCATCGCTTGCTGCGCGGCGCTGGCGGGCTGCGTGACCGTCGACGACGAACGCGCGGGGCCGGTCAAGGAAGATTCCGTCCACATCGACCGCGGGAAAGCCGAACAAGTGCGAGTGGAGGTCCGGATGAGCGTCGGCGAACTGCGCATCTCCGACGGCGCGGCGGGCGGGAAGCTGGTCGACGCCAATTTCCGCTACAACCTGCCGTTCTTGAAGCCGACGGTCGACTACAACGATTCGAGTTTTCGCGGCACTCTGATTGTCGAGCAGCGCGGCGAGAAGAAAGCGCGGCTGGGGTCCGACATGGAGAATCGCTGGGACCTGCGGCTCGACCCGGACGTGCCGCTCGATCTCGAAGTAAAGCTCGGCGTGGGCGAGAACCGGCTGAATCTCGGCAAATTGAACTTACGCGGCGTCCGCGTCCACATGGGCGTCGGCGAGTGCCGCATGGACCTGCGCGGCGAACCGCAACGCGATTACGAAGTCGAGATTCACGGCGGCGTGGGCGGGGCGACGATCTACCTGCCGCGCGACGCGGGCGTGATCGCCACCGCCAAGGGCGGCATCGGCAACATCAACATCGAGGGCGATCTGCGCGAGGACGGCGGGCGCTACAGCAATCGCGCCTACGGCAAGGCGAAGGTGAACGTTCGCATCGACGTTCGCGGCGGCGTCGGAGCGATCAAGCTGATCAGCTAAAGCGCGCGTTACGCTAGTCGCTTGACGACCGCGCTCGACCGCGAAATCGTGGATTGCCGCCGCTGCCCGCGCTTGGTCGAGTGGCGCGAGGAAGTCGCGCGAGTGAAGCGTCGCGCCTATCGCGATCAAGAGTACTGGGGACGGCCGGTGTCGGCGTTCGGCTCTCTCGACGCACGACTACTCGTCGTGGGACTCGCGCCCGGGGCGCATGGCGCGAATCGCACGGGTCGCATGTTTACGGGCGATAGTTCGGGAGATTTCCTGTATCGCGCGCTGTTCGAAAACGGGTTTGCTACGCAGCCCACCTCGACCCATCGCGGCGACGGATTGGAATTGATCGATTGCCGGATCACCGCGCCGGTGCACTGCGTGCCGCCGGACAACAAGCCGACGCGCGAGGAGATCGACACCTGCGGCAAGTATCTGGTGCGCGAACTCGCGCTGATGCCGCGAGTCCGCGCCGTGGTGGCGCTGGGGCGGATCGCGCTCGAAGCCTACTGCGACGCGCGAGGAACGGCGCGGTTGACTTTCGGGCACGGGCTGGTGCATCCGGGCGAACCCACCGTGATCGTCAGTTACCATCCCAGTCGGCAGAACACGCAAACCGGACGGCTCACCGCCGAGATGCTCGCCGCCGTCTTCGCCGAGGCGCGCCGTATAATCGGGTAAACCGATGCTTGCGCTGGCGTTGTTCGCGACTCTCGCTATCGATTCCAAAGAACTGAAATCGGTAGAAGCGCGCAAGAATTTCTGGAGTTTCCGTCCGGTGGCGCGTCCCGAGGCGGGATCGATCGACGATCTGGCCTCCGCCGGGGCGGAAGCGGACCGCCGCACGCTGATCCGGCGCGCGACGCTCGACCTCACGGGGCTGCCGCCGACTTTCGCCGAGGTGCGGGCGTTTCTCGCCGACCGGTCGCCGAACGCCTACGAGAAACTCGTCGACCGTCTGATGGCGACGCCCGCTTACGGAGAACGTTGGGCGCAGCGTTGGCTCGACGTCGTCCGCTACGCCGACACCAATGGGTTCGAACTCGACGCCGAGCGAACGCACGCGTGGCGTTATCGCGACTACGTCATCCGGTCGTTCGACGCGAACAAGCCGTTCGACCGGTTTCTGAAAGAGCAGATCGCGGGCGACGAACTCTATCCGGGCGACGACGAGGCGCTGATCGCGACGGGCTTTCACCGCGCCGGGCCGCAGCATTTGGTGGGTGGCAATCAGGACGAAGAGTTGAACCGGCAGGAAGTCCTGATCGAAATGAACGCCGGCGTGGGCGGCGTGTTCCTAGGCCTCACGGTCCAGTGCGCGCGCTGCCACAACCACAAGTTCGATCCGATTCTGCAGGCCGATTATTACCGGCTGTCGGCGATCTTCGCGGGCACCGAAGGCCGCGACGTTTCGATCGCGACGGCGGGCGATTGGGCGTCGCATGCGATCGAACGCTGGGAATGGGAGCGGAGGATGGCGCCCGTGAACTCGGCGATTTCGGACATCGAGAAGCCGTATCGGGAGCGTCTGCGCGCGGAGAAGCGCGAGAACCTGCCCGCCGAGTTGAAGGCCGCGCTCGCCATTCCGATCGAGAGGCGCACGCCGGAGCAGAAGACGCTGGCGAAGAACGCCCAAGATCAATCGAGCCCCAGTTGGGACGAAGTGCTCGCGGCGCTCTCGCCCACCGATCGCGAGAAGCGCACGGCGCTCCGCAAGAAGCTGCACGATCTCGAACTCGACGAACCGCCGCCTCCGCCGCACGCGTACGCCGCCGTCAATACGGGAAAGCCGCACCCGACGCACATCTTGAAGGTCGGCGATCACAAGATGAAGTTGGGAACGGTGGAGCCCGGCGTGCCGACGGTACTCGCGTTATCCCTGGGCGACTCGACGGGCGGGGAAGTGACCCGGGATGCGGCGGGTCGGCGTTCGCAACTCGCGAATTGGCTCGCTTCGCCGTCGCATCCATTGACCGCGCGGGTGTTCGTCAATCGCATGTGGCAGTTTCGGATGGGCGAGGGCATCGTCGCGACGCCGAACGACTTCGGCGCGTTGGGCGCGCGCCCCACGAACCCCAAGCTGCTCGATTGGCTGGCGAGCGAGTTCGTCGAGGGCGGTTGGGACGTGAAGGCGCTCGACCGGAAAATTCTGTTGTCGCGCGCCTATCGCGCGGTACGTCCGGCGAAGCGCCGCGTCGACGCCGAAGTGCTGCGCGATTCGATTCTCGCTGTCACGGGGCAATTGAACGCGAAGCGGTTCGGGCCGCCGGTGAAGACTCCGCTCGAACCCGAGGTCTACGATTTGATCTTCACCGAGTACGAGGCGGACAATCTGTGGCCGCTGCCGCGCGACCCTCGCGAGATACGGCGGCGGACGATCTACCTGCTGAATAAGCGCACCGTGCGGCTGCCGCTGCTCGCGAATTTCGACCATCCCGACGCGATGTCGAGTTGTCCGCAACGCGCGGAATCGACGCACGCGTTGCAGGCGCTCTCGATGCTGAACTCCGACTTCATGACGCTGGCGGCCGACGCGTTGGCGGGAAAACTCGGCAAGGCGGATCCGGTGCGCGACGCCTATCGTCTGGCGCTGGCGCGCGACCCGCGTCCGGTGGAGCGTACGATGGCGCGGGAGTTTTTTGCGAAAGGCGGAACGCCGGTCGACTTCGCGCTCGCGCTCCTGAATCGGAACGAATTCGTCTATGTCCCCTAGAACGTTTTCGCGACGGAACGTTTTGCGCGCGTCGGCGCAAGGGTTCGGCGCGCTCGCGCTCGAATCGCTCTTACGGGCGGAGCGCGTGAATCCGCTGGCGGCGAAGCCGCAACATTTCCCGGCGAAGGCGAAGTCGGTCATCTTCCTATTCATGGTCGGCGCGCCGGGGCAGATGGATACGTTCGACCCCAAGCCCGGATTGAAGAACTACGAGGGGCGGCGACTACCCGAGAGCTACGGCAAGATTTCCAGCCAGTTCACCGACGGCTCCACGCCGATTCTCGCCTCGCCGTTCGAGTTCGCGCGGCACGGCCAATCGGGCGCTTGGGTTTCGGACCTGTTTCCGCACCTCGCCCAGCGGGTGGACGACATCGCCTTCGTGCGCAGCTTTCACACGGATAGCGTCGTGCACGCGCCGGCCATGTATCAAGTTCACACCGGTCGCACGCTGATGGGTTACCCGAGCATGGGCTCCTGGGTGACGTACGGCCTGGGTTCGGAAACGGACAATTTGCCGGCCTACGTCGTCATGCCGCAGCCCGAAGGGACGCCCGAGGGTGGTACGCCCTGCTGGGGATCGGCGTTTCTCCCGGCGGTGTATCAAGGCACGCTGCTGCGCCCCGGCAACACGCCGATCCTGCACTTGAAAGGACCGCGTTCCGAAGAGCGCCAAAAGAAGACGCTCGACCTCATCCAGGCTATGAACGAACTCGACGCCGCGCCCGGCGATAGCGGCATGGCGGCGCGGATCGCGAGTTACGAGCTGGCGTTCAAAATGCAATCGCACGCGCCCGAAGCGGTCGATTTGACGAAGGAAAGCGAGGCGACGAGAAAGCTCTACGGGCTCGATCGCAAAGAATCGGCCGAGTTCGGCACGCGATGCTTGCTAGCGCGGCGAATGGTCGAGCGCGGTGTGCGCTTCGTCCAGATTTATTCGGGCGGCGGTCCGGTGAGCGTGCAGTGGGACGCGCACAAGGATTTAGTCGCCAATCACCGCAAGATGGCGGGGATGACCGACCAGCCGATCGCCGGATTGCTCGCCGATCTGAAGTCGCGCGGACTGCTGGATTCGACGCTCGTGGTCTGGGGCAGCGAATTCGGGCGGCTGCCGATGTCGCAGTCGGGCAACGGGCGCGACCACAACATGCACGCCTTCACGATGTGGTTCGCGGGCGGCGGGACGAAGGGCGGGCAAACGATCGGCGCGACGGACGATTTCGGGCTCTACTGCGAAGGCGCGAAGTACAACATGCGCGACTTCCACGCTACGATTCTGCACGCGCTCGGGCTCGATCAACACAAGCTGTGGTACCTGCATAACGGTCGGCACGAGAAGCTCACCGATTTCGGCGGCAACGTCATCCGCGAAGTTTTCGCGTGAAGCGAACGCTGGAGCGGTACTTCGACTTCGAAACGCTCGGGACGAACTGGCGAACGGAGATTCTGGCGGGCGCGACTACGTTTGTCACGATGGCGTACATTGTTTTCGTCAATCCATCGATTTTGAAGGACGCCGGGATTTCGCCCGCCGCCGCCACCGCCGCGACGTGCCTGAGCGCGGCCTTCGGCAGCCTGTTAATGGGGGCCGTCGCGCGCTACCCGATCGCGCTCGCGCCCGGCATGGGGCTGAACGCGTACTTCACGTACACCGTGGTGCAGGGCATGGGCGTGTCGTGGCAGGTGGCGCTGGGCGCGGTGTTTCTGTCGGGCGTCGCGTTTCTCGCATTGACCCTAACCGGTGTTCGCCAACGGATCGTCGAATGTATCCCGCGCGATCTCTACGCGGCTATCGCGGCGGGCATCGGACTGTTCATCGCCTTCGTGGGCTTGAAGAACGCCGGACTGATCGCGGCGCATCCGGCGACGCTGGTCGAACTCGGCAAGCTTTCCGCGCCGCAAGCGCAACTGGCCTTGCTGGGCTTGGCGGCGACGGCGGGCTTGCTCGCGTGGCGAGTGCCGGGCGCGATCCTGCTGGGCGTTCTCGCCGCGACGGTCGCGGCGCTGGCGACGGGAATCGCCGCGTGGTCGCCCCAACCTGCCGCGCTTGCCGCCTTGCCGCAAACGGCGCTGCAACTGGACATTCCGGGAGCGCTCGCGTTAGGCGCGGTCGAGATCGTGTTCGTGTTTCTCTTCGTCGATCTGTTCGATAACGTCGGCACGCTGGTCGCGGTGGGGAAGCGGGCGGGCTTGATCGGCCCCGACGGGCGCATCCCGCGCGTGGGCCGGATTCTGGTCGCCGACGCAACCGCCACCGTCGGCGGGTCGCTGCTCGGTACCTCGACCGTCGTGAGCTATATCGAAAGCGCCGCCGGAGTCGCGGCGGGCGGACGCAGCGGCGTGACGGCCATCGTCGCGGGGTTGCTGTTTCTGGTCGCGCTCGCCGCCGCCCCGCTCGCCGGAGCCATTCCCGCCGGAGCCACCGCGCCCGCGTTGATCGTGGTCGGCTCTCTGATGATGAAGCACGCCGGCGAAATCGAGTGGGACCGGTTCGAGATCGCGATCCCGGCGTTTCTCACCATCGCCCTCATTCCGCTGTCGTTTTCGATCGCCAACGGCATCGCCTTCGGCTTAATCGCCTACGTCGCGTTGCAGGCCCTACGCGGGCGGGCCGTAAACTGGTTCTTATACCTTCTTACCGGCTTATGCATCGTTCGTTTCGCTTATTTAGGACGCGGCTGACCCCACTCTTCGTCGCGCTGACGCTGGCCGCGAGCGTTCGCGCCGAGACCCGTTTCGACGTGCTGGTGCAGGGCGCGATGGATTCGGAATTACAGCCGCTGCTCGCCGCGCTGACGCACAAGCGCGAAGTGCATCTGGGCGCCTGGACGTTCTGGACCGGCCATATCGCGGGTAAGAGCGTCGTCGTGTCGCGGACCGAACAAGGTCCGGTAAACGCCGTGGCGGCCACCGTACTCGGCATTCGGCACTTCCGCCCGCGCGCGGTGATCAATCAAGGCACGGCCGGCGCGCATAGCCGCAGGCTGAAGCTGTTCGACATCGTAGTGGGCGAATGGACCACCGATTACTCCGCGCTGTTCACCGATCACGCCGACGCGGGTAAAGGCACCCGGCTCGACCGTTGGCATCCTAAGGTTCACCAGCTACGGCTGGACAACAAAACCGTTACCGACTTTCCGCGTTTTGGCGGCGACAAATCGCTGGTCGAAACGGCGATGGCGGAATCGAATCCGCGCGGCAAGGTGTGGCGCGGAAATATCGGATCCGCGTTTCAATTCCACCGCGAGATCGACACGATCGCTTGGTTCCACAAGACGTTCGGTACCGATTCCGAGGACATGGAAAGCGCCTATGCGGCGGGGGCGGCGATGGGACTGCAAACGCCGTTCGTCGCCGTGCGAATTATCTCCGACGTCGAATGGGAGCACCCTCAATTCGAAAAAATCGCGGGTGAATATTGCGCGGATTTCGTCGCCAATATAATCAAGAAGATGCCGAAGCCCCGCTAGGCGAGGCTCGTTAGCCGTTGCGCGGCTGGCGGAACAGCGGCTCGACTTCGGGCGAAAGCACCACCCAATATCCGTAAATCCCGAGCATCGTCCCCAGCGGAATTACTGGCAACAGCAGCGAGCAGACGATCATCGCCGCGTCGCGCGCAATGGGGTGGAATCGCCTTAATGCGATCCCCAGGCCGACGCAGGGTAGAGCGAGCGTCAAACCCAAAATGATGAGAATGCCGCCCGAAATCTTCAGAAACGGCAGCAAAAACGACTGCGCCGTTCCCGCTTGCGTAGCGTCCATAATCATGACCACCGGGCTGCCGTACACCGCCAAGCCGATCAGGGCGGCGGCTCCGGCGATCAGGCCGAAGACGACCAACAACGCGCCCAACAAGCGGACGTGTTCGTCGATTCCCACGCCTTCACTTTAGCGCGACGTACCGGCGGCGGGCCCGGAGGGCGGTCTCGAAGGAGCGGGACAGCAGGTGTCCGTGCAATATCCGAAGTCCTCGGCGTTCCGCCGATCGAGGACCAGATCGCGAATCGTCCGCACAAATCGAGGATCGGTGCCAACCGTGGCCGCGCGCCGGAATCCAACGCCGAGTTCCGCCGCCAGATCCGCCGCCTCGGTGTCGAGGTCGTGCAGCACTTCCATGTGATCGGACACGAAGCCGATGGGCACGACGACCACTCCCCGGTCGGCGCGTCCGTCCCGCGCGAGAGCGCGCAAATGGTCGAGGATGTCGGGCTCCAGCCACGGTTGCGAAGGAGGCCCGCTACGGCTCTGCCACACGAGATCGAACTCCGCGTGTCCGCATCCGCGCGCCACCGCCTCCGAGGCTTGTCGCAACTGCTCTTCGTAGCGGGACGTCCGAGCCATCGACACGGGAATCGAGTGCGCGGTGAAAACGAGCCGCGCGCCGGGAAGCGAATCGAGCGCCGCGCGTGTGCGGTCGATCATCGGTTCGACGAATCCCGGATGATCGAAATACACGCGCAGCTTGCGAACTTCGAGTTCGGGAAAACTCGCGTCGATCTTCGCTTGCGCCAGATTCTCGCGATATTGGCGGCAGCCGGAGTAACTCGAAAACGCGGAGGTGACGAACGCGTGCGCGCGAACGACGCCGTCGGCTTTCATTTCCCGCAACGTATCCGCGAGAAACGGGCGCCAGTTGCGGTTCCCCCAGTAGACGCGAAGGTCCGGCCCTTCTTGCGCGAGCAACTCCCGTAACGCCGCGACGACCGCGCGGTTCTGATCGTTGATGGGACTTCGACCGCCGCGATGGTGGTAATGTTCGGCCACTTCGAGCAACCGCTCGCGCGGCACGTTGCGCCCGCGAGTGACGTTTTCGAGAAAGGGCATCACGTCGTCGGGACCGTCCGGTCCACCGAAAGACACGTACAGAATGGCTTCCATGACTTATTCGGCTCGCAATACTTCGAGAGGCTTCTGGCCCAAGATTCGAGCGCTGGCCATCCAACCCGCGACGTTGGCGATCAGCGCGGTGGACGCGACGGAAGCCGCCAGCGGCGCCCAATCGAATTTCCAATTACCTTCGAAGAACTGTACGAGCACTAGATTCGAGAAGGCGATGGCGAGCAGACCGCCCATCAAACCGGCGGTGGCGCCGAGAACCAGAAACTCGGCGGAGAAAATTCGCGAGATGCGCGCGCGCGTCGCGCCGAGCGTTTTGAGGATCACCACTTCGCGAATGCGGCGGAAACGGGTCCCCGCGACGCTCGACGCCAGAATGATCACGCCCGCCAGGATCGCGAACGCGGAGATGAATCGCACCACCAAAGCGATCTGATCGACCACGTCTTGCACGGTGTTGACGACGTCGGCGATGTTGACGACGGTGACGGTGGGGAAGCGTTCGTACAAAGTCCGCTGCAGCTCCGGAACTTCGGCGGGCGGCATTCGCACGCCGCCATAGAAAATCGCGGGCAGCGTTTCGAGCGTCTTCGGCGAAAAGATAAAGTCGGCCGTCGCGCCCATGCGAATCGCGTCGGAACGATGGATGGCCGCTACCCGGGCTTGGATCGTCCGGCCGGCGGCGGTGAACTCGAGCGTCGCGCCCGGCGCGAGCCGCAAAATACGCGCGGCTTCCTCCCCTACCGACACCAGCCCCCCGGCGTTCGCGCTCCACCAGGCGCCCGCCGTAACGGCGGTTTGCGGCGGCTTCGCTTCCGACCAAGTGACGTTGCGCGTCTGCAGAAACCGTCGCGAGAAGCCTTTCAGTTCGAGGTCCTCGACGCGCTTGCCCGCGACCCGCGTCATGCGGACGGCGACGCTCGGGACGATATCCGGCTTCTGCGCGAGATTCTTCTGGCGCGCCAGGATCGCGGCCACTTCGTCGCGCTGCGACGGCTGGATGTCGAGAAGGAACACGTTCGGCATCCCCGGCGGAGCGCTGGCCGCCATCTCCTCGAGCATCGACCGTTGGACGAGGTAAATCGTCGCCGTAAACATCACGCCTAGTCCCAGCGCGACGAGTACCGCTTGCGCCTGATTTCCGGGCCGGTAGAGATTCGCGAGCCCGTGCCGAAGCGAAGCCGGAAGCGCGCGAGTCCGCACCGCGTACTTCAAGGCGCGCAACAGCAGCCAAGCCACCGCGCCCAAGGAAATCAAGGCTCCCGCGATGCCCCCCGCGAAGTAGCCGCCGAGTTTGAGCGCGTCCATCGGCTTGCCGCCCGCGATCCAGGCCGCGAGAGCGCCAAGCCCGGCGAGAATCGCGGCGGACGATCCCACGGAGCGCCAATTCCACCGGCGCGGACGGTCGCCCATTTCGCGGCGCAAGATCAGATTGGGGCGAATTTCCCGGATGGCGAGCAGGGGCGGCAACGTGAACAGCAGCGTCGCGAGCAGCGCGGTAATCAACCCTTGGGCCAGCGAAGCTCCGTCCCAGGCGAATGCGGGCGGTACGGGGAAGTAACGCGAAATCAGGTAGGGGAAAGCGAGCTGCACGCCGCCGCCGACCAGCGCCCCGAGAACGCCGCCGGCGAGCCCCAGCGCGAGAGTCTGAATGACGTAGATGCGAACGATTTGCCCGCCCCGCGCGCCCAAGCACTTCATCACCGCGATCGAGTCGAGCTTCTGTTCGAGATGCGAACGCATAGCGGTCGCGACGCCGATCGCGCCGACGATCAGGGCGATCAGACTAATCAAGGACAAGAACATCGTCGAACGGTTGAGCCCCCGGGTGATGATCGGATTGGTCTCCCGGAAATCGATCACCATCGCGTCGGGAAACTCCTTCTTGAGGCGCTGGCGCACCGTCTCGACGTCGGGAGCGCTCGGCGTTCCGGCCGGTGGCAGCTTAAAGAGGAAGCGTTGCGCCGCGCGGCTCCCTTCGTTCAGCAGCGCCGTGCGGGCCAGGCCCTCGCGCGACATCAGTAGTCTGGGCCCGATGTTGAGGCTGCCCGCCATCTTGTCGGGTTCCTTGATCACGATTCCCACGACGCGATACTCCATGCCGCCCAGCCGGATCGAATCCCCCGGCGCGACGTTCAGCCGCATCGCCAGATCGGCGGAGAGTCCCACGGCGTCGTCGGCGAGTGCTTTTCCAAGCGGCGCGCGCGGGTCGAGTTCCACTTCGCCATAGAACGGATAGACCGACGGATCGACGGCTTTCGCCGAAACAAGAACCGGGGTTTGCGTTTTGGACGAACTTACCATCGTCAGCGTCTCGGTGATTTGCGTTTCTCGCACGCCCCGCTTTTTCAGGTCGTCGATGGCCGTTAACTGAGCGGCGGTCGGCATGAGGAACATACGAGCGGAGAGATCGGCGGCCATCAACGTTCGCGCCTCGCGCATCAGCATGGCGTGGAACGCGGTGGAGAATCCGCGAACGCCGGTGAGCGAGCCCACGCCGACGGCCACCGCCAACACCACAAACCCGAACTTCACCGCCGAAGCCCGCGATTCGCGCCAGGCGATCTTCGCGGCCGTCCGCCAGCGGAAGTTATCGGTCATAGAGAGCGGCTTCTTTCGACTCGTCGGCGACGACTAAGCCGTCGCTGAGCGTAATCACCCGGTCCGCATACTCGGCCAGCGCGCGGTCGTGCGTCACGAGAATCAGAGTCGTGCCTTCGCGCTTATTCAGCGAGATGAGTAAATCGAGCACGTGCCGACCGTTCGCCGAGTCGAGATTGCCCGTCGGTTCGTCGGCCAACAAAATCGGAGGCGCGAGAACGAACGCCCGCGCCAGCGCCACGCGCTGCTGCTCGCCGCCCGAAAGCTGGACGGGGTAATGATCGAGCCGGTCGCCGAGGCCGACGGTTTCGAGCAGTCGGCGGGCGCGCTCTTCTCCATTGCGGCCGTCGCCCGCGAGTTCGATCGGCAACAGGACGTTTTCTTCGGCGGTCAAAGTCGGGATCAACTGATAACTCTGAAACACGAACCCGATCTTTTGTCCGCGCAGTAGCGCGAGGCGGTCCTCTTCCATGCCCGCGATATCGACGCCGTCCACCAGGATCGAGCCCTCGCTCGGCGTATCGAGTCCGGCCAGCAGTCCTAGCAGCGTGCTCTTACCGGAGCCGGATGCGCCCATAATCGCCACGAACTGGCCGCGAGGAATTTCGAAGTCGAGGCCCTTGAGAATATCGACGACATGCGTGCCGGAATTGATCGAGCGGCGCAAGCCACGCACCGCCAGGATCGGGGAAGGAAGCATCTACCTCTACTATTCTGGCATTAGGTGATTGGCTCGTTTTTTGTTCTCGCGGCGACGCTCGCGGCGGACCCTCGCCCGGCGATCGTCTGCTTCGGCGATTCGCTCTCGGCGGGTTACGGCGTCGATTCCGGTCTGAGTTATCCCGATTTTCTGCAAAAGGAGATCGACCGGCGCGGCTATCGCTATCGGGTGATCAACCTCGGCATCAGCGGCGATACCACGTCCGGCGGACTGTCGCGCATCGCTTCGGCCGTCGCGCTTTCGCCCGCGATCACGATTCTAGAACTGGGTGGCAACGACGGATTGCGCGGTGTGCCGTTGGCGCAGACGAGATCCAACCTGGAGGAGATGACCAAGCGCCTGTTGGCCGCGAAGTCGAAGGTGGTCGTCGCCGGAATGACGTTGCCGCCGAACTACGGCCCCGATTACATTCGCGAGTTCGAGCAAATCTTCGTGCAACTCGCGCGAAAGTACAAGTTGCCGCGCATCGGTTTTCTGCTCGAAGGCGTCGCGCTCGACCGTTCGTTAATGCTCCCCGACGGCATCCACGCCAACGCCAAGGGCAACGCGAAGGTCGCGTTGCACGTGATGAAGACGCTAGAGCCGTTGTTGAAGAAGTAACTACTCGAACATTGGAAGCTGACGCGCGCGTAAATAAACTTCGCGAGCCATGCCGTTCTCCGGCGCCGCGTGCCGGTGCATACAACCGCCGCGGGCGAGGCCGATCTTGAGCGCCGTCGTGAAATCGGGATCGCGATCGCCCAGCTCCGGACCGCCCGTTTCGCGCAGCCAGGCCGCCGTCGCCTCGTTCAAGGCGCGCTCTAGCGAAGGGTCCGCCGCCTTCCATCGCGCGCCGCATAGAATCGCGCGGCGCGTGCCGAAGCGCATGATGACGCTCATTTTGTCTTCTAACCTAGCGCACAGGCTGGGTGTCGTTTCGCGCCTGTCCATTGCGCGCGCGTAGTTTAATGAGGTGGTGACGCTCGACGACAAATACACGGCCGCGAGCGGCGTCCACTACCTCACCGGAATCCAGGCGCTGGTGCGATTGCCGCTCGACCAAATGCGGCTCGACCGCCGTGCGGGTTTGCGTACCGGCGCGTTTATTTCGGGCTACGAAGGCTCGCCCCTGGGCGGCTACGATTTGGCGCTGTCGCGCGTGGGCGCGATGCTTCGCGAGCATGGCATCGTCTTCCGGCCGGCGGTGAACGAAGACCTCGCGGCTACCTCGATTTTGGGCAGCCAGATCGTCGACGTCGCGGGTCCGAAGAAAGTGGACGGCGTGGTGGGCGTTTGGTACGGCAAGGGCCCGGGCGTCGACCGCAGCGGCGACGCGCTGCGCCACGCGAATCTCGCCGGGTGTCCGGGGTCGTCCGCCGCGCTGGTCCTCGCGGGCGACGACCCTACGTCGAAGAGTTCGACCATCCCGCACCAGAGCGATTTCTCGCTCATGAACTTCGGCATGCCGATTCTCGCGCCGGGCAACACGCAAGAGGTTCTCGATTACGGACTCGCCGCCATCGCCATGTCGCGCTACTCGGGCGCTTGGTGCACCTTGAAACTGGTGACGGACGTTTGCGACGGCGGAGGCAGCGTGGACGTCTCGCTCGATCGCGCGCCGTGGATCGAACCGCCGGGATACGAGAAGCGCACCGATCCCATGCTCGTGATTCCGCATACCAATCGGATGGAGGTGGAACTTGGTCGGCGACTGAACGCCGCGCGAGCCTTCGCGCGCGCGAATCGTCTGGACCGCATCGAAGGAGATCCCCAAGGCAAGACGGCCATCGCCGTTTCCGGCAAAAGCTACTACGACCTGATGGAAGCGCTCCGAATGCTGGGAGCGGACGCTTCGCGCTACCGCATCGGCAAGTACGCGATGACCTTCCCCATCGAGCCCGAGTTCACCCGCGAACTGGCGAGCGGCGCGGACGCGCTGATCGTGATCGAGGAGAAGCGCAGCTTTCTCGAAATGCAGATTCGCGAGCTGCTTTACAACGACGCGGCGCGGCCTACGATTCACGGTAAGAATTGGTTTCCCGCTCACGGCGAACTCACGCCCGAGATCGTCGCGGCGATTCTCGCGGGCGGGGAAGCGCCGTCTTCGATCAAGCTTCCCTGGCGACGGCCCAACTTTTGCAGTGGGTGCCCGCACAACCGCTCCACCATTTTGCTCGAAGGCCAGATCGCGGGCGGCGGCACCGGCTGTCACGGAATGGCGGTGATGCTCGGCGGGTCCGGGCGCGGGTTCAGCTACGCCACGCACATGGGTGGCGAAGGCGCACCGTGGATCGGCATGGCGCCGTTTAGCGAACGGAAGCACATGTTCCAGAACATCGGCGACGGCACGTTCTTCCATTCCGGAGCGCTGGCGATTCAGGCCTGCGTAGCGGCGCAAGTCAATATCACGTTTAAGCTGCTCTACAACGGCCACGTCGCGATGACCGGCGGCCAGGACGCGCAAGGCGCGCTGGCGGTGCCGGAGTTGACCCGCAAGCTCGAAGCCGAGGGCGTGAGGCGCATCGTCGTTATGGTGGAGGACGTCGAGCGTTATCGCGACGCTCGCCCCCGCTTCGCGCCCGCCGCCGAACTGCGGCCGCGCGAGGACCTTACGGACGTCTTGCGCGAACTCGAACGCGTTCCCGGGGTTAGCGTTCTGATCTACGACCAGGAATGCGCCGCCGAAAAGCGCCGCCAGCGCTCGCGCGGGAAAGCCGCCGTCCCGCGAAAGAAGCTCGTAATCCAGGAGGACGTTTGCGAAGGCTGCGGCGATTGCGTCGCCCAATCGAACTGCGCGAGCCTGCAAAGCGTAGCGACGGCGAAGGGCGCCAAGATGCGCATTCACCAATCGTCCTGCAACCGCGACTACACCTGCGCGATGGGCGACTGTCCTTCGTTCTTGACGGTCGTGGACGACGCTTCAAAACCCGAAGTCCGCGCCGCCTTGCCGGCGCCTCCCGCGGTGGACGCGCCTTCGCAAACGGTCGCTATCGGCGATTCCGGTTACCGCATCCTCATGCCCGGCGTCGGCGGAACGGGCGTCGTCACCATCAACGCGATCCTGGCGACGGCGGCGCTGCGCGACGGGCTGTTTGTCGCGACGCTAGACCAGACCGGTCTCGCGCAGAAGGGTGGGGCGGTGACTTCGCACTTGACGTTATCGCGGACGTCGCGGGCCGTGGCCGCCCGCATCGTCGCTCCTGATGTGGTCGTCGCGTTCGACGCCGACGGCGCTCCGCCGGACGTGGCCCTTGCGGTGAAGAACACGCCGCTGCCGGGCACGCTGAACGTGGATGCGACGAGGCTCGCCGAGGAACTGTTAGGCAGCCATCTCTTCGTGAATATGTTTCTCGCCGGCTTCGCTTGGCAGGCCGGACTGATTCCCATTTCGCAGACGTCCATCGAAGAGGCGATTCGATTGAACGGCGTCGCCGTCGAGGGCAATCTCGCGGCGTTCGCTTGGGGGCGCGCGCATTTCGGAAAGCCGGCGGCGACGCATGCGCCCGAAGCGGTCGAGGCGCTCGACTACGCCACCGAACTCGCCGCTTATCAAGACTCGCGCTACGCCCGCGAGCATCAAGCGTTCGTCGCGCGGATGCCCGCCGAAATTCGCGAGATCGTCGCGATGCAGCTTTATCGGCTGATGGCGTACAAGGACGAGTACGAGGTGGCGCGGCTGCTGTCGAACGTCGAGGGACGCGTGTCGTATAACTTGCATCCGCCGTTCTTGCGGGCTTTGGGGCGTACGCGAAAGATCGAGTTCGGACCTTGGTTCCGTCCCGCGCTAAAGCTGCTCGCGTCGCTGAAATTTCTGCGCGGAACGCCGTTCGACGCGTTCGGCTACGCGCGCCACCGGAGAGAAGAGCGGACGGCGATCGCTTGGTATCGCGACCTAATGCTCGCGAACGCGCGTCATCCGGCGGCGGTCGAACTCGCGGCGCTGCCCGAATCGATTCGCGGCTACGACGAAATCAAAAGCCGCTCCATCGCCGCCGCGCGGAGGCGTGCGGAGGAGCTGCTCGCCGCGCCCGCGTTGGTCGAGTTGCGCTAAGGCTTAGGGCGAGGCCGCGTGTAAACGGTCTCGTATCCCGGTTTGCCGATCGAGATCCCGGAAGACGCGGAACCGGACGGCCCGGGACGGTTGTAAGGATTCGGCGGCGTGGGCGGTTGGGGATTCGTAACGTCGTTCGTGGTTTTCGATTCGCGCGTCACGCCCGCACGGCCGCCGGGCCGCGCGTCGACGCGGTCGATTTCGTCCTTGGCGATGGCTTTCTGCTCGTTCTTGAGCCCGAGGATCAGGCTCTCGTCCGTCACATCGCCCAAGTTCGCTTCAATAGGCTTGGCCTTGCCTTTCAAAAACACGCGGATCTCCGAACCGGATTTGACGGTCTTCAATTTCTCCCAGCCCTCGTCGGCGGCGAGCGCGAACAGCAAAATCGCGGCGATCATGCCGCAAGGTTATCGCAATTCGGCGGCGAGTCGCTCCTCGTGCTCGGCTTCGCCGATACGCCCGATGCGCCGGAGAACCTGCGCCATCATCTCGTGCGGTTCGGGGTCGAGAGGGTCGATGCGGAGCGCCTCGTGGCACCAGTTGGCGAACGCCCGAAGCTCGTTGATTTCGAGCGACAGCCGCGCGCACTCCTTGGCGATCGTCGAATTCTCCGGGTCGTCGATCAGCGCCGCTTCGAGAATGTCGAGCGCGTCGCCCGTGCGCCGCTCGCGCGCTAGGCGCCGGGCGAGTTCGATTGCCTCTTCGGAAGTCACTCGATTGGAATATACTGAAGTCTCGCCCGCATTTTCGGGCGCGTAGCTCAGCTGGTTAGAGCGCCTGCTTCACACGCAGGAGGTCCGGGGTTCGAGTCCCTGCGCGCCCACCATGATTCCCAGCCTCCCCGCCAATACTTCGATTGTGTTACCCTCGTAGAGAACAAAAAGTTGGATTGAGGAAAGACGAGGAGTATCCATTCGCGAATGGCACTGGCGACCGACGTTAAGAAGCAGATTGCGGCCAAGTACGCCCGCAAAAAGAACGACACCGGTTCGCCAGAAGTGCAAGTGGCCCTTCTGAGCCAGCGGATTCTTGAGCTCACCGAGCATTTCAAGACGCATAAGAAGGACCATAGCTCTCGTCGCGGACTGCTATCGATGGTGGCGCAGCGCCGCCGTCTGCTGAACTATTTGAAGAACGGCAGTCCGGAACGTTACAAGGCGTTAATCGCGAGCCTTGGGATCCGCCGGTAGCCCGTTCGGGTTCGCCGGATCGTTAACCCACCGTTCCCTTCTTCCTTGATCGAGCTTGACGCTCGCGGATGGCTCTGCGGGCTAGCTCAAACGCGCGCGGACCGGGTCCGCGCTTAAGGAAGGTTAGTATGCATTCAGTCGAAATCGATCTTCATGGAAAGAAGATCGTCCTCGAGACCGGCAAGATGGCCAAGCAGGCCGACGGCTCGATCGTCGTCCGTAGCGGCGACTCCGTGGTTCTGGTAAGCGCCTGCGGCGCCAAAAAGCCCAAGCCGGGCCAGAGCTTTTTCCCGCTCACGGTGGATTACCGCGAGTACACCTACGCCGCCGGGCGTTTTCCCGGAGGCTTCATCAAGCGCGAGGGGCGCCCGCAGGAAAAGGAAATCCTCACCTGCCGGATGATCGACCGCCCCATTCGCCCCCTGTTCCCCGAAGGCTACATGTGCGAGACGCAGATCATCGCGCTCGTCATGTCGGCCGACGCCGAGACCGATCCCGACACGCTCGCCATGACCGGCGCGGCGGCGGCGCTCGCCGTTTCCGACATCCCGTTCCACCACATCCTGTCGAGCGTCCGCGTTGGCATGAAGGACGGCCAGTACATCGCCAATCCCACTTGGACCGAGATCAAGGCGGGCAAGCTGAATATCATCGTCTCCGGCACCAAGGATGGCATCGTCATGGTGGAGGCGGGAGCGCACGAGGCCACCGAAGAGGAAGTGCTCGGCGCGATCGAGTTCGGACATAACTGCTGCCGGACGCTGATCGCCGGGATCGAAAAGCTAGTGAAGCTCGCGGGCAAGCCGAAGCGCGAGTACGCCGCTCCGGCGCTTAACGCCGATCTCGGCGCGAAGATCGACAAGGCGCTGCGCGCCGAGTTAACCGACGCGCTCGACACCAAGAAGTACTCGAAGCTCGAAAGCTACGCGAAGGTCGACGAACTGCACGCGAAAGCGGTGGAACTCGCGGGCGAGGACGAAGCTCTCCAGGACGAAGCGGGCGACCTGTTCGACCGTCTGAAAGAGAAAATCTTCCGCGACGAAATCTTGAAGAGCCGCCGCCGTCCCGACGGCCGAAGGTTCGACGAGATCCGGCAAATTACGATCGAGACCGCCGTTCTGCCGCGCACGCACGGCTCGTCGCTGTTCACCCGCGGCGAAACGCAGGCGCTGGTGACGGTGACGCTCGGTACGAAGGACGACGAGCAACGCATCGAGCTGCTCGACAAGGAAGTCGTTTCCAAGCGCTTCATGCTGCACTACAATTTCCCGCCGTTCTCGGTGGGCGAGACGGGTCGCAGCGGTTCGCCGGGACGCCGCGAGATCGGCCACGGCGCGCTCGCCGAACGGTCGCTCGCCGCGGTCCTACCCTCCGAAACCGACTTCCCTTACACCATCCGCATCGTCTCCGACATTCTCGAGTCGAACGGGTCGAGTTCCCAGGCTTCGGTCTGCGGCGGCTCGCTCGCGTTGATGGACGCCGGCGTGCCGATTAAGGCCGCCGTCGCGGGTGTCGCGATGGGCTTGGTGATCGAGGGCAAAGATTACGGCGTGCTCACCGACATCGCGGGCGCCGAAGATCACTACGGCGACATGGACTTCAAAGTCGCCGGTACCCGCAAGGGCATCACCGGTCTCCAGATGGATATCAAGGTGACCAACGTCACCGTGGACATCATGAAGGAAGCGCTGGCGCAGGCCAAGGGCGGCCGGATGTTCCTGCTCGACAAGATGGACGAAGCGCTGGCGACGCCGCGCGGCGAGTTGTCGAAGTACGCTCCGCGCATCTACTCGATGACGATCCCGGTGGATAAGATCCGCGAGTTGATCGGACCGGGCGGCAAGATGATCCGCTCGATCACCGATTCGACGGGCGTGAAAATCGACGTCGAGGACGACGGCAGCGTGAAGGTGTTCGCCTCCGACGGCGTTTCGGCGCAGAAGGCGATCCAAATGATCACCGACATTTGCGCCGTGGCCGAAGTCGGCAAGACGTATCTGGGCAAAGTCGTGCGGATCGCCGAGTTCGGCGCGTTCGTCGAAATCTTCCCCGGTACCGACGGCTTGCTGCACGTCTCCGAAATTTCGGAGTCGCGCGTCAAAAACGTGCGCGACGAGTTGAACGAAGGCGACCAGATCATGGTGAAAGTGCTCGCGCTCGAAGGCAATAAAATCAAGCTCAGCCGCAAGGCGATCTTGAAGGAGCAGCGCGAGAAGATGAAGGCGGAGAAGGCGGCCGACTAGCCGTGACCCGCCGTGCGTTCGCGTCGATTTCCGGCGCGTCGATTTTTGGGGGTGCGCTCGCCGCGCGCCCCCAAGGCGTTTTGATCGACACGCACATCCATTTGTTCGATCCGAAACGCTTTCCGTATCACTCGAGCGGGACTTACCAAGCCGAGCCCGCGACGCTCGACGAGTACGCCGCTTTCGTGCGCGACGTTTCGCTCGACGGCACGGTGATCGTGCACCCGGAACCTTATCAGGACGATCACCGCTACCTCGAATACTGCTTCGCTAACGAGCCGCGGAAGGGTTTCTTCAAGGGAACCTTGCTGCTCGATCCGCTGAAGCCCGATACTCCGGCGCGGATGCGCGAACTCGTAAAACGCGTGCCCGGCCGGATCGTCGCGATGCGCGTTCACCAGAACCGGAAGTCGGGCGAGCCCGCCTGGGATACCTCGCGCCCGATCCGCGAGCGCGATATGAGCCATGCGTCCATGCGCGAAACATGGCGCGCCGCGTCCGACCTAGGCCTCGCCATCCAGATGCATTTCACGCCCTGGCACGCGGACTCGATCGCGAAGCTCGCCGCCGAATTCCGGTCGACGCCCGTGATCCTCGACCATCTCGGCCGCGCGGGCATGGGCACGCCCGCCGAGTACGACCGAGTCCTCGCGCTCGCCAAGTTCCCGAAGACCGTCATGAAGTTCTCGGGCTGGGCTTACTCGACCAAACAACCGCATCCGCACCGCGACCTCGCCCCGCTGGTCAAGCGCACCTTCGACGCGTTCGGCGCGGATCGGATGATTTGGGGCGGACTCGGCCACATTCGCGCGCAATTCGACAAGGCCGTCGAGGTGTTCGAAGCGGCGTTCGCGTTCGCCTCCGAAACCGATCACGCCAAGGTGCGCGGGCTCACGGCGAAGAAGCTGTTTGGGTTCGCCTGACGCTACAGCCCGGCGAACAGATCGCCGACCTTAACCTGAAACTCCGGCACGAGCGGCGAAGAGAAGATATCGTCCGGCCCGAACGTCGTCGCGGTGCCTTCCGGCAGGTGCCGCCGTAGCTTCCGCGAACCGGGATACAACACCCACGCTTCGAGCGCGCCGTACTCGAAATAGATGTCGAGCTTCTCTTGCAAGCGTTCGGCCGATTCGCTCGATACCACCTCGATCGGAATCTCGGGCGAGTCTTCGAAGAACTCGCCCCGGCTGTTGTCGAATCGCTCCCGCAGCATCAAAGCTACGTCGGGAAACAAATCCGTCTCGTCGCCCAAACGAAACTGAATCTCGGACACTACCTGCCATTTGGAGTGCGCGCCGAGCCTTAGTGTCAGCGTTTGTGCCAGTCGTGTCTTCGGAACCTCGTGAAACCGTCTACCCACCTCGACCTCCACCACCTCGCCGTCGATGCGCTCGCGCTTGATGCCGCCCGTGCGTGGCAGTGCCAGGAACTGGTCGAGAGAAATTAGGGTCGCGACCGCCATACCTCAATCGTAGCGCCCGGCTAGGACTTCATTCCCGCCAGCACGCCCCGCATGTACGAAAAGCTCTTCGCCATACCGAGAAACGGATCGTCGCCCTCGATCTCGTACTCCAGCATCACGCCGCCCTGATAATTGATCTTCTTCAAGTACGCGAAAATCCCCGGAATGTCGAACGATCCGTCGCCCACTGGACATTGCGTCTTGCCGTCGCGGATGTCCTTTAGGTCCTTGATATGCATGTCGAGCAGGCGCGGACCCACGGCCGTCAGTTCTTCCATCAAGTCCGCGCCCGTCCGCGTCGTGTGCCCGATATCGACGCAGAGCCCCACGCGCGGATCCATGTCCTTGATGTACTTCATGGCGTCGGTCGGCTTCGGGAAATTCTTGTCTTCCGGTCCATGATTATGCACCGCGACCTTGATGTTGTACTCCTTGACGTGCTTCTCGATCACCGGCAGCGTCTTCGGCGACGCGTGGATCACCATCAGCGGCATGCCGCACTGTTTCGCGTAGTCGAAGTAGTAGCGCACGTCGGCGGGATCTTCGTTCAGCAGATTGATCGTGCCCCCGCCCGTGATCGTCAGTCCCGCCGCCTCGAACTGCTTGCGGCCCTTTTCCCGCTCCTCGGGCGTCGCCTTGTAGAGCAGGTGGAATTCCTTGATGTTGATGTAGGACACGCCCAGCTTCTTGGTCATCTTGATGGCCAAGTTGCGGGAGAACTCGCGCAGCGAGTAGCTGGCGACGCCGAGCTTCAACGGCGACGTCGCTCCGTTCGGCGGAGCGGCGGCGAGTCCGGCGGAAAGCGGCGCGGCGGCGAGGCCCGCGGAGGAAGAGGCGAGAAAGTCACGGCGTGTCGGCATGCCCGCTATTGTATGCTCGAAAACGGCATTAGAGGAGCCCTATGAAAAAATCGATCTTCGCCCTCTTACTAGCCTGCGCGGCGCTTCCCGCTTCCGCTGGCATTCTCGGTCAAGTCGTCAACTTCGGCTACGACTTCGTCGGTTTCGTTACGAACGACGCGCTGCTCGTGGGAGCGGGCGTCGAGATTACGTGCCCGGCGGGTCCATTCAATATGTGCACGTTTCTGACCCTGCCCACCCAGACCATCGATGCCGGCGACGAGTCGATTACCTACCTGTACAGGGGCCCCGATGACTCGTTCAGCCCGGTTGTCGGCTTTAGCGGATTCGACTTCAACGGCCTCGACGCGGGCGGCAATGTGCTCGGCCCGGTGATCCTTTCGACCAACATCGCGGGTCTCGACGCATCGCGGCTTGCCGTGACCGCCAGTTCCATCCGGGTGAATATGGAAAGCCTCGCGATCGTGGACGGTTCGACGTTCACGGTGTCGTTCGGCGCCGCGCCGATTCCCGAACCCGGCACGTTCGCGACGATTGGCGCCGCCGCGTTGCTCGCGCTCGGGAGGCGTTTCACGAGGTCCCGCTCGGAATAAACTCGACCTTCTCGATCCCCGCCAGCCCCAGCAGCGTCCGGATCGACGATTGCGCGTTACGCTCCGCTTGATCGAGGATGCCCATTTCGAGCGCCGCCTCGCGCGCCGCGTCGAGCCCCCTCTGCCGCGCCGTTTTTTCGAGATCCAGACTAAACGGTACCCACGGCGTCCACCACGTCACGCGCCGGTCCCAAACCTTGGTTTGCTTTTCGTCGACGGTAACGCTCAGGATCTCGGGGCGGGGCAGCCGAATCGCGGTCGCGCCGTCCTTGCGCTTGACGATGTCGCCCTCCTTTAAGCCGTCCAGTCGCACGCCCGCCTGCACCCGAGCCCGCACGATCAGCAAGATCGACTCTTCGCCCAACGGCTGTTTCGGCTCGCGAACGCCCACCACTCGCTCCACCGTGTACTCCACGGTCGCGAGTTGATTCAGTTGCCGCACCCGCGCGACAACGGCCGTCGCGTCCGCCGTGCGCGCCGCGTTCCGGCCGAGCGTCCACGCCAAGAAGAGCGCCAGAATCGCGGCGGCGGCGAGCGTCCAGCGCATGCGCTTCGAGAGTATCATCGGATCATGGCGGTAGCCACTGCGTATCGGGTCCAAGACTTGCTCGATCTTCCGGATTTGCCCGACGGCGAACACTACGAACTCAGCAAAGGGGAGTTGATTATTGTGGCGAGAGCCAAGTTTCCGCATGAGTTTTCGAAGTCGAAGCTTGCCGAACGAGTGGTTTTCTACGCCGCGAATCCGCGTCGGGGAATGATGTTCTCGGAAACGCTGTTTTCGCTGGGCGACGACGTGGCTCGACAGCCCGACGTTGCGTTTGTTTCGCTCGCGAAGCTGAACCGTTACGAAGTGGCCGACGAGATGGTCCCTTTCGCTCCCGACTTCGTGATCGAAGTGGTTTCCCTCTCGGAAACCGCTCAGGAAGCCGAAACCAAAGTCCAGGAGTACTTCGAAGCGGGCGTCCCCGAAGTCTGGCAAGTCTTCTTGCAACCCCGCTTGATCCGTCGCCGCACGCCCGATTCCACGCGCGATTTCAAGCCCGGCGAGACCGCCGCCTCCGCTACGCTCCCCGGCTTCGAGGTCCCCGTCGCCGAGATTTACCCGCCGTCCGCGCGAACCTGATATTCTGAGAGTTCGGGCTGCGCCCTCGCGCGGCCCGTTTTTCTGGACAGGTGGCCGAGCGGTTAATGGCAGCAGACTGTAAATCTGCCGCTCCTTGCGAGCTACGGAGGTTCGAATCCTCCCCTGTCCACCATCCCTTTTTGCGGGATACTGTGTGAGCAAGCCGTTGTAGCTCAGTTGGTAGAGCGCGTCCTTGGTAAGGACGAGGTCACCGGTTCAATCCCGGTCAACGGCTCCAGACTTTCAATCCACTTTAGGACCACGACCATGGCGAAGGAAAAGTTCGACCGTTCGAAGCCGCACGTAAACGTGGGGACGATCGGGCACATCGATCACGGGAAGACGACGTTGACGGCGGCGATCACGAAGACTTTGGCGAAGCACAATCCGAAGGTGCAGTTCCGGAGCTTCGATTCGATCGACAACGCGCCGGAGGAGAAGGCGCGCGGGATCACGATCGCGGCGTCGCACGTGGAGTACGAGACGGCGAACCGCCACTACGCGCACGTGGATTGCCCGGGGCACGCCGACTACATCAAGAACATGATCACGGGCGCGGCGCAGATGGACGGGGCGATTCTGGTGGTGGCGGCGACGGACGGTCCGATGCCGCAAACGCGGGAGCACATCCTGCTCGCGCGGCAGGTGGGCGTGCCCTACATCGTGGTGGCGCTGAACAAAGTGGACATGGTCGAGGACGCGGAGTTGCTCGAACTGGTCGAGCTCGAGGTGCGGGAACTGC
>Ga0164290_1001672_pt1 | contig 26550 bp, 27 predicted proteins | sample Micstemetagenome_FD_108782 | JGI IMG/M metagenome (GOLD analysis project Ga0164290, IMG submission 108782) | Contaminated culture microbial community from soil near Moab, Utah, USA - Microcoleus steenstrupii SON62 (Illumina Assembly) | ecosystem: Environmental > Terrestrial > Soil > Soil crust...
CATCGACAGCCGCCGCGCCCTGCTCGACGCCCTCAACGACTATTCCGGCGCCGTCATCCTGATCACCCACGACCGCTCGCTGATGGAGATGGTCGCCGACCGCCTGTGGCTGGCCGCCGACGGCACGGTCAAGCCGTGGGACGGCGACATGGACGACTACGCCAAATTCGTCCTCGATCGCGCCAGACAGTCCGCCGTCAAACCGAGCCAGGTCAAGGACGAGACCGCGGCCGCCGCCCCCGCCTCGAACAACAAGGGAAAGAAGAACGACAAGAAATCAGGACCTTCGCCCTCGACCCTCCGTCACGCGGTGAAGAAGGCCGAGGAGCGGATGGCCCAGCTGACCGCCGAGATCGCCCGCATCGACGACGACATGGCCAACGCCGCCGTCAGCAACCCCAAGGCTCTCGAAGGCCTGACCCGCGCCCGCGCGAAAACCCAGACCGATCTCGACGCGGCGGAGGCCGCCTGGATGGCGGCGGAGGAAGCCTTGGCCGACGTCAGCTAACCCCTTCCCTTCCCCCGTTGCGGGGGAAGGTGGCAGGCGAAGCCTGACGGATGGGGGGTGCCAGCGCGGTCTTTCGAGACTAGCCTCCCACCATGGCCGTCCATCACGACCGCGCCTACGCCTCGGCGCGCCGCCAGCGCAAGTCGCCGACCCCCGCCGAGAAGGCGCTGTGGGCCCTCGTCCGCAACCGCCAGATTTTGGACCTGCGGTTCAGACGTCAGATGCCGATCGGCCCCTACATCGCAGACTGCTGTTGTCCATCGCACAAGCTCGTGCTTGAGGCTGACGGCGGCGTCCATGTGCTGCGAGAGGCCGAGGACCAGGCGCGGGACGACTGGCTTCGCTCCCAAGGCTTCGTCATCCTGCGCTTCCCGAACCAGACGATTCTCGGAAAGCCGAACACCGTCCTCGATGAGATCCGCGCTCATGCCGCAAAGACCGGGGAACACACCCCCCATCCGGCCCGCTCCGCGGGCCACCTTCCCCCGCAAGGGGGGAAGAAATTCTGCATGACCACCAACCCCGAAATCTGGTTCTACCATCTCGAGCGCTCGACCCTCGATCAGGTCCTGCCCGGCCTGCTGGAGAAGACGCGCGAGCGGGGATGGCGGGCCCTGGTCCGGGCAGCCGACGAGCGCCGGCTCGACGACATCGACGAGCACCTGTGGACGTACCGGGACGACAGCTTCCTCGCCCACGGCCGGGCGTCCGACCCCGAAGTCGCGCGTCAGCCCATCGTGCTGACTCAATCCGGTGAGAACCCGAACGGCGCTCAGGCGCTGTTCATCGTGGACGACGCAGAGCTTGGCGATACGAAAGGGTTCGATCGATGCTTCATCATCTTCGACGGCAGGGACGAGACGGCGCTGGCCGCCGCCCGGGTGCGCTGGAAGACGTTGAAGGACGCCGGCGCCAACCTCGCCTACTGGAAGCAGTCGCCCGAGGGGCGCTGGGAAAAGGCGGCCTGATCGCGCTCACGGCCCTGGCCGCCTGTTCGACCCCGGTTTCCGACGCCCCCGCGCCCCGCGCCGTCGAGGAAGCCCAGATGCGCCAGCCGATCGGGACGCCCCTCGTCAGCCCCACCACCGATATGTGCCGGGCCGGCGAATTGCAGTGGCTGGTCGGGAAACCGAAGACCGAGATTCCCGTTCCCGTCGATGTGGTCAACCGCAGGGTGACCTGCACCACCTGCCCGGTGACCGAGGACTATTCGCCCCATCGCCTGAACATCTTTTTCAACGACCAGACCGACATCGTCGAACAGGTCCGTTGCGGCTGAACCATGGAGAGTCCGATGAAAATTCAGTTGCTCAGCCTCGCCGCCGCGGGCTTGCTCGCCGCGGCCTGCGCCCCTGTCGACGTCGATCCCGCGCCCATGCCGCCCGGAGACGGGCCCTCCCAGTGCCGGGCCGATCAGTACCAGCGCTACGTCGGCCGCAACCGGTCGGAGTTGCCGCCCCCGCCCGCCGGACAGGTCTGGCGCGTCACCTGCACGACCTGCCCGATGACGATGGACTACAATCCGGGCCGCCTGAACATTCTCTTCGAGCAGACCACCGGCGTGATCCGCGAGGTCAAATGCGGATGAGAACCCTGTTGATGACTGCCGCCGCCTTGGCCGCTGCGTCCTGTGCGCCCATGCCGGACGCCGCGGGCGAGCCGATCCCGCAGCTCTGCAATGCAGAGGCCAACCGCTCGTTGATCGGCTCGCATGTCGGCGCGGTCAGCTTCCCGGCCGACGCCAACGTCCGCGTCGTCTGCACCACCTGCCCGACCACCAAGGATCTGCGGCCGGACCGTCTCAACGTGCGCTTCGACGAAGCGACAGGCATCATCAGGAGCGTCGATTGCGGCTGATCGTCATTTCCCTCGCCGCGGCTGCGGCGCTCGCGGCCTGCACCGAACAGGCGCCTGGCGAGGTCCCGGCGGCTGAGCTCCCCGCGCCCGCGCCGATGCCGGCCCCTTTGGAGCCCCGTCCGGAGCCGGCGACGCCGGCCCCGGCCGATGAGTGCGGCGCCGCCGAACGTCAGGACTGGGTCGGCCGCGCCCGCGCAGACCTGCCGGCCGCGCCCGCCGGAGCCTTGTGGCGCGTGTACGAGACGGGCCAGCCCGTCACCCAGGACTTCCGCCCCAACCGGCTCAACATCGAGATCGACCCGGACAGCCAGACCGTCGTCCGCCTCAGCTGCGGCTGATACCCGGACGCCGCCGGGATTGTCGCCTATGTCCCGGTTGTAGCCGGTCGATGTCGCGGGTTTGTCGCGCATGTCGCGCCGTATTGTCCCGCATGTCCCGCCGTATTGTCGCGCATGTCGCTGGTCGAGCTGACCGAAATCGTCGCCCGGCCGGCTGAAACCGCGGCCGGGGACTGGTCGAAATCGTCATGCTCCGGCGACGCCCCGCCGCATCGCGGGGCGCCGGACACCTCCCCGCCCGGCGGGGATTTGCGTCAGCCTTCGTAGCTGTCCGCCACCATGCGATCCAGGGTGCGCACGCCCCAGCCGGCCGCGCCGTCGGGGACGGTCGGGTTCTTGCTGTCCTTGATCCAGGCGGTCGGCGCGATGTCGATGTGCGCCCAGGGAACGCCGTTGGTGAAGCGCTGCAGGAACAGGGCTGCGGTGATCGAGCCGCCCGCGCGGCCGTTGCCGGTGTTCTTCACATCGGCGATGGGGGTGTCGATATGGCGCTCGTAGGCGGCCGGGATCGGCATCCGCCAGGCGTTCTCCCCGACCTTGGGCGCGGCCGCGAGGAAGTTGTTCGCCAGCTCGTCCGAGTTCGAGAAGACCCCTGCATATTCAAGGCCCAGCGCGACGATCATGGCCCCCGTCAGGGTCGCCAGGTCGAGCATGAATTTCGGCTTGAACCGCTCCTGGGTGTACCAGAGGCAGTCGGCCAGGACGAGGCGGCCCTCAGCGTCGGTGTTCAGCACCTCGACGGACTGGCCCGACAGCGACATGACGACGTCGCCGGGACGCTGGGCGTTTCCGTCCGGCATGTTCTCCACCAGGCCGATGACGCCGATGGCGTTGACCCTCGCCTTGCGGCCGGCGAGGGCGTGCATCAGGCCCGACACGGCGGCCGCGCCGCCCATGTCCCACTTCATCTCCTCCATGCCGTCCGACGGCTTGATGGAGATGCCGCCGGTGTCGAAGGTCACGCCCTTGCCGACGAAGGCGATGGGCTGATCGCCCTTCTTGCCGCCGTTCCACTTCATGATCGCCACCTGGCTCTCGCGGCGGCTGCCCATGCCGACGGCCAGCAAGGTGTTGAAGCCCAGTTTCTCGAGCTCTTTCTCGCCCAGAACCTCGACCTCGAGGCCCAGCTTCTCGAGCGCCTTGACGCGTTTGGCGAACTCCACCGGATACAGGATGTTGGCGGGCTCGCTGACCAGATCGCGCGCGAATTCAACGGCGTCGGCGACCGGCGACAGCTTGTCCCAGGCGGCCTGAGCGGCCTTCGCATCGTCGGCGACGACCTTGATCGTCTCGATCGACGGCGTCTTCTCGGGCTTCAGCGTCGTGCGGTATTTCAGGAAGCGGTAGGCGGCCAGACGGGCGCCGAAGGCGGCCCGGGCGGCCTGGTCGGGCGACAGGCCGGACCCGTCTAGGGTCAGCGATGTCGCGCCCGACAGCTTCACGGCCTGATAGGCGGCGCCGGCGGCAGTCTCTATGGCCAGGTCATCGAACTTGCCGGGATCTCCCGCTCCGGTCAGCACGATCGTGCCGGCGTCGACGCCGGCGGGACCCGGAATGACCAGGCTGCTGTTGGTTCCGCCCGTGAAGCGCCCGGCGTTCATGGCCCGGGTCAGGGCCCCCGCGGTCGCTGTGTCGTGTTCGGCGCCCTTGCCGCGAAGGGCGCGGCCCTCATGAACCAGTACGGCCAGCACCTCGGCGCCGCTGGCGGACGGGACGAACTCGATCTTCATGGCTACTCCTGCCGGGATGAAACGCCCCGGTCGTACTTGCAATGGCGCGCGCGGGCGACTGTCGCCGGTGCGCGGGGATGTGTATTAGAGGCGTTCCCGCCGCCGCCTGCAACGGGCGATTTCCTTCGCTTATGACGCTGATTCAAGGCTATCTTTTTCGCCAGATCGCCCGCCCCGTCGTCGGTGCGTGCGCCGCGCTGGCCGGAATCGGCATCCTTAGCCGGAGCCTCGATCAACTCGAGGTTATCGTCGAACGCGGCCAGAGCGTCTGGGTCATGATCAAGCTGACCCTGCTCGCCGTTCCTCAACTTCTGGCGGTAATCCTCCCGATCGGTTTGTTCGTCGGGGCGCTGGTCGCCCTCACCCGCCTTCAGCGGGAACAGGAGCTGACCGCGGTATTCGCGTCGGGCGTCACCCGCTGGTCGGCGATTCGTCCGGCGGCCCGCATCGCGGCGATCGCCGCGGTCCTGACCCTGGCGGTCACCACCGTCCTGCAGCCGTGGGCGCAGCGGCAGGCGCGGGCCGAGGCGTTCGCCGTACGCACAGACCTCGCCGCCCTGCTGGTCGAGGAAGGGCGGTTCGTCCAGGGGCCGGAGGGGCTGACGGTCTACGTCCAGCAGATCGAGCAGAACGGCTTGCTGAAGAACATCTTCATCTACCTCGCCGAGGACGAACGGGTGACCACCTGGGATGCGGCGGAAGCGCGCTTCTCCCGGATCGACGGCGAGCCGATCCTGACCCTGATCGACGGCTCGTGGCAGCGCTACTCCAGCCGCGGCGTTCTGGAGCACCTGTCCTTCGGGCGCCAGGACGTGCCGCTGGGCCAGTATTCCGAGGTGACGGACACGGTCCGCTACAAGCCGTCCGACCTCTACCTGACCCAGTTGCTCAACCCCTCGCCCCAGGACCTCGACCGGGTCGGGCCGGCCGGCGAACTGCGAGCCGAGGCGCACTCCCGATTGTCAGCCCCCCTGTACGCCCTTCTGGCCATGGCCATGGCGCTTTCAGCCATCCTCGGCGGCCAGTTCAGCCGCACCGGCTATGGCCTGCGGATCGCCCAGGTGGCCGGGGCCTTCCTCGTCATTCGCATCGCCGGCTACGGGGTTCTGGCCGCCAGCGCCTGGAACGGTTGGCTCAATGTCTTCCAGTATCTGCTGCCTCTCGCGGGCACCGCGATCGCCCTGCGCCTGCTTTTCCGCGCCCTGAAGCCCCGGCGGCGCAGGCTCTGGCCCGTGGTCGAGCGGCTGAAAGCGAGGTTGGCGTGAGCGCCGCCTGGTTCCGTCCGGGCCGGATCGAACGCTACGTGCTGGTCCAGCAGGCGCGCTACCTGGCCATCGCCCTCGGGGTCATCGCCGCACTGGTCATGCTGATCGATTTCGTCGAGGTCTCCCGCGTCGTCGGCGACGACGTCGACCTGTCTGGCGTCCGCATCCTCGGCCTGATGCTGCTGAAGTCGCCGCAGGTGATCATCCAGCTGCTGCCATTCGTCTTCCTGTTCGGCACCCTCGCCGCCTTCGTCGGCCTGAACCGCCGCAGCGAATTGATCGCCATGCGGGCGGCGGGCCTGTCGGCCTGGCGGTTCGTGCTCCCGGCCGCCGGCGCGGCCTTCCTGTTCGGCGCGATCACGGTCACCGCCCTGGGCCCGGTGGCGGCCTCGGCGGACGGCCTTTACCAGCGCGAACGAGCCCGGCTGTCCGGTTCCTCGGACGCGGCTGAGGCTGTGTGGATTCGCGAAGGCGACGACACCCGGCAGATGGTCATTCGCGCCGAAAGGCAGGATCGGGCCAATGCCCGCCTGCTGGGCGTGACCTTCTTCATCTACGCCAACGACGGCGACGGTCACCGGACTTTCCGCGAGCGGATCGATGCAAGCTCGGCTTCGCTCAGCGCAGGACGCTGGCGGCTGATTGACGCCGTGGGCGCCCAGATCGGTCAGCGCGCGGTGCGCTACGAGACCCTGGACCTGCTTTCGAGCCTTGCCGACGAAGAGGCCTTCGAGCGCTTCGCCCGCCCCCAATCAACGCCGTTCTGGTCCCTGCCGGGGCAGATCGCCCGGGTCGAGGCCGCGGGCTTTTCAAGCACCGCCTACCGGCTGCGGCTGCAACAGCTGCTGGCGACGCCGCTGATGTTCGCGGCGATGTCGATCCTGGCCGCCGCCTTCTCGCTGCGCCTGATGAGGCTCGGCGACCTGGCGCGCATGAGCCTGGCGGCCGTGGTGTTGGGATTCGGCTTCTTCTTCGTCAACCAGGCCGCCTCGGCCTTTGGCTCAGCTGAGGTGATCCCCCCGTGGCTGGCCGCCTGGCTCCCGCCCTTGCTGACGGCGCTCGCCGCCTTCACCTTGCTGTTCTATACCGAAGACGGCTAAGCGAAGCCCCGCCCGCCGTCCTTCCGCCGACCACCGAGTGAGCCTGAATGCCGCGTGACCGCCGCGCCGAAACAGGAGCCCTGCGCCTCCGGCTTCTGGCCGGCGCCGCCGCCATGGCGGTGGCGTCGTGGAGCGGCGCGGCCCAAGCCCAGCAAGCCCCGGCGACCGATGCTGCGCGAACCCCCCGCGGCCCTGACGGCCTGACGGCGGACAGCGTCTACATCGAAGCTGACACGGCGTCGCGCAACGGAGACGTGATCTCCGCCGCCGGCGACCCGGAGCGCGTTCTGGCCCGCTTTCGAAATACGACTCTACGCGCAGGCCGCCTGACCTATGATCTCAACGTCGGGGTGGCGACGGCCGATGACCGGGTGGAGTTCGTCGATCCGCAGGGCAATGTCGTCTTCGCCAGCCACCTGGAGCTGGACTCCGATCTGCGGGCCGGCGTGGCTGTGGACTTCGCCACCCGCTTCAGCAACGGGGCCAGTCTTATGGCCGCGACCGCCGTGCGCCGCAGCGAAAACGTCAACGAACTGAACTACGCCCTGTTCACCCCCTGCCCCATCTGCGACGCGGAGGGGAACCCCAGGGAACCCAGCATCGCCATCCAGGCGGAGAAGGTGGTCCAGGACGAAGAACTGCGCGCCGTCCTGTACCGGAACGCCGTCTTCAAGGTCGGGGGGGTGCCGGTCTTCTACCTGCCCTGGTTCGCTCATCCGGATCCGACGGTCGAGCGTGCCTCGGGGTTCCTCATACCCACCCCGAGCTACGATGAAGGGCGCGGCCTCAGCCTCGAGGTTCCCTACCTGCAGGTCGTGTCGCCCTCCGAAGACTGGTTGATCAGCCCCCAATTCAACAGCCGGGTCGCGCCGCTCCTTAACCTGCAGTGGCGACGCCGGTTCGCGGACGGCACGATGGTGGTCCGCGGCGGCTACACCTATGAGCGCAATTTCGGCGATTTCGACCTGGACGGCGACGGCGACGCTGAAAGCAACGTCAAGTTCGGCGACCGCACAGGGCGCAGCTATCTCCTCAGCCATGGTCGGTTCGATCCGGATGGCCCCTGGCGCTGGGGATTCACTGCAGAACGAACATCCGACAAGACGCTGTTCGACCGGTACGATGTCCGCGATCCCTATCAGGACAACGGTCTGTATTACGGCGACCAGCGCCGGTTGATCAGCCAGATTTACGCGGAGCACCAGACCGACCGGTCCTACGTCTCGGTCGCCGCCTTCACTCTGCAAAGCCTCCGCGTCGCGCGGTTCGACCCGGTCACGCCGGCGCTTAACGAGTTTGAGCGGGACGGCGCCCTTCCGGTCGTCGCTCCCCTGGTCGAGGCGCGATGGGAGCCCAACCAACCCGTTCTCGGCGGCCGCTTGCGGCTAAGGGGTTCGGCGGTGGCGCTCCATCGCGAAGACTATATCGGCAGCCCGGTCTTGAGACCCGAGCTCCTTCCTGTTGGACCGACCGCAGGACTGCCCGGCGTCGACAGCCGCCGTGTGTCAGCACAGGCCGATTGGCGCAGGACGCTGATATCGGCTGCAGGGGTGCGCTGGGAGCCGTTCGTCGACGTCAGGCTCGATCACTATTCCATCGCGGACCTCCCGCCCGCCCTGGGCGTGGACGAGGAGTCGGTCGAACGTGGGCGCGCGACCGCGGGTGTCGATGTCAGCTACCCCCTGATCCGACGTGTCGGAGCGGCCGAGCTGATTCTCGAACCCATGGCGCAGGTCTCGATCTCCACCGATCCGGATCTCGATGCCCGAATCCCCAACGAGGACAGCGAGACGATAGAACTGGACGAGGGATCGCTGTTCCGGGTGGACCGGTTTCCCGGCCATGACCTCCACGAAGGAGGCCTTCGCTTCACGGCCGGGACGCGGGCCACGTTGCGCTGGGACCAGGGCCGGCACGCAAGCCTGTTCATCGGCCGCAGCTTCCGGTCTGATCCGGAGCCCGCCTTCCTCATTCCAGTGCCCGATGCGCCGGCCGACCTCTACGATCCGACCGGGCTGGCGTCGGATACGTCCGACTGGGTCGTCAAGGGCGACTTCTCGCCGTCCGATCGCATCCGGGGCTGGGGCCACGCGACGATCGACTCCAGCGGCGCCGTGCGTCGGGCCGAGATTGCTGTGGACGGCCGGTGGGGTCGCCGAAACCTGGCGACGGTCAGCTATATCCTCGATCGATCCAATCCGCTGGCTGGACCCAACAACCGCAACTACGAATACGTCCAGGTGGCCGGACAGCAGTTCCTGTACGGCAACTGGGGGGTGGCCTTCGCCGGCATCGCCGACCTTGAGCGGACGCCCGGTCCGGGCCAGCCCGATCCGGGCTATCTCGTCCGGTCCGAAATCGGCCTGCTGTTCGATGATGACTGTTTCCGTTTCGAACTCGGCTGGCGGCGGGACAACACCCGCGTGCGGCCCTCCGGTCCCTCTGAAGGCCCTTATGTGCGCCTAACCCTCGCCACTTTCGGCGGTACAGGATATTGACGGGGCGACAACGCCGACCGGCGTGCGATTTCGGTCGCGCGAAGACCGCCAGAACGGACTCGAACCGACGGCGCCGCTTGAGGAACCAGGACTGACATGCGTTTTCAGCGTTATTTGACGGGCGTGGCGATCGCCGCCCTCCTGGCCGGGACGGCCATGGCCCAGACCGCTCCCCAAGAGCCGGCGGCGGCGGGTACGCTGAATCCTGCGGCCGGGCAGACGCCGCCTGCGGCGCCGGCGGCGGCGCCGCAGTTCCAGATGTCCGACGGGATTCTGGCCACCGTTAATGACAGCGTGATCACCGGATTCGATCTGCGCCAGCGCATGCTGTTGTTGATCGCCATGACCCAGGTCCAGCCGACTCCGGAGAATATTCCGGCTATTCAGCAGGAAGCCTTGAACGCCTTGATCGATGAACGCCTGCAGGTCCAGGAGCTGGCGAACTACGAGTCGCTCAGGATCACCGATGAAGAGGTGAACCAGGAAATCGCCGCCATGGCGCAGGAGGTGGGTGTGTCGCCCGCGGCCTATCTTTCCTACCTTGAGAATGGCGGAATTCGCCCCCAGACCATCCGGGAACAGCTGCGCACCCAGATTGGCTGGCAGCAACTCGTCGGTGGCAGATTCCAGAGCCGGGCCCGGGTCAGCAAGAGCGCGGTGGACGCCTCCATCCGCCAACTGTCCGAAGCCGCTTCCAAGAAGCAGTATCTGATCGGGGAAATCTATATCGAGGCTGCCCGCGTCGGCGGTCAGCAGGCGGCGATGAATGGCGCGGCCCAGCTGGTTCAGCAGATGGTCCAGGGCGCTCCCTTCCAGAACGTTGCGCAGCAGTTCTCCGCGGCGCCCTCCGCGTCCCGCGGAGGCGACGCCGGCTGGATCGTCGCGGGAACAGTTAATCCTACCCTCCAGGCAGCCATGGATCAGCTTGAGGTTGGTCAGCTTTCGCGGCCGATCGCGGTGGAGGGGGGGGTGTACATTCTGTACATGCGGGACAAGCGGGAGGGGGCGGCGGCGAGCCTGGTGCAGCTGAAGCAGGTGATGGTCGAGCTGGCGGAGACGGCGAGCGAGGCCGAGACGGCGGCGGCGGCGCAACGGCTGACCGCCCTGCAGCCCCAGCTGACCTGCGATAACATGCTGCAGCGCGCCACCTCGGAGCAGGGCCTGCTCGGCGCCGACCTCGGCGAGGCTGATGTCCAGAGCCTGGCCCCGCAGTTCCAGCAGGTCGCCCGCTCGGCCGCGGTCGGCACGGTCAGCAGCCCGATCCGCACCCCGCTGGGCCTGCACCTCGTCGGCGTCTGCGGCCGCCGCGTCGGCGGCGTCGAGGCCCCCGACCGGCGCGCCGTCGAGAACCAGCTGTTCCGCCAGAACCTCGCCAACCTCGGCCGCCGCTATATGCGCGACCTGCGCGAAAACGCCCTGATCGAGTACCGGCAGTGACCCCGGGCCCGCCGCTGGCCCTGACCATGGGCGAGCCGGCGGGCGTGGGACCCGAGATCATAGCGGCCGCCTGGCGCGCCCTGAAGGACGGCGGGCGGCCGTTCGCCGTCGTCGGCGACGCCGCCCTGATGCGCGCCCACGGCGTCCCCGTGCAGACGATTCCGACGGCCGCCGAGGCCGCCCCGGCCTTCGCCCGCGCCGTGCCGGTGCTCGACTCCCCCCTGCCCGCCCCGGTCACGCCCGGCCGCCCCGAGGCCGCCAACGCCGGCGTCGTGGCCGACTGGATCGAGCAGGCGGTCAGCCTCGCCCTGTCCGGCGAGGTCGCGGGCCTGGTCACCGCCCCGATCGCCAAGGCGCCGCTGTACGCCGCCGGCTTCCGCTTTCCCGGCCATACGGAGTTCATCGCCGAACTGACCGCCGACGCCCCGTTCGCGGGCGTGCGCGGGCCGGTGATGATGCTGACGGCGAAGGACCTGCGCGCCTGTCTGGTGACCATCCATGTGGCCCTGGCCGAGGTTCCCCAGCTGGTCACCGCCGAGCGGGTCAGCCGAACGGCCCGCGTCGTCCACGAGGCCATGCAGCGCGATTTCGGCATCGCCCGGCCGCGGCTGGCGCTGGCGGCGCTGAACCCGCACGCCGGCGAGAGCGGGGCGCTGGGGCTGGAGGAGATCGAGGTGCTGGCCCCGGCGGCGGCGGCCCTGCGCCGCGAGGGGATCACGATCACCGACCCCCTGCCCGCCGACACCCTGTTCCACGAGGCGGCGCGCGCGACCTATGACGCGGTGCTGTGCCTGTATCACGACCAGGCGCTGATCCCGGTCAAGACGCTGGACTTCTGGGGCGGGGTCAATGCGACCCTGGGCCTGCCGGTGGTGCGCACCTCGCCCGATCATGGGGTCGGCTTCGACATCGCCGGCAAGGGCGTGGCGCGGGCCGACAGCCTGATCGCGGCGATCGCGCTGGCGGGGGAGATGGCGGCGGCGAGAAGTGGTTAGTGGTTAGTGGTTAGTGGTTAGTGATTACTGCCTCTTCGCCTGCGGAAGGGCGGCGCGGACGGCGCCACTGCACCGACGCCGGCCAGCCACTAACCACTAACCACTAACCACTTCCTGCCCTATGACCGTCAGGTGACCCCCACCGACCTCCCCTCCCTCCGTGAAACGCTCGACGCCCATGGGCTGCTGGCGAAGAAGAGTTTCGGGCAGCATTTCCTGCTGGACCTGAATGTGACGCGCAAGATCGTGCGGCTGGCGGGGCCGTTCGAGGGGCGGAGCGTCGTCGAGGTGGGGCCGGGGCCGGGGGGGCTGACGCGGGCGCTGCTGGAGAGCGACGCCGGCAGGGTGGTGCTGGTCGAGAAGGATCCGAGGTTCCTGCCGCTGCTGGCCGAGCTGGATGACGGCTCGGAGCGGCTGGCGGTTGTCGAGGGCGATGCGCTGAAGGTCGAGGAGGCGCTGCTCGTCGAGGGCCCGGCGCATGTGGTTTCGAACCTGCCCTACAATGTCGGCACGGCCCTGCTGATCAAATGGCTGACGGGGCCGTGGACGCCGCGCGCCCTGACCCTGATGTTCCAGAAGGAGGTGGCCGAGCGCATCGTCGCCGCGCCGGGGGACGACGCCTATGGCCGGCTGGCGGTGATCAGCCAGGCGGTGTGCGAGGCGAAGCTGGTCATGCATCTGCCGGCCGCCGCCTTCACCCCGCCGCCCAAGGTGGCCAGCGCGGTGGTGCATCTGGTTCCGCGCGCGGACCGGCCGGACCCGGCCCTGCTGAAGGCGCTGGAGAAGGTCACAGCGGCGGCTTTCGGCCAGAGGCGCAAGATGCTGCGGTCCAGCCTGAAGCCGCTGGGCGGGGCGGCCCTGTGCGAGGCGGCGGGACTGAGCCCGGAGGACCGGGCCGAGGTCATCGATCTGGCCGGCTTCCTGCGGCTGGCGCGGGCGGTGGCCGGGCAGGCGTCGCCGGAGGGGCCGGACGAGGGCGGGGCGACGATGATGCGGCGCAGGCGGGGGTGAAGGCCGGCAGGGGGCGGCCTGCGCCGTCTTGATTTCGATCAAGGCCTCCGCAGAGTCGCCTGGGCCAAGGTTCGCCCGTGTCGGCAACCGCCGCTGACGCGGGACGTTGTTCAGGTCCCCCCGCAATCGGAGATACCGGATGTTACTTTCCCCAGGCACGCTCGTGGCCGTCGTCGACGGCGAGAAGCTGGCGCTGTTCGAGCACACGGGGCATCGTGGCATCGTCCTGTCCGCCAAACCGACCCCCGCCATCGCCGATCGCGTCTCGGGCGCCGCCGGCCGCATCTCCAGCGAGGCCAATCCCGACAACGACACCCAGGCCGAGGACGGCTTCGCCCTGGGCGTGACCGAGGTGCTGAACAGGATGGTGCTGGACCACAAGGTCGAGCATCTGCTGGTCATCGCCGCGCCCAAGACCATGGGTCAGCTGCGCAAGGGCTGGCACAAGGAGACGGCGGCGCGGGTGGTCGGCGAGATCTCGAAGGACCTGACCGGCCATACGCCCGAGCAGATCGCGGCGGCGATCGAGAAGGCCTGACAGCCGGTCCCGATCGAGCCTGCCCCCAGGCAAAAAAAGGGCCGCTCCCCGGGGGAGCGGCCCTTCCATTGTCAGCCGGCGAACGGCTTCGTCTTCAGGCGACAGACCCCGCCAGCGGGGAGGCCGGGCTCATCCGACGGGCCGCGCGCGGCGTGAGACAATGAGACATTCGACCACCTCCTTTCGTTGTTGAAACAGTGAGTTGGAGATAGGGCGGGATCAGGCGGGGTCAAGGGGGCGGTGCATGGGCGCGAAGCAGACGCGACGGAGGTCCGCTATGGGTGGGGAGCGGTCATTCCCGCAACTTACCCACCCCGCGTGACTGTCCCGCTTATAGGGCGGCTTCCAACGCGACGACCTGTGGCTCCTGCGGCGCCACGTAGCACTCACAGGAGGCGCGCTCCAAAACCGCCCGGTTCTTGATATGGACCTTGCCCCGCGAGTAGGAGATCGCGCCTGCAGCCGCCAGCGTTCGTGCCGCATCGTTAACGGTCGTTCTTTGCACACCCAACATTTTGGCGAGGAAGTCTTGGGTCATGAAGAGGGTGTCTCCGTTCGCCCGGTCGTGCGCGCGAAGCAGCCATTTTGCGAAGCGCTGTGCTGCAGAGTGAACCGCATTGCATGGTGCGGTCTGTTCAAGTTCGATCTGCAGGGCGGCAGCATAACCGGCGAGAACGATCCGCAGGGCGTCACTCTCCGACGCAAGCTGTCGGAGCTTCGCGGCTTTGATACGAAGCGCGTTGCCGGCAAGGTGACAGAAGAAGCGCACTGATGTGTCGGAAGGAACCTGCCAAGCGGTGACGCCGGTGAACCCCTCGCAGCCCACCATATATGCTTCGGCCGACTGACCATTCTCCATCATCGCCACCGCAGAAATGAGGCCGTGGTTTACAAAGTAGATGTGGGAGATGTCGTCTCCCACTTCGCCGAACTCGTGCCCCGCCTCAAAATCGAAATCCGACATGTTGAGAAACAGATCAGCTTGGTCTTGCGGATCAAGTTGGCTGAGCAAGTCATTCCGCTGGCTGGTATTAGTCATCGAGTTCCTAACCATTTGAATAACATCGCTACCGAACTTCGGGTGCGCGCTCAATAGGGGCGGTTTATGACCGCCCTGGGTCGGGAGCAGGACCGTCGCCCATGGTGGAAACTGGACCTAGTCTGCGCGCCGACAGCCTGTCCCCAACCTAAGTTGTCCACGTTCCGTCATCCGAAGCGCCGCCGCAAGGCGCTGCCTCCTTCGGGCCAACGGCGATGAGCGACTGGAGCAGTGTGCCCAAACTCCGCGCGGACCTGAAGATAGTTGTCCGCCCGGGATCAACGGCGGCGCACTTGATGTCCAGTCGGCGGTGCTTCGATCATCTGGTTCGAGCGAGTTCTGCCATCGTGTAGGTGGAGATAGTTGGGATCGAAACCCCCGAACGCGCGAAGGCGGGCAACATCGGGGATCGTCAGGCGACCACGCTCGAACTTGACGAGCTGTGTCTCGCGAAGCGCCGCGAGTGTGCGGTTCACGTGAACAGGGGTCACACCCATCAGGTCGGCCAAGTCGTCCTGCGTTCCGGGCATGTCGAAGCTGTCTCCCTCCGCGAGGCCGACTGACTGCAGTCGAAGGTGGAGTTCGCAGAAGACATGCGCCATCTGCTCGGCGGCGTCTCGCTGGCCCATGCTTACTAGCCACTCGCGCAAGGTGCCTTCATCCACGAGCGTCATCCACCAGAGGCCGCGGTTGATCCTCGGGTTTGCAATCAACTCTTCGATGATCGCCGGCGGGATATCGACTACCATCGCGTTCGAGAGAGTGCCTATGCTGTGGTCCATCTCACCCAGGATCTGGACGTGCAAATCGCACAGGTCGCCGGGGACGAAGATGGCCATGATCTGACGACGCCCGTCCGGAAGGACTTTGTAGCGACATGCGTAGCCGGCCATGACGAGATGCACGTTCGTCGGCGCATCGCCTTCGCTGCTCAGGTCCGTCCTCGCCGCTATCGGTCGCGGAATTGCCGATACTTCCGCCAGCACACCGAGGTCCTCAGCCGTCAGTTCAGCGCCGAACGCGATCTTTCTGAGGAACGGGTTGGACATCTCTCCTGAACGCGGCTGCCTTCACCTTGCTCCCTTGGCACCCTCGGCTGCTTGACGCCGGAAAGATGTTCGCAGCCAGCGTCCGTTATGGGTCGGGAGCAGTCCTTCACACCCGGCCAGAAAGCGGGCGTTCGGAATAGGCCCCCAGGACCGGACTTCGCCAGCGTCTGCACGGGGTGGAAATCGGACGTTGCAAACTGGGTCCGCGCAATCGAATGTTCGGTCAGTCTTGAAGGAGCATGCAAATGCGACTGTTGCCTGTGGCGGTTCTCCTGAGCTTGCTGACCGCATGCTCCCCGGCAGAACCACAGCCCGACGACGACTGGCGAAAGACCTTTGAGGGCGATGTCATCGCCGTGAATGACACAGCGGTCCGGCCATCTTTTCGCATGACGTTTTATTCGACCGATGGCGACGAGACCCCCGAGAGGTATCAGGTTTCCAGTGAGTGCTTCGACCGAGGATATTTTGACAAGGATCGTCAAGCCTTCCTCAGCGGCACTTCACCAAACGGTCAAGGTGCGGACCAAATGACCGAAAAGAGCCGCCGGGAGATGGCCGAAGGTCACCGGCGCAGATGCCCAAGCGATCATCCGGTCATCTACAACCGCCTGCTCGATGTTATGTATGAGGGTGCCGTGCTCTCCATTGACGGCGACAAAGGGCGGCTGGTTTCTCAGAGCGGCGCGTCGATCAGCCTCGTCCGGGTTCCGATGGTTCTACTATACGATTAGCCGTGTCGCCCTCTGTGATCGCCAAGGCAGCGATAAAGGTCCGCAATGGGTCGAAAGCAGTCGTTGTGGTTTTGGCTGGAAACGGACCTTCGTCAGCCGGCCTCTGAGCGGGCATCCCGAGGTTCCGCCAAGGGTGGGTTTCGGATGCCCGGCTTAACCTGGCGCAATGGGAGATACCCCGTGAGCATCCATATCCGCAGAGCCCGACCGGACGAGTGCGATCGGCTGACCGAGCTGGCGATGAATGCCAAGGCCTCCTGGGGCTACGATGACGCCTTCATGGAAATGTGCCGCGCCGAACTCACCCTCACGCCCGAGAAGCTGGGGGATTGGGCGGTCTGGGTGGCGGAATGCGACGGCGAAATGGCGGGCATGATCGCCCTCTCGGGCGACGGTCCTGATGCAGAGCTTGAGGACTTCATGGTGGAGCCCAAATTCCAGGGGCAAGGGGTGGGCGCTGCGCTGATGGGCGTGCTCATGGACGACTGCCGGGCCAGAGGGTTCAAGCGCGTGCGCCTCGACGCCGATCCTAACGCCGAGTCCATCTATCAAAAGCTCGGCTTCGCCACGGTCAGCCGCTCGCCGTCACGATCAATCCCCGGCCGTAGCCTGCCCCGGATGGCCAAGACGCTCTGATCCTGGTGGTGTCTACAGGGGTCGAAAGCGGACTACACCCCGGGACCGGGAGCGGTCATTGCGGACCCCGGGGCCTGAGCCGCGCAGCGAACGCCAGGTCGCCGACCGTCCTCCCCGCCATATAGCCGGAGACCAGGATCGCCAGGGCGCTGGTCAGGAAGGCTCGCTCGGGAAAGAAGCCGGACCAGATTTCGAGGGCGTAGCGAAACAGGAAGACGCCGAGATAGACGATCAGGGGTCCTGCCGAGGCCGGGCGAACAAGCCGGGTCTGGTCGAGCCATCGGACCGGGGTCGGGCCGACCAGGCGGAACGAGGCCAGCCCCAGCAGGACCAGGGCGAACCAGAGGCCGATGGCGAACCAGCCGCCGTCCGCCCTCGAGAATGTGACCGCGCTGACCAGGCTCCAGGTCAGGAACACCGCCGGCGTCGCCGACATCATCAGCAGGGTGGTGGGCCGCGCGCGCAGTCGCCTCGCGCCGAGGAAGACGAGCAGAAGCAGAACCCCCCAGGCCCAGACCGGCGTGTGCCGGAGCACGATGCCGGCGTAGAAAAGGATCTCGGACATCGCACCCCCCGCGCACAGTTACGCCGGGGCGGCCGACGACCGCAACGGTCGGGAGCGGAGGGTCGGCCCGCTACATTTGTCCGCTACAACCGCGACATCGGCGGACGCGACATCCGGGACACCGGGGACAGGCGGGACAAATGCTGACAATTCGTCGCCAGCCATCATAGTTTCGCGGGTCCGGTCGTTGAATTCCCTGCCCTTTCCCCTCCGGCCAGCGTCCTGAACCCGCCGCAGGAGGCGGCGGGGCGATAATGGCGGGATGGAAGAGACGACAGCACCGAAGACGCCCAAAGCGCCGTATCGCAAACATGGCAAGGCGGTCTGGGACCTCGCGCGCGAGCGCTATCTGGCCGGCGAGAGCGCGCGGCAGGTGAGCGAGGCGCTGGGGATGACCGAATGGGCCATCCGCATGCGCATCCAGCGCCAGGGCTGGAGCAAGCAGGCGCTGGCCGAGGCGGTGGCGGGCGAGGTGGTGGCGAAGGCGCAGGCGGATGCGGCGGCCGGGGCCGTCGGGCTGGCGGCGCCGGCGGGGGCGGACGACGAGGCGGCGCTGGACCCGCGGGCGGCGGCGCGGGCGGCGCTGGACGAGGCGGTGCGGCTGATGCGCGGCGGGCGGATGGCGGCGGCCGCCGAGGCGGCGCGGGTCGCGGATGTGATGGCGCGGGCGGCGGCGCGGCTGGACGGCGACGGGCCGGGCGATCCGGGGGAGCCGGACGAAGCGGCGTTCGAGGCGGTGCGAAGGAAGGTGTTGGGGTGGGGCCCCGATGATCTCCCTCTCCCGATGGGAGAGGGAGGGACCCGCGCCGAAGGCGTGGGAGGGTGAGGGTCGACCGTCCGGGGGCGGCTCCGCCGCTTCCGCCAGCCGACCCACATCCGACGGGGCTCCGCCCCGCCACCCGTCGTCAGATCGCGTTGCGATCCTCCTCCACCCAATGGGAGAAGGAAAGGGAAGGCCGGATCGCCGCCCTGTCGCCTGGGCAGAAGCAGGTGTTCGGCGCCGACTGGACGCTGGCCGCGCACAAGGGCCAGCAGCCGCCGGATTGCGACTGGACGACCTGGCTGATCCTCGGGGGGCGCGGCGGGGGGAAGACGCGGGCGGGGGCGGAATGGGTCGCCCGGCAGGCGTGGAGCGTCGGGCGGATCGCCCTGGTGGGGCAGAGCCTGCACGATGTGCGCGAGGTGATGGTGGAGGGGCCGTCGGGGCTGCGCGCCCTGCCCCGCTTCGGCATCGGCGGACGGCCGTGGTGGGAGGCCAGCCGGCGGCGGCTGGTGTGGCCGAACGGGGCGGTGGGGATGGCCTTTTCGGCCGAGGATCCGGAGAGCCTGCGCGGGCCGCAGTTCGGGGCGGCCTGGGCCGACGAATGGTGCGCCTGGCCGAGGACGGGCGGGGGGCCGGAGGCGACGCTGGCGCTGCTGCGCATGGGGCTGAGGCTGGGGGCGCGGCCGCAGCTGGTGGTGACCACCACGCCGAAGCCGACGGCGGCGCTGAGGCGGCTGCTGAAGGAGCCGGGGCTGGCGCGGACGCATCTGCCGACGGCGGTGAACGCCGAACATCTGGCGCCGGCGTTTCTGGAGGGGCTGGAGGGGCTGTACGGCGGGACGCGGCTGGCGGCGCAGGAGCTGGAAGGCAAGGTGGTGGAGGGCGACGGGGCGCTGTTCACGCTGGAGATGATGCGGGCGGCGCGGACGGACGGGGCGCCGGAGGCCTTCGAACGGGTGGTGGTGGCGGTCGATCCGCCGTGCTCGGCGGAGGGGGACGCCTGCGGCATCGTGGTCGTCGGGCGGGCGCGGGGGATGGCCTGGGTGCTGGCTGACCGGACGGTGCGGGGGCGGTCGCCGCAGGGCTGGGCCGGGGCGGTGGCGCGGGCGGCGGAGGAATTCTCGGCCGTGCGGGTCGTGGCCGAGGCAAACCAGGGCGGGGAGATGGTCGAGGCGGTGCTGAAGACGGCCGGCGTGACCTGTCCGGTGAAACGGGTGCATGCGCGCTCGGGCAAGCGGGCGCGGGCCGAGCCGGTGGCGGCGCTGTACGAACAGGGCCGGGTCCGGCACGCCGCCGGGCTGGAGGCGCTGGAAGAGGAGCTGATGGGGCTCGGGACCGAAGGCGGCGGATCGCCGGACCGGGCGGACGCGCTGGTCTGGGCGGTGACGGACCTGCTGGTCGACGGGAGCGGGATGGGGCCGAGGGTGAGGGTGGTCTAGGCAGGCAGCGGGCAGCAGGAATGGGGGCGGGGTATCAGGCCGGGACGCCGCAGAGGGACGCAGCCCCTTGCTGCCTGCTGCCTGCTGCCCGCTGCCTCCCCTAGACCGCCTCGTTCAGCAGCGCCGTCTTGTAGGCGTCGACCCAGACGTTGCGGAAACGCTTGCTGCGCTCGGCGTGGTAGATGTGGGCCAGCTCGGCGTAGGAGCGGTCGAAGTCGTCGTTGACGAAGACGTAGTCGAACTCGCCGCAGTGCTCGATCTCGCCCTTGGCGTTGGCGATGCGGCGGTCGATGACGTCCTCGGCGTCCTGCGAGCGGGTGACGAGACGGCGGCGCAGCTCTTCCAGGCTGGGCGGCAGGATGAAGACGCGGACGGCGTCTTCCGGGCATTTGCGGGCGATGTCGCGGGCGCCCTGCCAGTCGATGTCGAACAGGACGTCGCGGCCCTCGGCGAGGGCGCGGTCGATGGGGGCGCGGGGGCTGCCGTAGCGGCTGCCGTGGACGTCGGCCCATTCGAGGAAGGCGTCGGCCTCGACCATGCGCTGGAACTCGGCGTCGTCGACGAAATGGTAGTCGCGGTCGGCGACCTCGCCGGGGCGGATGGCGCGGGTGGTCATGGAGATGGACAGCTCGAGGCCGCCGTGGTCGGCCATCAGGCGGCGGCACAGGCTGGTCTTGCCGGCGCCCGAGGGGCTGGCGACGATCAGCAGGACGCCGCGGCGGGGCGTGCGTTCATTCGACATTCTGGACCTGTTCCCGCAGCTGCTCGATGACCGCTTTCAGCTCGAGGCCGATTCCGGTGAGCGCGGTGGTAGCCGATTTCGAGCAGAGGGTGTTCGCCTCCCTCATGAATTCCTGCATCAGGAAGTCGAGTTTCCGGCCGGCGGGGGGTTGCTGCAACAGGGTGCGGGCCGAGGCGAGGTGGGCGGCGAGACGGTCGAGCTCCTCGCGGACGTCGGCTTTCGTCGCGAGGGCGGCGGCCTCGAGGAAGATGCGGTCCTCGAGGCCGGGCGCATCGGGGGCCAGTTCGGTCATGCGGCGGGCGAAGCGGTCGCGGATGGCGGCGGTCTGGGCGGCGGCTTCGGTCTCCGCCGACGCGACGAGGCTCTCGATGCGGTCGATGAAGTCGGTGACGACGGGCAGCAGCTGGGCGCCCTCGCGGTCGCGGGACTGTTTCAGGGCGTCGAAGGCGGCGTCGATGGAGGCGGCCATGGCGGCCTCGACGGCGGCGCGGGCCTCGGGGTCCTCGTCCTCCTCGGGGGCCTCGAGCACGCCGCGCAGGCTGAGCAGGCCGTCGGCCGAGGGCGGCACAGCCCCCTCCTCCGCCAGCTGGTTGGCGAGGGTCAGGTAGCGGGCGAGGATGTCCTGATTGACCTTGAGGGCGGCGGCGCCGGGGTCGGCGCGCTTGGCCTGGACGCCGACGGTGATCTGGCCGCGGCTGAAATGCTTGCGGGCGGAGGCCTTGGCGGCGCCTTCTAGGGTGTCGAAACCGGGCGGGCCGCGGAAGCGGACCTCGAGGTTGCGGCCGTTGACCGAGCGGGCCTCGACCGACCAGGTCCAGGCGCCGTGGGCCCCCTCGCCGCGGCCGAAGCCGGTCATGCCGCTGATGGTGGTCATTGGGCCGGGGCCGATTGCGGGACGCGGATGACCTGGGCGCCGGGCGGGACGACGACGGCGGGCGGCGGGGCGGCGTCGGGGTCGGCGTTGGGCACGCCGGGCGAGGTTCCGGGGACGGCCGGCGGCGGGCTGCCCGGAGGCAGGCCGGCCTTCCGGCGTTCGATCTCGCGCCAGCGGGCGACGTTGGCCAGGTGCTCGTCATAGGTGCGGGCGAAGGCGTGGCCGCCCGAGCCGTCGGCGACGAAGAACAGCTCGTCCGAGACGGGCGGATTGAGCACGGCGGCGAGGGCCTCGCGGCCGGGGTTGGCGATCGGCGTCGGGGGCAGGCCGGCGATCTGATAGGTGTTCCACTCGGTCGGACGGTCCAGTTCGGAGCGGCGGATCCCGCGGCCCAGCGGCCGCCCCCGGGTGATGCCGTAGACGATGGTCGGATCGCTCTCCAGCCGCATGCCGAGGCGCAGGCGGTTGGTGAAGACGGCGGCGACGCGCGGGCGTTCGGCGGCGACGGCGGTCTCCTTCTCGACGATGGAGGCGAGGATGACGGCCTCCTCGGGCGACTTGACCACGGTGCGCGGCGAGCGGGTCGCCCACATCCGCGCGAGATTGTCGGCCTGGGCGCGGGTCATGCGGGCGATCACCGAGGCGCGGGTGTCGCCGCGACTGATCTCATAGGTGTCGGGCCACAGCGAGCCCTCCTCCGGCGTGTCGGCGATCTCGCCGGTCAGCAGGGGCTGGTTCATCAGGATGTCGACGGCCTGGAGCGAGGACCAGCCCTCGGGCAGGGTGACGTAATGGCGGACCACCCGGCCCTCGACCAGCAGCACCAGGACGGAGCGCAGGGAGGCCTTGCTGGGCACCTCATATTCGCCGGCGCGCAGCTTGCGGTCGGCGCCGGTCAGGGTGGCCGCAGCCTTGAACATGTCGGTCGAGCGGATCACCCCGGCCGCCTTCAGATTGGCGGCGATGGCGCTGACCCCCGCCCCGCTGGGCAGGGTGACGATGGTGGTGTCGCCGCCGTCGCGCGCGGCGGGTCCCGGAGCGTAGAAGACGCTCCAGATCGCGACCAGGGCGACGATCAGAAACAGGCTGAAGGTCGCCGTCGCGGCCAGCAGGGCCGCCTTGCGCCCGGAGCGCCGCTCCACCCCCATCAGCCGACCTTCTTGAAGATGACGCTGGCGTTGGTGCCGCCGAAACCAAACGAATTGGACATGGCCACGTCGATCTTCATCGGCTTGCCCTTGTGCGGCACCAGGTCGATCGGCGTCTCTTCCTCGGGGTTGTCGAGGTTGATGGTCGGCGGGGCGATCTGGTCGCGGATGGCCAGCACCGAGAAGATCGATTCGATGGCCCCGGCGGCGCCCAGCAGGTGGCCGGTCATCGACTTGGTCGAGGACACCGACAGGTTCTTCGCATGGTCGCCGACCAGCCGCTCGATGGCGCGCAGTTCGATCCAGTCGGCCATGGTCGAGGTGCCGTGGGCGTTGACGTAGTCGAGGTCGGACGGCTGCAGCCCCGCCCGCTTCAACGCCGCCTTCATGGCGCGCAGGCCGCCCTCCCCGTCCTCGGACGGGGCGGTGATGTGGTAGGCGTCGCCGCTCATGCCGTAGCCGACGACCTCGGCGTAGATCTTCGCGCCGCGGGCCTTCGCGTGTTCGTACTCCTCGAGCACCATGATGCCGGCGCCCTCGCCCATGACGAAGCCGGCGTGGTCCCTGTCATAGGGACGGCTGGCCTTTTCGGGGGCGTCGTTGAAGGCGGTGCACAGGGCCTTGCAGGCCAGGAAGCCGGCGATGCCGATCGGCACGATGGAGCTCTCGGCCCCGCCCGCGACCATGACGTCGGCGTCGTCCATGGCGATCATCCGGGCCGCGTCGCCGATGGCGTGGGCGCCGGTGGCGCAGGCGGTGACCACCGAATGGTTCGGCCCCTTGAGGCCATGGCGGATCGAGATCTGGCCCGAGGTCAGGTTGATCAGGGCCGATGGGATGAAGAAGGGGCTGACCCGGCGCGGGCCCTGCTCCTTGAGGATGATGGCGGTGTCGGCGATGGGCCCCAGGCCGCCGATGCCCGAGCCGACCATGACGCCGGTGCGCTCCTTGTCGTCGTCGCTTTCGGGCTTCCAGTTCGCATCGGCCAGGGCCTCGTCGGCGGCGGCGATGGCGTAGACGATGAAGTCGTCGACCCGTTTGCGGTCCTTGGGCGACATGACCTGTTCGTGGTCGAACACGCCCGGCTGGCCCGGCGCGCCGCCGCCGCGTCCGTCGACCGAGGGAATCTCGCCGGCGATGGTGCAGCCCCAGCCTTCGGCGTCGAAATTGGTGATCGGGCCGATGCCGGAACGACCCTCGACGATGCCCTTCCAATTGTGCTCGACGCCCCAGCCGAGCGGGGTCAGGAGGCCAAGGCCGGTGACGACGACGCGACGCATGCGGCGGTCCTTTGTGGTGAATCTCCCGGGGAGAATAGGGGGTGGAGGGGTGAAGGGCTAGGCGGGAGTGGGATGGGGGGGGTGGATGTCGAAGATGCGCCGAGACCGGGCGTTGGCGCTTGGTCGTGAAGCCGACACCCACGCCCCTGGTCGTTCAAAGCACCCAAGGCCGTTCCTTCCAATGAAGGCGAAAGGAACTCGGCCTGCCTGTTAGATCTGGCGCTTTGGGTAGGTGCCCAAACTCATTCGGCCAGTCGAGCGGGGGTTAGCATTCCTCTTCCTCCACCGGTGAAGCCGTGCAGAACGGAGGAATACTCCATGGAATAGTCCCGCTCTGCATTCAGGGAGATCAGCGCTATGTAATGGTCTCTGCGATGGATCATGACTTCCCGGATAGGCATCCAGCCTCTCGGACCGAGGTTGCCGCGCATGGCCCGCCTGACTGCGTTGGTCAAAACATCGACGAGTTCGAGCCCAGCGTCTGCCCTTGAGGAGAATCGAATGTCGGCGAAGACACGGCTCAGGTTCGTTGGCTTCGGGTCGCCTGCTGCCAGTTCGAAAACATCTTTCAGATGAGGAAGAACCTCGTTGTCCAAATATGGCTCGAAGTAGCGGTAGTCTCCACCGACGAGGCGAGCCCCAGGTTTCTCGAAAGACCACCCTTGGAGAGTGGGCAACATGATTTGTGTCCACCACCTCTCCCAAGAGGTCGGAAGCGACCCCCTGTCCTTGGCGTCAACAACCCATGTGAATTCGCCAAGTTCGCGCGGGTTTCGTTGGCAGTGGTATAGGGTCGCGTTCTCCAGCGTTCGTTGGAGGAGATTGAAGGTTAGGGTGCTCTGCACATAGCCGGGCAGCTTCATTTCAATAAGTTGCCGCCGCTGTGCGTTCACTAGCTCCAAGGCGAGAGGACCAAATTCATCAGTCAGATTCTCGACCATTGCTTCGGCCAGCCTGTGCTGGTGTCTTTGTAATCCCGCCTCTGTGTGTGCCCCCAGATCGATTGCGCTAACCTCGAACAGGGCTTGGTTACGACGAAGGATTCGGATGATCTCTGCGTAATCAGCTTCTTGGAGGAGTCGCCCTTTGACCTCACCTTTCTCTTTGGGGAGACGCTTCCGGAGCCGACCCCAGAGACGCTCTAGGTTCGCCAGACTTGCATGAGGTATCGTCAGGGCTCCCACACAGGAGATGCTGTTCTTCTGCCCGATCCCGGCGAATGAACCGGACTCGTCGATAAAGGTAATCAGCGCAGCCTCGCAATGTTCAATAGGGTGCAGGCAGGCTATCACAGGCTGTGCTGTTCGCCATCGTGAGGAACGATGATCGGGTTCGACTCTCAAACGTTCATCGATATCGGAACGGCTTGCTCCAGCGGTATGAAGGATTGGGCTCCGGTGATCGCCGCGACTATCACGGGTCTGGTTACCTTGGGGACGGCCGTGGTGATCGCCCGCATCGCCCATCGGCAGGCCGAAACTGCTGCGAACAAGCTTGCGCTCGATCTATTCGAGAAGCGGTTCGCCGTCTGGAAAGCCTTGGAAAAGGCGTTCGGGGATGTCTTCGACGACGCACGTAGCCGCTACATGAGCATGACCGACCGCGACATTTCGGCGGCACTGAAAGAGGCTTGGATAGAGGCCGAAGTGGATGGTCACTGGCTGTTCGGGCCAGAGATAGTCGCGCAGCTAAGGAGGGTCGGCGTGAAGCTCATGAGGTTGGGCTCGATCGAGCTTGATCTCGATGATGAGGCCGACATCTCGGAAAGGTTCGATCGGTTCGACGATCGTCTCGCGACACCTGCGGCGCGGGAATTCGCGAAGCTCCGCACGATGATTAAGCCCTACATGATGCTCGATAAGATCGCCGTTGCCCGGCCGGTCAAGGTGGAGGCGGGAGGCTGATGCCGGGGTATTCGATCGATTGGCCACTGATAGGCGATTTGCTGAAAGCCAGTTTGCCCCTCGCGATTGCGGGGGCGGTGGCCTACGTGGCTTGGCAACAATGGCTGACCGCCAAGAACAAGCTGGCCCTTGATCTCTTCGACCGCCGCTTCGCCGTGTGGCGCCGCATCCAAGAGAAGATCGCCGAGCGTCTAAAAGAGATTCACGCCGCCCATGAAAAGGGCGAGCAACCCGCCTTTGTTTCGGAGAGCCTACAATCTCTGTGGGAGGCGCTTGACGACGCGCACTTCCTGTTTGGTGCTGACGTAAGGGCTTCGCTCCAAGCAGTGGATGATGCCATCTTCTCCTTTGGAGGGGATCATCCGGATGAGCATGTGGACTATGTAACAGCCACCGGGCGACAGACGAAGGTCTCCGCGCGACATGCGGGCCTTGAAAAAATCACCAAGGCTAGGCGCGCCCTCCGTGTCGCCGTCGAGCCCTACATGGCCATGGACGCGGTCGGAGTGAATCGTCCCGCTAGGCCGTCGAAGGGGCGCGCTTGATGCACTACATTCCGGACAGGGCCCTCATGAACGATATTTTGAAGACCGCGCTACCAAGCGTAGAAAGACAAGCTCGAACACAGCCGGGGGCACCGTACTGACCCATATGTGCGAGGAAGCGCCCGATTGGTTCCTGACGCTGAAGAAAGAAAGTGAGCACCAGTCCAGCCAAACGTCCGATACGCCGAGGAGCGGGAGCGGTATGTCCGGTAGGATGTGACTATTCGCGTGCGTTCCAAGTCTAGTAGCCCGAGCAGCCGCGAATAACGCCCTAGCTCCTCCCCCCAACGCAAAAGGCCGCCGCGCGCCCTGGGGCGTCGCGGCGGCCTTGATTGCCGTCCGAAAGGACCGGCGCGGCCTTAGCCGGCCAGTTTCTCGTCGATGAACTTCACCGCGTCGCCGACCGTCTGGATGTGTTCGGCGGCGTCGTCGGGGATCTCGATGTCGAATTCTTCCTCGAAGGCCATGACCAGTTCGACGTTGTCGAGCGAGTCGGCGCCCAGGTCGTCGATGAAGCTGGCCTTTTCAACGACCTTTTCCGGATCGGCGTCCAGG
>Ga0164290_1001673_pt1 | contig 26546 bp, 24 predicted proteins | sample Micstemetagenome_FD_108782 | JGI IMG/M metagenome (GOLD analysis project Ga0164290, IMG submission 108782) | Contaminated culture microbial community from soil near Moab, Utah, USA - Microcoleus steenstrupii SON62 (Illumina Assembly) | ecosystem: Environmental > Terrestrial > Soil > Soil crust...
ACTCGCGACCTGAGCATCTTCCACGAGGGTGCCTTCACGCTCGCGGGCACCAACGAGACGGGTCCGAAGTGGCGCGCGACCCTGGTCGTGGGCAACCTCGTCGGCAACAACGCCGCCGCCGGTTTCCGCAACCAGTCGCAGATCATCCCGGGCTTCGGCTACCAGGAAGACAACCAGGACGTCTACTTCCAGGACTTCTCGGTTAAGTTCGACACGTCGGTCGCCGGCCTCGCGTTCAACGCCGAGGTTGGTCGTCTGGGCTACAAGGTGTCTCCGTACATCTACCAGCGAATCGACAACACGTCGTACTTCTCCAACAGCCGCTGGGACAACGGCCTGTACTACTTCGACGGCGCGGTCCTTGGCTTCAACTTCGGTGGCGCCAAGCTCGACGTCTTCGGTGGTAAGACCTCCCGCCGCTTCACGGTGAACGGAACTGAGCTCAACCCGCTGCAGACCGGCCCGGTCTTCGGCCCGTTCGCTGCCGGTGGTCTCGGTGGGGCAACCCTCCCGATCGACCGACAGCTCGGTCTGAACCTCAACGTTCCGCTCACGACCGCCGGTAACCTGAACCTGGCTTACCTGTGGCTCGACAGCAACACCAGCAACGCGGCGACCGGCTTTGCCAATCGCCTCAACGTTTTCGGTGGATCGGCTGAGTACAACATCGGCCGCATCAAGCTCGAGGGTGGCTACTCGCAGACGAACCTCGCCTACAACACGTCGACCGTCCTCGATGACGACAACCGCGCGTTCTACGGCAAGGTGAGCTACAACGGCGATCGCTTCTCGCTCTTCGGCAAGTACCAGGAAGTCGAGGCCAACTACCTCGCTCCGGGCGACTGGGGTCGACTTGGCGTTCTCCGAAACCCGACCAACATCCGCGGCTTCCAGGTCGGCGGTACGCTGGACGTGGGAAGCTCGCTGCAGCTCCGCGCTTCGGGCGAGTTCTACGAGGGCAAGGACAACGGCTACGCCGCCACCACCGCCTTCGCTGAGAACACGAAGATCAACAAGTTCGCGATTGAGCTCGGCTACCGAGTCAACCCGAACCTCGGTCTGACCCTCGGCTACGAGGACACCCGATTCGAGAACCTGTTCGCTCCGGCGGGCGTTCTCCTCACGGGCGATCCCAAGTACCGCTGGACGACCTTCGGCGTGAACTACGGCCTCTCCGACGCAGCCAAGCTGATCGTCCAGTACCAGCTCTCGGATCACGAGAACGAGTACCAGGTCAGCGGCGGCGGCCGATTCAAGGGCGGCCTCCTCACCACCCAGCTCTCGATCAAGTTCTAAAGAACCCAGATCGAAAGCGCGACTCGGGCCGGAACCCTCACGGGTTCCGGCCCGTTTCGTTTTCGGCGGAGCCCTCCTTGCCTCGCTCGCCATCGCGCTTAGGCTGACTCAGGAGTAGGTTCTTGTGGCTGCGGCATTCCTGCCGCGGATCGAGCGAAGCTCGATCGACTCTTCACCGCTAAGGGGGCTAAGGTGCCGAACCCGTTGCGTCAGTTGCGCCTTGGCGTGAGACCCTCCGATTTGGGAACGCCCTCCGCCGAGATCGTGGGAGGAGAGGCCGAAGGGAAAGCCCTTGCCATCCGGAGCGAATTCGATCGATCTGACGGTCGACACTGACTACAGCTGGGCGTGGCGGAGCCTTACGGATACCACTGCGCCTCGGCGCGAGCCAAGTGCCTCAGCCGCACGCCCTCTGGTCACTCCCACCCGATGCTCCTACCGGATCGTGATGTCGTCGACTTCGACGACCCCTGTCGCGTCGACGGGGTTTACGAAGCTGCCGGTCTGCACCTGGAGCTCGTTCACCTGCCCCGCCACACGCTCTGCGCCATTGCCCACGATTTTGGATCGACGACCGTTGTCCCGGAATCGCTCGAGGCGATCCAAGCTGAATCGATAGGTCGTCCACGCTCCGTCGAGCAGGACCGGCGGAGTCGCCCACGAGTCGTTGCCCCGAACGAATCGCAGGCGCACCCGCTGCAGCCCGACGCCTCGAGCGCGGAAGGAGAGCTCCTTGAGCGTCCGCAAGTCCTTCGGTCCCGTGATCGACCGAAGGGTCGCCCAGTGGCGGCCGGCGAGCGGAGGAGTGGGATTGACGCCGAATCGCCGCACCTCGATCTTGGCGAGGCCTCCGTCGAGGCTCGCTTCGGCGATCGTGCCGGTGCTTCGCTCGAAGGTCCACCGTTGACTTGAGCCGCTCGCGAACGATTCGGTGAGCGGAGCGGACGGAGGGCGCAAGGCATTGGCGACGTTCACGATGAACGTGAGCGCGACGAGGGCGAGACAGCCCTGGATCACGAGCCGCCGCTTCGCCGCCGCCTCCTCCTTCCGGACGATCTCGGCTTCCGCCCGTTCGAGGTACTCCGGAGGCACGTCGACCTCCTCCAGCGCCGCCACCCGCGCTCTCAAGTCCGCGTCTCGTTCCGCATCGCGTGCGTACATCCGCACCGCCAACTGGGTGACCTCGTCCTCGTGGCTCTGCTTCGTCGGCATCTTCCTCAAGAGTACGGACGATGCGAGGGCGGGGTTTAGCCTATGCTTACGGCCATGGCTGCCCCGCGCCCTCAGTGGCACCTCACGTGCGACAACTGGATGAACGATCCCATCCCGTTCTGGTGGGACGGGATCTGGCACGTCTATTACCAGCACAATCCCGGACGTCCGGTGTGGGGAGACATGCACTGGGGGCACGCCGTGTCGACCGATCTGCGGACGTGGACCCACCTTCCGATCGCGCTCGCCCCGGATCACCCGTACGATCGCGACGGGGTCTGGACCGGATGCGTGATCGAGCACGAAGGCACGTTCTACGCCTTCTATACCGCCATCCCGACGCTGGAGCCTTTCGTCCAGGTGCAGTGCCTCGCCACCAGTCAAGACCTGATCCACTGGACGAAGCACCCGGGCAACCCGCTGATCGAGGCGCCGCCAGAAGGGTACGGCTCCTGCTTCCGCGACCCCAGCGTCTGGCGAGAGGGAGACGGTTGGAAGATGGTCGTCGGCTCGCAGCTGGAAGGCGTCGGCGGGACGCTGCTGCTGTACGAGTCAGAGAATCTCTTGAACTGGCGCTACGTCGGCGTAGCGAATCAGGGGAGGTCAGACGAGACGGGATTCGACTACGAGTGCCCCGACCTCTTCCCGCTCGAGGGCCGCTGGGTGCTCATCACTTCCCGGCACGCGGTGCACTGGCAGGTCGGCGACTTCGATGGCCGCACGTTTACGCCGATCCACCGTGGCGTGTGCGACGGTCTGCCATTCGCCGCGGACTCGCACGATGCGAGCCCCTACTATGCGGCCAAGACCTGCGTCGGCCCCGATGGCCGCCGGGTGATGTTCGCCTGGCTCCGGGAATGGCGCCTTGAGGAAGAGTGCATCGCATCGGGCTGGAGCGGCGCGCAGGCCCTTCCGCGTGAGCTATTCATCCGCGAGGACGGGGGGCTGGGCATGCGACCGGTTCAAGAACTCGCCGACCTAGGCGAGCAGGACGGGGATGATTTGGTGTTTCGGGACGTGACGATCGAGGAACGTTTCCCGGCCAACGACCCGCCGATGACGAGCCGCCCCGCACCCTGAGGAGGGCAAAACAGCCCCTACAGGTGAGTAACGCCCCGGCACAGCCTGCGTCCAATCGGTATGCCGCTCCCAATCGTGGCCCTCGTTGCACTCGCAATCTCCTCGGAGTCTCGCGACGTCGACGATCGGTTGACCTCGGTTCGAGCTTGGCGAGCCGAGGTGGAGAGCGCGCTCGCTTCCTCGCCGAAGGAGCGGCTTACTCGGCTTGGGCGCATGCGAGTGGGGCTCCCGGACCGGCTCGATCGGTTCTTCCGGCAACCTCCCGCGGTGCACAAGGCGCTGTCGCTTCAAGCGCACGAGCGGTTTGACGAGTTGGTGAAGGCGGAGGGGGAGCGATTGCGGACGGCTCTGCAAGCGTCGTTCGCCAAAGGGGATCCCGAAACCCGCTGGGCGGTGGCCCGCTTCGCCGCGGCGGCTACGGAGTACTTTCACGGCGGACCGGTGCCGCGGTTCAGCGCCGGGTGCATTCGCATTTACAATCCAGTCGGGGTCTACCTCTCCAATTGGGCAGCCGAGGCGCTGAAGAGCGACCGGCCACTCGCCCTCAGGCTGCTGCGGGACAACGACCCGAACGTCGCCACCACCGCCGCCCAGGCTCTCAGCGGAGCCGGTTCCGATGAAGCGGAGCTACAACTTGGGGTTTATCGCTCGGACGTCCGGCCGCCGTTTCGGGGCCTCGCCTACGCCTTCAGCGGCAATGGCGATACCCCTGCGGACGCCCAAACCCGTTATGAAGCCCTCACCGACTCGAGCGTTGAGATCCGCCGTGAGGCCGTCGTCCGAATGGAAAGGGCGGAGCGCCGCTCGGCGCTCGCCCGTTTGCGGCGCGAGCCTAGCCCCACCCGGGAGCAGACGTGGGCGACTCTCGCGCTCGCCGTGTTCGTGAAGGACGCGACGGTCGCTCCCCTCGCGCGGGCCCACGCGAATGACGCGGATCCCGACATGTTCTTTTCCGTTCTCGAGGTAGCCGACGCGCTCAAGATCCCGCTGCCGCTGCGTGCCGTCGAACGTGCGCTCCGAGACAAGGACGCCGCGGTTCGTCGCCTCGGCGTTCTCGTAAGCGCTCGGTCCGGAATCCCACTCTCGAGAGCCCGGAAGATGTTCGACGACCGGGACACGCTGATTTCGAGCTCGGCGTTGACGGCGTACTGCGAAGTCGCCGGAGCAAGTGAGATCCCGATGCTGGTCGAGCGGCTCCTCCCCAGCGGCGTTTCCTACTCCGCCGACCTCGCCGATCTCTTCAAGCGACTCGGCTCGGCCGCCGTTCCAGCGGCGCGGAAGCTAATGGCGTCGCAGGAACGCGCGAGACGAGACGCGGGCATCCAGTTCGCCGCCGCTACGGGCGACTCGGGACTCGTGCGCGAGGTGATCGCGCTCGGCCAGAGCACGGTGCAAGCGGACCGGCTCGCGCTGATCGAGGCGACTTTCTTTCTTCCGAAACAGATGGCGAGCCAAGTCCTCGATCGCCTGTCACAGGACTCGGATGCGGAGGTCGCGACCTCCGCATCCAGGATGATCGAGCGACTGGCTAGGGCGTGAGCTTCTTTCCGTTGCCTCGGCCAACGGGGCGGAAGACTCGGTACGGATTCACGTTCCCGGTGAACGGAGCCATCACCTCCTTCCACTGGCGCAGGTAGGAGGCGTGCTGGGCCGGAGTCAGGATGCGCTTCATCCCCTCGTTCTGGTGCCGATTGATCTCCGCCGACTTCTCACCGATCCCCGTGCCGGAGCCGTCCGCCGTACGCCACAGCTCGCGCAGCTCCTGGTTCTCCTTCTCAAGCTGCTTCTGCAGGGTGGCGACCTCGCGCTTCTGCCTCTCGGAGAGGTTCAGGCTGGCGAGGATCTGCTCCTCCGTCCTGCCCCAGTTCGGCATCTTCCTGGGAGCCGTGGCGCCGCTCTGCTTCTTGCGGAACGGCTCGTCGCTCCACAGGTAGCAGTACTGATCGTACTGCTTCTTCGAGAAGATCTCTTGAAGCCCCTTGCGCAGCTCACGATTGATCTCCAGCCCACGCGGTCGCATCTCCTCGTAAGGCAGCTTGTACATTTTCTGCGACTCGGCGCTGATGTGCTTGCGCAACGCGCGGTAGCGCTTGAGTTGAGCGGGGGTCGTGCCGATCTGCTGAAGCACGTGGTCGTCGTAGTCGAAGGAGGCGGCGGGCGCCCCGGCCGGACTGAACGACTGGGTGAAGCCGTACGCGCTGAGCGCGATGGCGAGCGCGGCCCCAATGGCCGTCATGACGTTGACTTTCATGGTGTTCCCTCCAAGGGAGTGGTGCTCTGGGCGGGGGCCCGCCGCCCAAAAGGGGCCGCCGCGGGGCTGAAGCCGGCGACGGGAACGGACGGGGAGACGGCAAGCCGCGCGACGGGAGTCGTGGGGCCGAACTCGACCTCGGTCCGGAAACTGGGAAGTGCGGCGACCGCCAGCAAGGCGACCACGGCGGAGGCGATCGGAGATGGGGTTGTCCGGGAGGCCGTGAGGCACTCCACCCGGCGGCGCAGCATCTCGGCGGGGCCGCACACTCCGGTGGCGACCGCGGACTCGATGGGCGGGCCGAAGTGGGTGGCGAGCCGAATGAGCAGCTCCCCGTACTCTCGGTGCTTGCTGGCGGTGGCAGTCACGGCCAGGGCATCGCAGGCGGCTTCCTCTTGAGTGCGCATCTCGCGTAGGGCGATCCAGAAGAGCGGGTGGAAGAAGAAGACGCCGCGCGCCACGGTGGCGAGCCACGCCCAGTGCCGATCCGCCCGGCGCAAGTGCCCCATCTCGTGGGCGAGCACCATCCGCAGGGCCACCTCCCCTTCGCGGGCGAGGAAGTCTTGCGGGAGCAGGATCACGGGCCGGCCCGCCCCGAGGAGCATCGGCGTCGGAAGGCTGCGGCACTCCCGGACGTCCGGCAGGGCGCTCAGTCCAAGGGCCGGGGCAAGCTCGTGCGCGATCGTCATCACGCGAGCGTCGGCAACCGGACGCGCGACGCTACGGAGCTGCGCCGCCGCTATGAGATCTCGGACGACCCCGGCCACGGTGACCACGAGGCCAAGAAGGCTGAGGCCGGCGATGACCGTTGGGAACGCGCCGGCCGGGTTGGCGAACGTCGGCCCCTTGCTGACTACCACGAACGGCACCGTGAGAAAAAGCGCGGCCAAGAACTTGATGAGCAGAACGCGCCAAACCCAGACCTGGATGGCCGCCGGCACGCGGCGATACAAAGGTCGGGCGAGGAAGAATGCCGCCGCGACGAGACCACCCTGCCACGAGGCTCGCAGTAGGGCGTCCGCCCAAGCTCCCGCCGGACTCACTTTCCATCTCCCTGCTCGGCGCGCTCCAGAAGCCTCCGTAGCTCGGCCGCCTCGGCATCCGAGAGGTTCGCGCGATCGGTGAAGAACGCCACGAATGGCGACAGCGAGCCACCAAGGGTTGTGCGGACGAAGTCGTCGACCAGCGCCTGCTGGATCTCGGCCGCGTCCACCGCCAGCGAGTACTGGATCGAACCCGTCTCCTCGGTGCGGGCGAGGTACCCCTTCTTCCGCAGCCTCTCGAGCAAGGTGTGCGTCGTCGTGCGGGCGATGCCGCGGTTATCGGCGAGGCCGTCGGCAACCTGCCGCGCCGTGGTGGGCTGGTGCTCCATCACGTACCGGAGCACCGCCATCTCGCTGGGCGCGATCCGCGGGCGTCTCAATCCTGGGCTCCTGTCGACATTTGTAGAAGACTCTACTACAAATGTAGAAGAACGCCAAGGAACTCCGCCGTCTAGCCGCGAGAGGAACTGGCGAGCGGACGGGCGCGCGTGGTGCGGTCGATGAAGATGAGGGCGTCGTAGTCCGATCGCGGGGTGAGTCGCTCCGCCGTAGCCGGGATCTTCTCCCAAGCGTCGGTCCAAGCCGCGCCCGCGCCGCGGGACATGCGGACGCCTTGGAAGTAGTCGGCGACGGGGCCGGACGTCGGGGCCTGCCGCAGGTCGACGACGAAGTTGCCCACGCCGCTTCCGGCGAAGACGTTGCCGAGCCAGCCACTGGGAGACGCGGCGACGCTGAACTCACGGAGCTGGGAGAAGTCGGATGCGTTACGGTCGGACTGCCGTGCCTGGAACTGGCCCTCGTTGAAGGCGAAGCCCATCGCGTAGTACGCCTTGTCCAGGCTGCGCTGAAGGTGCAACCCCATCAACTCGACCTTCGTGACCGGCGACTGGACCCTCTTGGCGATGTGGCCGTTGTGCGCCCACACGGCGGCCTTCGTCTGCGGTCCGAGCTGCCGCATGAGGTGGAGGGTGTTGTCCGCCATGGCTCGGTCCCGAACGGCCGAGCCGCGGGCTCGATCGGCGCTCCGAGTGAGCTGAAGATCCACGTACTGACCGCCGATGCGGATCAGGTTCTCGACGACGTCCGCCTCTTCCTTCGGAGCCTTCGAACGGACCGTCGCGAGTCGCTCGGCCAGCGACGTGAGGGCGGAGCGAACCGGGACCATGGCCTCTTCGGATGGAAGCGTCTGAGTGGGAGGAACGTTCATGGCTTGCATGCCCTTGAGCACCGTTTCCACTTCGGGGAGCCGCTCGGGGTCGTGGGCGGCAAAGAAGGCCCGCAACCGGGCACCGCCAACCTCGATTCCGCTCTGGACGTCGTTGCCGAAGAACCGCACTTGCTTCTCGAGGGGGAGGTTGCGGTTGTGCGCGCGCATCCAGTCCACCATCGCGAGCACCTCCTCGGTGTTCCACGTCCAGAAGCGCATGCCGCGCAGCAGCGTCGCGCGGTCGCCCTTGCCGGTGCGCACGTACTCGTCGATGGCAAGCGTGCCGGGGTAGGTCGCCTCGATCACGAAGAGGTTGTAGCCGAGCTCCTTCACCAGGAACTCGAGCATCCGGTGCTTGAACTGGAAGAACTCGCGCGAGCCGTGGGTCGCCTCCCCTAGGCCGACGAGCCGGACGTCCTTGAGCGCCGGCTTCAGGCGATTGAGATCGTCGAAGCCGGCTCCGGCGGTCACGCTCTTGAGAGGGATCGCGCTCTGCTTCAACCAAGCCTGGACGGCGGGAATCTCGATGGATGCCGGACTGGAAGTCTGTTGGGCTAAGAGGAGCGAAGCGACGATCGCGAGCATCACGCGACGGTACCGCGGCCCTGGGTCTTCGAGTTCCCCGTGCGGACGAGTGGGGGGTTGGACCAGTAGACTCTAGTCGCGCATGGCGTACCGCGACTACCAGCATTTCCTCGACGTTCTCGAATCCAAAGGGGAGCTCAAACGGGTTCAAGAGCCCGTCAGTCCGCAACTGGAGATCACCGAGATCGCGGATCGGGTGATGAAGGCGGGCGGCCCCGCGCTGCTGTTCGAGAACGTGGTCGGAGCGCCCCACCGGTTGGGCACCCCGAATCCGCTGAGCGCCGTGATCGGCAACGGATCGATCTACTCGGGCTCCAATGGCGGCTCCACTCGCTACGCGCACCCGGTGGCGATCAACACGATGGGCTCGCGGCGGCGGATGTCGCTCGCGCTGAGCTGCGACGATTTCGAGGAGCACGCGGAGCGGATCGATGCGCTGCTGAAGCCGGAGCTTCCCAAGGGAAAGATTGCGACGATCCAGAAGGGATTCGAGGTGCTCGGCGAGCTTCGCCACACGCCCCCGCGCGAGGTGAATGGCGGCCTGTGCCAGCAGATCGTGATGCAGGGCGACGACATCGACCTGACGAAGCTTCCGATCCTCACCTGCTGGCCCGAAGACGGCGGCCCCTTCGTCACGCTCCCCTTGGTGTTCACCCACGACCCGAACACCGGGAAGCGAAACGTCGGCATGTACCGCGTGCAGTTGCACGACAAGCGGACGTGCGGCATGCACTGGCAGATCCACAAGACCGGCATGCGCCAGATGGAAGACGCCGGTGCCAAGGGGAAGAACCTCGAGGTGTGCGTCGTGCTGGGCGGCGATCCCGTGTACAACTTCGCCGCGATCGCGCCGCTTCCTCCCGGGATCGATGAGATGCTGTTCGCTGGCTTCATCCGCCGTGAGAGCGTGCGCCTGACGAAGGCGAAGACGGTCGACGTGATGGTGCCGGCCGACGCCGAGATCGTGATCGAGGGGTACGTGGATCCGACGGAGCGCCGCCTCGAGGGTCCTTTCGGCGACCACACGGGCTACTACTCGCTGGCGGGCGACTTCCCGGTTCTGCACGTGACGGCGGTCACGATGCGGGAGAAGGCGGTCTACCCCGCGACCATCGTTGGGCAGCCCCCCATGGAGGACGGCTGGATGGGGAAGGCGGTGGAGCGCGTCTTCCTGCCGATGATCCGGCTTAGCGTGCCCGAGATCGTGGACATGAACCTGCCGGTGGAGGCGACGTTCCACAACATGGCGTTCGTCTCCATCAAGAAGAAGTTCGCCGGCCACGCCTACAAGGTGATGAGCGCGATCTGGGGCCTGGGCGGGCTCGCCTTCACCAAGTTCGTCTTCGTCTTCGACGAGGACTGCGACGTACAGAACCTGCAGGAGGTGATCTTCCGCATCGGCGCGAACTGCGACCCGGGGCGCGACACCCTCATGAGCAAGGGCCCGGTCGACCAGCTCGACCACGCCAGCCAGCAGGAAGGCTTCGGCGGCAAGATCGGCTTCGACTGCACGCACAAACTGCCCGGGGAGAACGGCTTCGACCGTCCGTATCCGAAGCTGATTACGATGGCCGACGACGTGAAGCGAAGGGTCGACGCGATGTGGCCGCGGCTGGGCTTGTAGGGGCTTGGTGCAGCTCGGCAACACTGCGTTTCCCTGGGTCCCCTGCGATGAGGAACCTTATCGAGCTGCGCTCGATCCGCGGCAGGAATGCCGCAGCCACGGGTGACTACTGCTGAGTCGCCTCGACGTAGGTTGTCAGCGGATGCTGTCATCCCGAGCGTAGCCGAGGGATCTAACGGGAAGTCTTGACTACTCACGTTCAAGCTTGCGTCTATGCGTGAGTCTTCTCGGGGCGGCGCGAGGAGCGCCGGCTACACGCGCCTTCGCGCGTACCTGTGCCTGGCTCGTGGCCTCTCCAAGAGCAGTCAGTGCCTACGGTCAGGTCCCTCGGCTTCGCTCGGGATGACAGGGGCTTGGAGGAGGGTGCCAGGCTCGCACACGCCACACGCCACAATCTCCCCGTGTCTCGTCTCTCCTTTCGCGACTGGGTAACTATCGACGGCAATCGCGTTCAAACCGCGCTCATTCCTGCGAACCGCGCGCTTGCGGCTTGGCGGGAGGAGCGGGCTCGGTACCGGCAGACGGGGCTATGGCCGTTGGTTCTCGGCGACTCGGAGGAACTGGCGGCGATCCGCGAGGGGATGGATGATGCGTCGAAGCGGGCGTCGGTGCTCGCCGAGGCGGCGAAGCTCGATGCGGGGCGCTGGCTCGCGGAGATGCGGGCGGAGATGGAGGCGCCAGAGGGTGAGGAGGACTCGCCGATGGGGCGGAGGCTCGCTCAGCTCGGACGGGCCGCGCCCCCTCCGGTCGAGCAGCAGTTCGCCGAGCTGCGAGGGAAGACGGTCACCCTCGCGTTGGTGCCCGCGCCGACGCCGGAAGTCGCCGTGATCACGCTGCCGTTCGGGGGCTGGAACGACTGCCCCCAGGACGCCGTGCACGTGGCCGTCTTGGGCGAGTGGCGAAAGCGGTACGGCGCGGAGCCGGTGGTCCGCACTTTCGACGTGATCGAGCTTTTGGTGCCGAAGCCGATCACCGACCCGAAGGAGGCTGCTCGACTCGCGGAGGAGCAGTTCGCCTATGCGCCGGACATCGTGCACCAAGGCACCGGGTCCATTGCGGAGCTCGCGGACGCACTGCTCGGACGGAGCGTGTGGTTCTTCTGGTGGGACTGAGACCCTAGCCGACCTGAGGCCCTAACGGAACTGGCTCGGCTTCACCGCGAAGTAGGCTCCGTTCTCCACGACGCACGGGTACACCTGATCGTCGCCATCGAGATAGACGAGGTCGTGGTCCCGGATCGTGGCGTAGCTCGAGTCCGTGGCGGAGAAGACTCGCTCGTTAGGGAGGCGAGTCGACTGGCACTCGTCGAGCGCCGGCGCGTACCGAATCGCGAGGTTTCCGTCGGCTCGTGGCGTGCGCTCCATGATGCGGATCACACGACAGGGCCAGCGGTCGATCGGGATGCGCCAGTTGGTCGTCATGCCTCAGCATGACAGACTCCGCCATATGATTATTCGGACGGGGACCAGAGTGCCGCATGGCGAGGTGGTGACGGCGTGTCGTGCGGCCACCGAGTGGCACGTCCCGCGCACGAAAAAAGGCGGGGGAGATGAGTCCATTCAATCTCCACCGCCAAGACCTTTCCTCGCGCTCCGGTTATTCCGGAGTCAGGTTCACTTCAGCGTGCGGCTTCGCGCAGAGCTTGGGTGACTAGCCCGCGGTACTCGACGACCGCGGAAATCTCGTTTCGAGAAGGGCGAACTCGTCCCTCTCCGGCGCGGAAGGCGCCCATCATGCCTCGGCTCGGGTAGTTGTCGTCCAGTCCCAGCAGGTGGCCGAGCTCGTGGGCCATCACTCGGCCGATCTCGGCCTGAGTGAGGTGCCGGCCGAAGGCGGTCGGCTTCAGCCGGATGTCGCCGTCCAGCTTGTAGCCGTGGCCATTGCTTCCCCAGAAGAATCGCCGACTCGCGTGAACGCGTCCCTGAACGTCGCCCTGTCCGTTGATCTGGGACACGAAGCGCACCACCACGTCCGCGCGCTCTCCGCGACGGGCCATGCGAAACGGCACATCGGAGAGCGCCTCGCGCCAAACCTGGATCCCCTCGGCGACGCCGTTCAGCGCCTCGCGCTCGTGGCCTGCGGGCAGACTCGACTCGTCCACACCGATGGTCACGCCGTTCAGCAGCAGTCCTTCGAGCAAAGCCATCGCCTTCGGACGCTTCCCGTGCTTCGCTTCGCGGATCGCCATCTCGAGCGATCGCACCGACTCGTTCGACAGGAGCGGACTCGCGGCCATCGCGAGCGATCCGAGAACGAGCAGGGGAATCAGGAACAGAGAGCGAAGCGAACGAGTCATAAGGGGTTTCCTTCCGCCCCTATTGGTACTCGCGTAGAATTGCCGGGTCCAAGCCCTTGTCCGTGTTGTGTGAAGGTTCGCGCAATAGTTTCTGCACGCTGATGCAGCAACTAACGAGTATTGCGGTCCCCGCCGCAACATGCCGGAACGGTGCCCAACGGTCTGCCGCAGACGAGAATTGGTCGCTGCCGACCGCCGTCCGAGAGGGGCAGCCGCCCGCGAGCGGGCGATGAGAGGAGTCGGCCTATAAGCCGGATTCTGTCGTGGACGACGATTTATCTGAGCGGCCAACCCGGAGGGTCGGCGAGCCGCGTCATCCCCTCCCTATTTGGCCTTGCTTCGGGTGGGGTTTGCACGGCTGGCGGGTTACCCCGGCCACCGGTGAGCTCTTACCTCACCATTTCACCCTTACCCGTCCGGTCTCCCGGACGTCGGCGGTATGTTTCTGTTGCACTTTCCGTCGGGTCGCCCCGCCCCGGCTTGCGTTGCCGCTCACCGGGCACCCTGCTCTGTGAAGTCCGGACTTTCCTCCCTCTGCCGAAACAGAAGGCCGCCGCCCGGCCAACTCCACTGTAAGGATAGCCCTTCTGCGAGCCGAGTACACTGTGTAGGTTCTCACAGGAGAACTTTGTTATGCCAGTCGAAGCGGTACGTGAGGTGCCACCAGAGGCGGCAAACGCACTCGTGGCGCACCTGCGCCAGAACCCGGACGACGCTCGGCGCGATCCGGTCGAGCTTGCCAAGCGTCTCGGTCTGGACCCGGCTTTCGTCGAGAGCGTTCTCGACGCCGTGCGCCCTCCGAAGAATTCGGGGGACGCCGTCACGCTGCGTATCTCTCTTCGCCCGCTGATCCTGGCGTTTCAGCGCGGGCTTGCGTTGTTCGACCGCCTCACGGAGCGGCCGCTGCGGTTCGTGCTGGTGACGTTCGCGTTCTGCTTCGCCTTCACCGTGGCGATGCAGTTCTTCGCGGACAACGTGGTGACGAACGTTCCGCGCCGCGGGCTCTCGCCTTGGTTCGGCTCGGGCACCTTCGTCATCCTGCTCACCGGCCTGCTCCACATGGTCATGTACCTGCGCAAGGGGATGACGCGGTACCCGCTGTACGGCGGGCTCGCGCTGTGGATCGGCCTGTCGGGACTCGCGGGCGCCAACGCTTGGTCGGCCGCGGTCGACCACACGCTCTCCAATCGGGTCGCCATGGTCGTGATCACCTCGCTCGGCATGATGATGCTGAGCCTGGTGTACACCGGCATGGGCGCGCTGATGGCGGTCTTCGGCGGGTGGATCCACTTCCAGCGCAAGGAGCGGCGCGAGGAGCGCATGAGCCGCCAGGACCTGCTCGAGCGGTACTTCGAGCTTCAAACCCGCTTGCGAGACTCCGAGCGCGGGAAGGTCCGCGAGTCGGCTTGGGAAGAGTGGCCGGGCGTTCGCGCGTTTCAGAGCCGCCCGTTCCTCTACGCCGCGTTCCTAGGCCTGCTGATGAGCACGATGCTCGTGCTTACCACGGGTCCGTTGAACGTGCGGATGAGCAACGTGCCGCAGCGGGATCTGTTCGTGCTCTTCCTGCTTGCGGTGACGGGGACCATGCGGTTCCTCGCGTACATCGCGATCGGCTTCCTGAGCGGCGGCGTGCGGCGCGGCTTCGTGGCGGCGATGCTGGCGGGACTCGGCAGCGCGTTGCCGATGCTGATTCCGATCGGGCAGTTCGGCCCGACCTACTACGGGGAGCCCGGCGCCATCGGCGAGGCGGTGCTCGACGCGCTTTCCATGTCGCTCGTGGCGATGGCCGCGGCGCTTGGGGCGAAGGTTCAGTCGCTGGCGCACCACGAGTCGAACCTCCGACGGAACGACCGCGCGACGCTGACGGCCGAGATGCTTCGCATCCAGTGGCGGCTGAGCGACGGCGCGACCGACGTGTGCGTGATGGTCGTGGACGCGGCGCGGAGCAGCGAGATGAAGGCGGCCGCCGATCCGCTGACGGTGGAATACAGCTTCCGCGAGTACCAGGACTGGATCGAGGCGACGAGCACCGAGTTCGGGGGCCGGGTGCACGCGACGGCGGGCGACGGCGCGGTGGTGGCCTTTACCCGCTGCAAGGACGCCTACCACGCGGCGCGGCGGCTCCAGACGGATCTGAGCCGCTTCAACCGCGACGTCAACCGCCTGCCGCATCCGTTCCGTCTGCGCATCGGCCTGCACGTGGGTCACGTGGCGGGCGACTTGGACGAAGTGGAGTTCACCGAGGTGATCGACATCGCGGCTCACGTGCAGGGCGCGGCTCCGATCTCGGGCATTGCCCTCAGCGACAGCGTGGCGGCGAACCTTCCGGAAGAGGAGGTCGTGCCTCTGTCCAAGACGATCGACAACCACAAGGTCTTCCTCGCGCTGAACCCGGTGGAAGACTGATGAGGATCGAGGTGATCGACCTCGGCCAAGCGACTTACGCCGAGGCGTACGCGATTCAGCAGCAGAGACTCGAGCAGGTGGTCGAGGGCGCGCAGCCCTCGGCCCTCTTCCTAGTTGAGCACCCGCCCGTGCTGACGCTCGGCGCCAACTTCCACGAGGAGAACCTCCTCCTCTCGCCGGACGAGTACCGGGCGCGCGGCATCGACGTGGTGCGCACCGACCGAGGGGGCGACGTCACGTACCACGGACCTGGACAGCTCGTGGCGTACCCCATCGTGAACCTCGCTGAGAGGGGCAAGGATCTGCACCAGTACCTGCGCGATCTCGAGGAGGTCGTCATCTGGGCATTGAACGAGTACGAGTTGGACGGCTACCGATTCCCCCCGAACACCGGAGTCTGGGTCAACCAGCGCAAGATCTGCGCGATCGGGATCAAGGTGCGACGATGGGTGTCGATGCACGGCCTCGCTCTCAACTGTGACGTGGACCTCGAGCCATTCGGCCTCATCGTGCCGTGCGGCATCCGTGGTCATGGGGTGACCTCGCTGACGGCGGAGGGGTGCCTTGGTGCGACGGTGAGCGATGCCAAAACCGTCCTTGCTGAGGGGTTCGCTCGCCATTTTGCCTAGCGGCGTTGCGCCAGGCACAGCAAGATTGCTGGTTCTGGTTGCCCTCAAGGTGGGAGCAGCGTTAACATCTGCCTCAGGATGGATGACACGCAAGTCAGTGAGGGTGGCGTTTTCGCCGCGGTATTCCTCGCGCTCATCGGAACCGCAGGAGCTTTCCTCACCCAGGGCCGAGCGCCCGCCGAGCTCGAGTGGCTTTGGCTCGGAGTGTTCGCGCTGTCGCTGCTGACGCTCTCTGCCGCGGTGGTCAATTTCGACTTCCGCCGGATCATCAAGTAGCGCCCGCCAAATCGGGCCCTCGCAAGCAGAGCCGCCTATGGGTGGCTCTGCTTTTTTTGGCTCGCAGGTCGTCGGGGCGGCTGTTGCGCCGGTTGAAAGCGGCGGTCCCAGGGTGGGTTAGAAGGAGACTCGGCAGATCTTCCAATCAGGGAGGACGGTCGCGCCCATCGCCTCGTAGAAGCGGATCGCCGACTCGTTCCAGTCCAGGACGGACCACTCCAGCCGTCCGGCCTCGCGCGCGCGGGCGACCGCCATCAGGTTCTGCAGCAGCGCCTTGCCGTACCCCTTCCCCCGGAACTCCGGCGACACGTACAGATCCTCGAGCCAGATTCCGGGCTGAGCGCGGAAGGTTGAGTACGACGTGAAGGAGATGGAGTAGCCGACGACTTGGCCAGACTCCTCGGCGACGTGGACGTCGACCACCCGCTCGTCGAAGGCGTGCCGCTCGAGATCGACCACCGAGCCGGTGACGGCGTGGCTCAGCCGCTCGTACTCCGCGAGTTCGAGGACAAGGTCCCACACGCGGCGGATGTCGGCTCGCGTGGCGGGCCGGATCACTTCTTGCCGCCGCCCCCGCGGAAGACGCGGGCGTCGATGGAGTGCTTGCCCGCGCCCATCAACGCGATGGCGGTCGCCATGAAGAACAGCGCGAACGGATAGAAGAACTTGTTGGCGTCCTTGCCCGCGAAGACCGCGGCGAACGCGCCGGGGTCGCGGACGTTCATGTAGGTGGCGACCGCCATGGTGCAGGCGAGGCCGAACGCAGCCAGCGGCGTCAGGAATCCGAAGAGGACCCCCAGGCCACCAAAGAACTCGGCAACAATGGCGAGGTTCGCGAACACCGGGGGAATGCCGCGGCGCGTCATGCCGGCGATCGTGTCGGCGTAGCCCGCTCCGCCGAACAGTCCGAGCATCTTCTGCGAGCCGTAGTACAGGAACACGAGCCCGATCCCTACGCGCAAGATCAGCAGCCCAAGGTCGGTGCGGTTGCCCTTCATCGTGCCTCCCATTGTGGCGCGGCTTGTGCCCGTGCAGGGGCACCCACTGCGCGGTGATGACTTCCACATCGGAACGGCTACACCCCTAGTTCTCAACCTGCTCGGTCACGGAACTTGGCCGGGTTCCGACATACGATAGAAACTGGGAGGATCTACGATGCAATCAAAGAGACCGCGCTGGCAGGGATTGTTCGTGCTGCTCGTGATGTTGCTGGCAGCCATCCCGATGCTGTTTTGGTCCCTGCTGGCCCTCGCTTGTTTTTGGAAGTCCACAGCCAGTCGGGAAGCGCTTCTTGAGCGAGGAGCCTGGAGTGTGGCGAGGGCGAGTCGCTGGACATCCCGATGGCTCGCTCTTCGAGACGTTCGGAGGATCGGTCTGGAGAACTGGGTCGCGACCCGGGCCGTTTATGGAGAGGCATTGCCGGAATCGGTACGTGGGGAACAAGACGAAATTGAGGCTTGGGTCCGAGGTCGTCTCGGACACGCCTAGTTGATGTGTCTCCCCCAAATCGAGAGCCTTCCTCTTGCCGTTTGCTCCCGGTGTGAGAAGGTCCCATACCGGAGGATCTCACGCCACGGCGCGACGTCCGCAACGAGTTGGTCCCCTCTGCGCCTCTCTGCGTCCCCTGCGGTGATGTTCTTATCGAGCTTGCGCTCGATCCGCGGCAGGAATGCCGCAGCCACGAGCGGCCAAGATCAGGTCACCTGTCTCCAATCGAGCATTCCATCAATCCCTGGGGCCTCTTGGCGGCGGCAGGTAACCTTATCGCCTCCCCATGATCATCGTCATGCAGCTCGGGGCGCGTCAGGATCAGATCGACGCCGTCACCGAAGTCATTCGCAGCCGGGGCGTCGAGCCCCTCGTTCTTCCGGGTGAGGATCGCCTCGCCATCGGCATTCCCGCGTCGCTCAACAACGACCAGCGCACCGATCTCGAGGCGCAGATCGGTGGCATGGAGGGCGTGAGCAAGGTCACGCAGACCAGCCAGCCGTACAAGCTCGCCTCGCGTGAGTTCCATCGCGAGGACACCGTCGTCGACGTCAAGGGCGTGAAGATCGGTGGCGGAAGCTTCGTGGTCATGGGCGGTCCGTGCAGCGTCGAGTCGCTGGATCAGTTCGCCGAAGCCGCTCGCCTCGTCAAGGAGTCCGGCGCGACGGTGCTCCGTGGCGGTGCCTTCAAGCCCCGCACGTCGCCCTACTCCTTCCAAGGTCTCGCCGAAGAAGGCCTTCGCATTCTCAAGCAGGTAGGCGACGACACCGGTCTGGTGACGATCACCGAAGTGATGAGCGGCGATATGGTGTCGCTGGTTGCGGAGTACGCGGACATCCTTCAGATCGGCGCGCGCTCGATGCAGAACTTCCCGCTCCTGATCGAGGCGGGCAAGAGCATGAAGCCGGTCTTCCTGAAGCGCGGCCCCTCGGCCCCGATCGATGAGTTCCTCCTCGCCGCCGAGTACGTGCTGAGCCAGGGCAATCCGAACGTCATTCTCTGCGAGCGAGGCATCGTCCCGTTCGACCGTGCCTACACGCGCAATACGTTCGACATCGCGGCGATCCCGGTGCTCAAGGAGCACACGCACCTCCCCGTGGTGGCCGACCCGTCGCACGGCACGGGCGTCGCCCGCTATGTGGCGCCGATGGCCAAGGCGGCCTTGGTCGCCGGCGCCGACGGCGTGATGGTGGAGATGCACCCGAACCCGAAGAAGGCGCTCAGCGATGGCTCGCAGGCGCTCACGCCCGAGCAGTTCGCCAGCCTGATGAAGGAGCTTCAGGCGCTGCAGGGATTCGCGCGGGCTTAGATGGTTGGGTCACTGGGAAAGAGTAGGTTTCCCAGTGACCCAGTGACCCCTTAGAGCCTCAAGTCCACGATCCCGCTGACTCCCACGCCCTCGACGCGGCGGATGTTGCGGATCACGTCTTGGCTCGAGACAGGGATCATCGCCCGGATCTTCACCTCACGACCGAACAGGTCCTGGTCGAGCTGCGCGACCGCCTGAACCTGGTTCACCTTGTCGCGCGGTCCCATGACCTGCGCCGCGCCGATCGCTTTGCGGCTGTTGATGCCCGCCGAGATGATCGGGACGACCTTGGTGGCCATCGCCGCGCCCTCCCGGTGTCCGCTCAGCTTGTTGATGGCACCGTTGATCTGCGGGCCGAACTGCTTGACGGCGGCACCGACGCCGAAGATCTTGATGACCTCGCGGAGTTGGGTCGCGCCCAGCGCGCTGAGCGCCAGGACACCGGTGGTAACGAGGGCGAGCTTCTTGTTGATCTTCATCTTTCCTCTCTCGGGGACTATGCCTTAAAGACGCACCGCGGTATCAATGGTCTCGCCTAGACTAAAGATCGATGATCGCGCTTCTTGCCTTGCTGCCGGAGGAACCCGGCGACCGGTTGCGAGTGGCGCTGCAGCCATACGGCCGCGTTCCTGCGGCTCACATCCGGGCCACCGCGCAGGCGCTCGAGCGGACGTATGCCGTGCGGGTGGGGATCCTTCCCGCACGGCCGCTGCCCAAGGCCGCCTACTACCCACCGCGTGCCCGGTACCGAGCGGATCGTCTGCTGATCGAGTTGGCGAAGATCCGACCGGCGCGATACAGCAAGATCCTTGGGCTCACGAGCGTCGACGTCTCCACCACGATGCCTGGCCGTACCGATTGGGGGCTGTTCGGCCTAGGCAACCTCGGTGGTCCGGCGTGTGTCGTCTCGTCGTTCCGCATGCGCGGCAATGCCACGCCGGCGAAGCTCCAAGAGCGTGTCGCGAAAGTCGCGGTCCACGAGCTCGGCCACACCTTCGGCCGCGACCACTGCCCAAGCGATCGCTGCGTGATGAACGACGCCCGAGGCAAGATGGCGACGGTCGACCGCGCCCGTCCGGTGCCGTGTTCGGACTGCCGGGATGCGATGGGGCGCTGACTCCTTGTCAAGCCCCTCGGGGGAAGCGGGAGGCCCTTGCCTACGACCGAGGGGCTAACTTCCCCCCTGACACGATCCACGATCCCTACCGCGTCACGATCCGCCAGGCGTGGTCGAAGAAGCCGGCGCTCACGACCGATTTGGTGCCGACCTCGGGGGCGTTCGGGCCGAGAACGGTCCAGTCGGGGTAGGCGACGCCGCTGACGAAGATCGGAAGGCGCTCGGTGATTCGCATGCCGGCGAGGTCGCTGCCGCCGATGCCGGCGACCAGGGTCTCGCCGACGCTGGGGCGGACTACGAGAACGGCGTGGCCGGCTCCGAAGGTCGTCTTTCCGACGGTCACCCGACCGCCTTCGGCCTGAACGGGGCTTCCGGCGAGGAGCTGGCGCCACGCGCGGTTGGCGTTCGCGTTGCCGTACACGATCACGTTTCGTGGCTCGGCCGGGCGCTTGAGGTACTCCACGTCGGAGACGACGTCCGGGGCTCCGTTCCCTCGGTAGGCGAACGTCTCGGCGTCGAAACGGGCCTTGTCGCGCATCCAACGATTCTCCTCAGGCGAGCCGGCGGTGCCGAAGACGAGCACGAAGCGGCGGGTGAACGCCTGTTTGAGCGGACCGCTGCGGCCCGGGCGCTTCTCGTTCTGACCGAGGGTGGCGACTTTCCACCGGCCGTCTTGGCGAACGAGGGTCGATCCGGCGGGCACATTGCTGAGCGCTTGGCCGTCCACGGATACCGATTTCAGATCGCGCGAGACCCGCATCGCCCGGATGTTCTTGGTGGCGAGCGCACTTGGTTCGCCTTGAACTCGGCTCATCATCAAGGGCTCCAGCTGTTGCAGCACCTCGACCCATCCGTATCGGGCGGAGACGCTCGGATCGGGGGTGGTGAAGTCGATCTCGCGGAAGTCGCCGAGGCGGGCGGCTTCGAGGGTCGCCATCAGGGCCGGGAAGTCGACGCTTTCGTCGCCGAACCAGTGGCCCGCGCCCTTCTCCTCGTGGTAGCCGAGGTTCGGGTGGAGGTCGGCCAGTTCTCGACGCATCGTGCGTGCCTGGTCGACGGGAACGTTGTCGTCCGCGTCGCCGTGCAGGACGAAGACTCGCTGGGTACGCGTGTTGTTGATGCGAGCCAAGGTGTCGGAGGGGCTCATCGCCTGCCGCATCACGGTCTCCGCCGCGCTGGGCTCGGACGGATTCCAACCGCCTCCGTAGCTCCAGAACGACACCCAGCCGGCGCTCGGAGCGATCGCGGCGAACTGATCGGGGAAAAGCGTACCGATCGACCAGGTACCGTGCCCTCCCATGGAGTGGCCGGTGAGGACCACGCGCTTCGGGTCGTGCGCGATCCGCTTGCTGGCGTGGGCGAGGACCTCGAGCGCGTCGAGGCGGCCCCAATCCTCCCAGTCGAAGCCGTACGGGCGGCGGTTGGTCGGAGCGACGATGGTGGCCCAAGACTTCGACTTGTACGCCTGGGCCTGGTTCGTCGCCTCGACGCTCGCCCCGTGGAGGCTCAGCACGAGCGCGTTCTTGCGGCTCGGCTGCGTCGCGGGATTCACCGCGTAGTACTGCACGCTTCCGTCGATGCCGCTCACGAACGTTCGCTTGTGAACCTGACCGGCGCGCAGTACGCGAAGCTCGAACCGAGCGCTGTGGACCGCGCGCCCGTTGGCGAGCAACGCGAGGTCGAGCACGCCCTTGCTCGCGCGGGCGGCTACGTTGTCGAACTCGAAGCGGACCTTGCGCAGCCCGCTCGCGGGGACGCGCGGCAGCTTCGTCTTGATCACCTTTCGGCCGGCGCTGACGACGAGCGTGAGGTTGGTGGCGTCGCTCGAGGCGGAGTTGAGTACCGTCACGCCGCCGATGCCGCGGCCGGTGTCGCTGGGGATGATGTCGGGAAGCGTGGCGTCCGCGGACTCGATCTGGTAGGTCGCGCTCGGCTCGACGAGGCGAGCCTTCAGCCGCCCGCGGCCGTTGGCGAAGAAGAAGGTGTTCTGTCCCGTGCGCAGCCGCACCGGCACGCGGAAGTAGCCGTACCCGTAAGGATCGCCTGCCCGTGGCGCACCGTTGGCGTACACCATGCCGTGACCCGTCGCCTCCAGCAGCATCGTCCGGTCCGATGTCGATTGGACCGTGGCGAACAGATAACCGCCCCCGGGAGCCTCGAAGAAGCCCTCGGCGTTCGCCGTGGTTCCGCGCCACATCGCCTCGCCGATGGTGTCGCCGGCATTGGGGGAGTACGCGGGGTTCTGGATGAGGCGCGCGAGCACCGCGTCGGCGCTGACGGGGACGCGTCCGCCGCGAGCCACCCCGCGGATCGAGAGCGCCTCGCGGATCTCGATCGTCCCTTGCGGCGGAGAGGCAAGGAGGGCGAGGACGGCAAGCGGACTCATGGCCGAACTCTACCGCCTTCGAAGCCGCGTGGACGGTATTGACACCGGGTCCGAGTGGCTTTGCCGTTTAGTCCGGCGGCGGCCTTGCTCCTCCCCCAACCCCCTCCTCATCAGCCTAGGTCGGTTGACGGCGAGGAGGGGGCGTTTCCTTGGGGCTGACGAGGAGGGGGCTCGGATATCTAGCGGCGGCTTTCGGCGAATTCCTTCCAGAGATCCTCGGCCGTCTTGCCGGTGAGCTCCTGGAAGAGCGGCATCGGGTCCTTCGCCTCGCGCAGAGCGCGGTCGAGGGCAGGTACGAGGCCGCGGTTGTACTTGTCGCTGGCGAAGGCGAGGAACCAGGCGGTGGTGCGGTACGAGTCGCGGAACGTCGCCTTGGTGAAGTCGATCCGCGAGCGCGGTGCCTCGGGCTCGTAGCGCCACCAGCGGACGTAGTCGGCGATGCCCTCGACGAGCCAGCCGGTGTTGTGGCGGTTGTTCGGGTACGCCTGCACCAGGTGCGTCACCTCGTGGACCACGAGCCCGAGGTCGTTCGGCCGCTCGCGCACCCACTTGGCGCTGATCGTGATCTCGTTGCCCGAGGCGTAGGCCGGGACGTTGAGATCCTTCTTGAACACCAGCCGAATCTCGCGCGACGGCTTGTACTTCTCGGTGGCGAGGAGCGACGTGATGACGGGGAACCACTCCGTCGCAAGCTTTTGCGCGGCGACGGCCCACTCCTTCGCCTCCGGGGCATCGGTCGTGTCCACGGTGATCGTGGGGGCGGGTATGGCGCGGGCGAAGGGGTACACGAACTTGCTCAAGTCGGGCGACTGGGCGAGCGTGAGCGCGAGGGCGGCGGCGATCATGAATACAAGAATAGCCCAGGGCTCAGCTGGGCCGTGCCCCCGGATCGCTGACTGTACTGGCGCTGACGTGCGTCAGCTCCCGGAGCCAGCCGAAGCCGGCGGTCCCAGCGGTGCTTTGGGGATGAGGTCTGGCTCGGGAGACGGGAATTCGACGGGAGCGAGAATGGCGGCGATGTCGTATCTCGTGGCAGCCTTCACGCGCAGCAGGGGAACGCCGGCCATCGCCATCGCGGACTCGACGAGAGCGTCCCGCTTCTGCTGCTTCTCACGCTGGTGCGAACTGTCGTCAAGCTCGATGGCGGCGATGATCTTGCTGGACACCGGGTGGACGAGCACGAAGTCGAGGTGCTTGCTGCTGATCCGATTGAAGGCGGCGGTGTAGCCGGGACCCGACTCCGGCTGGATCACGTCGCAGAGTCGCACCTTCGGGCAGATGGCCAGTCCGCGCGGAAGGTCGGCGCGCAGGGCGGACTGGAACCGCTGCTCCGCCTGCGTCAGCAAGGTTCCTCGCGCGCGGTAACGGGGCTCCGCCTTGGATGGCTTCTTCGCCTCGAGGAAGGCGCCCGCGATTCCAAGTGCGATGACGATCGCCACGACGAGGATGAAGACGAGCATGACCAAGGTATCGGCGAAGCGGTGCGATTCCTGAAGTCCGGTCCACCCCCGGCGGCTCGTGGAAGAGTTCGACCGGAAACTCGATCCGGAACTTCAGGGGACTCACGTACCGTACAGGCGGCCATGCGTCCCGTCTTCGCTGGCCTGCTCCTCCTCGCGGCCGGCCTCTCGTCCGCTCAAACGCCTCCCCAGCCGTCGACCTCGCCCGCGGGCGAGGTGAAGGCGACCGAGCTCGCCGACATGCTCAAGGTCAGGGGCGAGATTCTCAAGACGGATCCCCTGGGGCAGCAGAACTTCCCGCTAATGGAGAAGCAGTGGAAGCACGTCGAGGACTTGGTCGCGCAGGACAAGCTGACGACGGCGGGCGATTACTACCTGGCTTCCTTGGTGGCCCACGATCCACGCGGGTACTTCGAGCGCCAGCGGCTCCACCACGAGCTGGCGCTGATGGCGCTCATTCTCGGCGAGCCGAATGCCCCGCTTCTGGTGGCCCACAGTTGGGAGCGACTGCTCGACTCGATGGGAAGGCCGTCGCGCCTGGGGTTGCGCCGAGACATCGACTACGACTCGGGCAAGCCGATTCCGGCAAAGCTCGATCCTCTGGCCTTCGAGCGGATCGCGGCCGTGTTCTTGAACCCGGAGGAGGCGCGGAAGCGGAAGGGCGACACCGCTAATCTGATGCGCCTCCGCGAGGCGGACCAGAAGGCGCGTGGCCCCGAAGCGCCGAAGCTCGAGACCCAAGCGGACATCCTGAAGTTCGTGCGGGAGGGGCACTCGCACCGCCAGCAGGCGATCTCCGCGATCCGGGCCGGAGAGTTCGCCACGGCCCGCGATCTCGAAGCCGCCGCGCTGGTCCTGCAGCACGGCGGCGATTTCCAGAGCTACGCCATGGCCCACGAGCTGTGCCTGGCGTCGCTCGTGCTCGACCCGAAGGTCGCGGCATGGCTCAGCGCCGCCTCGTACGACCGGATGATGCTGGGGGCGGGTCACCGCCAGCGATTCGCCACCCAGTTCGACAACTCGGGCCTGCGACCCTTCACCGAGGGGCTGGGCGATGCGATGCGCAAGGTCGTTGGGGTGCAGCCGCTGGCAGCCATTCGGAAGCGGTCGGAAGCCATTCGTCAACGAACTCCGGGCGGCTAGCGCACCAGATTGGGCGCTGAGCGACGGGGCTGCACGGCGCGTGGTCGGCAACTGGCGCGATGAACGGGAATACTGCCTCCTTGTGGATCAGCCGAGACCGGACGTACTCCGATGGTTGGGGGCTCGGCTCATCTCCGGTCTCGGTGGGCGAATCAACCGACACTGGCTGGTGGAGGCGGACGGAGAGCCGCGAGTGCTGCGTCTCTGGGGACCCCAATCCGCTGGGTCGATCGAGTACGAACGGGGGCTGGTGTCGCAACTCCGCACGATGGGATGGCCCGTAGCGGAACTCGACTCGCCGTTGGAAATGGATGGCGCCGTATGGAGCCTGATGCCTTGGCTGCCCGGAGAACCGCGTCGGGAGCTTGGCCCGGAGGAGCAGCGGGCTCGCGGAAGGCTACTGGCCGAGTATCACGCCGCTTCGGCGGGAATCGAGGGTTTGACTCAGCGTCCTGGGTGGCGGCGCGCGGAAGAGATTCTCGCCGACCCAGAACTCGACCGCGTGCTGGCAGCATCCGAGGCAACTCGGCCAGAGGAGGTCCGCATCGTGCGTTGGCACCTGGAGCGAGCGCGGTCTCGTGCGGAGGGCCTTCGTCTCCATCGGTGGAAGAGCCAACCGATCCACGGCGACTTCACCACCTGGAATCTCTTGTTTACGGGGGACCGGCTGACTGGCCTCCTCGACTTCGAACTCGCCCGAAATGACCACCGCGTGGCCGACTTCTGCCTCGCATGGCGGGGCAAGTACGACGCGGTCATCGCCGGCTACGAAGAGGTCACGCCATTGGAGCCGGAGGAGCGGGAAGCCCTCACTCCGATTTGGTGGGCGAGCCTGATCGAGGGGGCCTGCCGCGACATGCGGGCGGGGGTGAGCGACGACGGCTGGACCCTCGCGAAGCTCCTCGCCCGGTCGCCGCTCATGGGTCCGGACGCGGACGTCACTCCCTGACCTGATTCCATCACTTACCCCTCGATCAAACCGCGGATTCGTTTATAGAATGAAGATCAGCGCTTAGCGCAGGGCCAGCGAGGATGGACGAGACGATCTACTACCCCTTAGCGACCGATGGCCGGCCGGTGGGTCCGGCGTTCGTCCGGTGCGAGGCGCTGGCGCCGCTCTTTCGCCAAGAAGCTTGGCCCGACGGCATGGCTTCGGACAAGCCGGAGAGCCTAGCGGACCTGATCGAGGCGGAGGCGATCGCCCGGCAGGCGCACGGAAAGCTGAAGGGGCTCTCGGATGCGCTGGGCCTCAAGGTGCCCGAATTCGATGAAATCAACGAGTCGGGTCCGGACTTCGAAGCCGAGTACGGCAGCCTGTCGCTCGACGCGCTCATCGACACCGTGAGGCGCGAGACGGAAGCCGCCGAAGCTTACGAGCGGCGACGGAGCGCGGGCGAGTTCGACATTCCGGAGGACGACGACCCGTACGATCCGGACGACTTTGAGGAGACCGAGGAGGAGATCGCCGCGGACCGCCGGCACTGGCTGGAGCAGCGACTGCGGGATCGCCTCGTGGACGCGGGGTACGTGCCGGTAACGTTCGGCGAGCGCGACATCGCCGAGCCGTCGCTCAAGGCGCTCGAGAGGCTTGAGCGCGAGCCGGAGGGTGTTCTCGCGGAGCTGCGGCAGGCGTTGTTCGCCAGTTTCCAGAGCGCCTACGGCAGCGAGTACTGGCGCCAGATGGCGGGACTGAGAGCGGCTCGGTCGGTGGAGGAGTTGGAAGGGCAGTACCGTCTCT
>Ga0164290_1001674_pt1 | contig 26513 bp, 29 predicted proteins | sample Micstemetagenome_FD_108782 | JGI IMG/M metagenome (GOLD analysis project Ga0164290, IMG submission 108782) | Contaminated culture microbial community from soil near Moab, Utah, USA - Microcoleus steenstrupii SON62 (Illumina Assembly) | ecosystem: Environmental > Terrestrial > Soil > Soil crust...
GAGTTCAACCTTGGCATAGGAAGGTTTGGGCGCCTTGCGGGCTAATCCTTTAGTCCGTCAGTGGCCGCTTAGCGGTGGAAAGCGTAAGTACGTTGGGCGAAGCTAGATGGCCGCAATCGCTGCATAGAAGTCAGCGGTGGGACCACTACTCCGTTTCTCATCTGCAGATATCCGCTCACGGCTGACGAGACCAAGCTGCCACGTGCCTCCCGTTCGACGATCACCTTTCGCTTCTCCAGCCGTCAGCATCCAGCGCGCACATGCGGTGCGCTAACATTAACGCCAAAGGGCGCGGGCCTCCCGCGCGACCAAAGCCCGTTCAGTCCCGCTCAGTTGTATTTCAGCCGAATGCCCGCGGTCGTCTTATTCAAAGCCTTGCCGTATTCAAGAAAGTCCAGGCCGGTCTCCCGAGTCACGAATAGCGATGGCTGCAACACCACGGTCTTGTCGTCCGGGTCATAGAAAAAGTACTCCAGCGATAGATTGACGTAGCGCTGGCGCCGCTTTGCATTGCCGATTGGTACTGATTGGTCGAACAGCTTTCGGGCCGCCAGCGAGGCTTTGAAGTTCTGTTCTCCGAACTTGAAAGGGAGAACGGCCTGCAGGCCCGCATAGACACTGCTCCAGTGGCCCCGCTCGGTACTGCCTTCGGTCCGACGTTGCCAAAGCGCTGCGATGTGGGGCAAGACCCGAAGCCCGCCCAGCATGTTCCCGGACGAGAGCGGGTTGAACGAAAGGTCGAAATGGGCTCGCGCCACTGTGCCGTCAGTCGTCGAGTACAGATCGGTTCGGCGAGAAAGCTGGAAGGTGTGCAACACCGAGAAGAGCTGCCAACCCGCGCCGCTAGTCTCGAAGATCGGTCCTGTCGTTCCCGCAGTCAGCTGCCGGATGTCCTTCTTGGGATTGGTGGATCCGTCACGTGACCAGGCAACGCCAGCGAATGGTTGGAACTGGCCATGGCTTCCCCAAGGCTGGAAGACAGCAAACACAGCCGCGTTGGCTTGTGTCGCATCGTCCCCCTTGTCGCGCAGAACGGTGAGGCTCGCGCCCTTCTCGCCAGCGCTGAATCTCGAAAAGTTCGTGACAGCCGATCCGGTATCCCGCACGACCAGCTTCACGGTGGCGTTGTCCTTCGCCATCTGGGCGTCGTTGGCCTTCTTGAGCTCTGCATTGGCCTGCTTCGTGAGCTCTTCGACACCATCCCGAAGGCACTTTGCGAGTTCGGCATCGCTCTGCTTCGCCGCACACTCTTCACTCTTCCCACGCCAGTCGGGTGGTGCTCCATACACACCGACCGCAACGATCAGCCCACCGAAGACCACCAGAACGGGCTTCATGTCGGCTCACCCAGCGGCACCGTCGTCTTGCTCTTGGCGCAGGCCAGCAGGATCAGGTCGCCAATGCTTGCCTTCTGAACCAGGTCAAAGGCGCCGACCGTTGTCCACATCGGGCTGCTCACGCTCTCCAGCACCTTGTTGAACCGGATGGTCATCGTTGCCAGCACGGTCTCGTTGATGCTCAACGACGCCAGCTTAGTCTTGGCGCTATAGGTGGATGTGCCCAATGGCTTGTAGTTGGCGGCGACATCCTTCTTCGTGAAGTCGTCGACCACGTCGATGACTGCAGCTTTCACCTTTGCATAGCTGCCCATGTGTTCCTCCCTGAGAGTGTTCGACCAGCAAGCTTGCCAGGCGACTTGAACAGCGAAATCAGCAAAACTGTGTATCGGGCAATGGTCAGACCCGTGCGTGCTGTGCTGTCGTAGCGCCGCCAGAACGTATGAACGCTGACGGTTCGGTCCATCCTTGCGGGCGGGCGGCGGCCTGCGTGTGCACGACTAGCGTGCCACGCCGCCCGACACACAACACGTGTTGCTTTCAGCTGTAGGTACACCGCGCTTCAGGTAGCAACGAGGAGCAGAACCTTGAACAAACGGTCGGACATAGGTCCAGGCTGAACATTGGTTGTCACCCTCGCAAGCCTTCTGGCAAAGATCCGGCGCGCGAAAGCTCAGCGGCAATTGGCTGTAGTCCGACCCTGGACGGTCCTGGTTGTCCGTCATCGCCATTGCCGCACCCGCGGCGACTTTGAAGCCCGAAACGCAGCAGGTACTCGAAACTGGTTCGGGGGTGGCGTCCTTCAGGTAACAGACTGGTTCCGGACCTTGCACGCCTGGGTGGACATAGGTCCATGATCTGCAGGCCGCATGGTTGCGGCACATGCTCTCGCAGCGGTGTGGATCCGGCGAGCTCAGCACGATGCGCTGCAGATCGCTGCCAGGCCGATCCGTATTGGCGCTCATGTCGACACCAAGCCTGCGTCCGGAGATGCAGCATGTGTTGTTGGTGGGCGCCGGCAACCCGCCCTTCAAAAAGCACTGGCCACGACCGCCAGGCCCCGGGGGCCTGACGTAGGTCCACGACTGGCAGGGCCCGCGTTCCTCGCAGGCGGTCTCACACTCCCGCACGTTTCGCCCCGTGGTCAAGAAGTTCTCGATGTCTTGACCTGCGCGATCCTGGTCGTTGACCATCAAGGGCCCCAACGCCTCCGGCGTTTCCTTGATGCGGGCGTAGATGGCGTCCCGCAAGGGGTAGATGGCGGCGCTCCATGTCAACCAGATGTCCTGAACCATCGGCCAGTTGGGGTTGCCGTTAGCGTCGTTGCGGCCACCTGGCGCGTAGTCGAATCGGGCCGCGCTGTGCACACCGAGGATCCCCTGCACCTGCCCGCCAGGTCCGACGAGGTAGTCCGGCCCACCGCTATCACCGCCCGCAATGACCTGTCCACGCCCGTTTGGCGTGAACCAGAGAAATCGATCGGTCGCATCGCGGATCTGCATATCCGCGGTACGGAACTCGTTGTCCATGATCCCTTGGGCCACAAACAATGCCGGTGGCGGCGGCGCGGCGGCCAAGGTCGACATGCCTTGCCCAAAACTCCGCACAAAGCGCCGCTCAGCCGCCAACTCGCTGGGTCGAAGCGGAGAGAGGAACTTGAGCGTGCCGCCCAGAACCTCCGCCTCCTGACCCAACAGGATCAGCGCGACGTCGGGACCCGGCTCGGTGGAGCCGATGCCCAATTGGTCGAATCGGTCGACCGCGCGCGCCACGAACTTCCCTGGGTCCCAGGCGGCGGTTATCTCGATGCTGCTCAATGGCCGCGTCTGTGCGGCATTGCCGAGCTTTGCGTTGACCGTCACGCAATGCGCTGCTGTGAGCACCCAGTACCTGTTGAGCAGTGTGCCGCTGCAGCTGTTCGATATCCTGACGAGTCCTAGTTCCTTCTGGACCGACGGATGCATTGCATCACCGCGGATGAGGGCCTGAGAGGCTGATCCGATGCGACATGCCTTCACGGCGGCGGTCCGAGCCGCCTCCTCTCGTGCACGTAGCGATGGGCTTGCAGTTTTGCACCATTCGTAGTGCGCGTAAAAGTCTGGATTCCATCGCGGCCCTGTCTGGCGGCATGTGCGAGCGTTGATCTGCTGCGCCTTGTCAGCCTTGGAGGCATACACCAAGCAGTCGAAGTGCGGAGCCGCCTGTGCAAGCGGAGCGATCAGCACGTGAGCAACCAGCATGCTGATCATGAGCATGCCCGCTTTGGTCAGGCGCTTCACACCGATGCCGGCCAACCACCGACCGACGTTCCTGGTTGCTTTCATGACCGCCCCCGGGCCCTGGCTCCCTGCAGTGCCTGCCATCGAGACGCTAAGCGTCTTGGAGCCAAGCGGTCATCCCCTTTCTTAGGGATGGGGCGCCTCCCGGTACGGTGGCGCGCTCAAGCGACTTGTCTGCAAGGTCGCAAGCGCCGTGCTGCCAAGCCAAAGGCGCGAGCCAGCCATTTGCCACTCGGATATCAAATCCCACGAACTGATGACGCGTGCTGACGCTCCAGTCAGCAAAATCCCCTTGAAAGTGACCAGAGCCACTGCGGGGAGGGTTCGATGCCAAGTTCGTTCGTCAGCTCGGCCAGCGCGCACTTTGGCCGCTTGAATCGCGTGGCAAGCGCAGGCCTGTTGGCATGCTTGGCATGTTTGGCGTTCGCCAGCACCAACGTGTTGGCGCAGGCCAGTTGCCAGTTGCCGACCACGATCACGTCGCCGTCTGCTAGGCAACCCGACTGGACCAACGCCGATGTACCGACGGATTACCTCGCGCTCGTGCTGTCGTGGTCACCCGAGCATTGCGCCGCCCAGACGAGCGCATCACAGCGGGCAAAGCATGCGTTCCAGTGCCAGCTTAATCGCTTCGAGTTCGTCGTTCATGGCTTGTGGCCGCAGAGCCAGCAAGCGCAGTCGGCCAAGGATCACCCGCGCCATTGCAAGGCGTCGGGCCCGCTTCCCGTTGAATTGCTGAAGCGCCATCTGTGCTCGGTGCCGGGTACGGATCTGATGCAGAACGAGTGGCAAGCCCATGGCACCTGTGCGTGGCCTGACGCCTCGAGCTACTTCAACTCGGTTGAATCGCTGCTGGAGCGCTTCAAGCGACCTGACTTCGGGGCACTGACAGGCAGCGGTGGGGCTGTTGGAACGGCATCGACCACACCTCGACGAATCAAGCAGGCGTTCGCGAGCGCCAACCCCGGAGTGCTCTCACCTGAGCACCTGCGCGTCAGTGTCGCGTCGGGCAATCGGCTCAAGGAGATCTGGATCTGCCTCAGCGCCGGCAACAACCCACAGCCCATCGCTTGCCCGCCAGGGGGGACACCTGACACGCAGTCGATCAAAGTCCGGGCTCCTCAACCAGCGATCGCCCCACTGGCTCAACCCCAGCCTGACATCGCAGAGCCGGCGGCTGCCTCTGACATCTCCTGCCCGGCGCGCCAGAAGCGCTTCGCGGGATATGGTTCTTCGGCCAAGCAGGCCTTGTGGGCGATGTATGCCAACGGCGGCGAAACCATCTACTGCAAGGCGCCATTCAGGTCAGCATCCACCCGACAAACGGAAGGCGGACTGCAGGTGAACATCGAGCACGTGCTTCCCAAGAGTTCGATCAAGGCATCCGCGGGACAAGGGGATCTCCACAACCTCTGGCCGTCGATCCTCAAGGTCAATGAGGCCCGTGGCAGTTTTGCGTTGACCGACAGCATTCCCGGCGAACACTGGACGTATGCAAACGCCCAGCAAGCGGAACTGCGCGGATGCGACTTTGAAGTCGAATCCATCATGCGGCCCGGCGGCAAGGTTACTGTCGTCGAGCCGGCGCCTCATGCGCGCGGCCGCCTGGCCAGGGCGACCTTGCACATGGCATTGGCCTACGGCGTTCGGCTGACCGAGTCCGAGTGGTCGATGTACCTCCGCTGGCATGAGCAAGCGGGGCCTGGGGTCGATGAACAGCGGCGCAACGACCAAGTGGAGCAGGCACAGGGCACCCGGAATCCCTTTATTGACTTTCCTGAGTACGCCCGACTGCTCGTCCAGAGTCGTCGGCCCTAACGAGGAAGCAACGAAACGGTTGAACAGTTCGGTGCATCAGTGGACGCGGCTCCGACCGCAGCGATCAGCTCCCATCAGGTCCGCCGGTGTGAGCTGGCATCAGGAGCAAGAACGATGAGATGCCCTAGCTGCCGGAGAGCAAAGACCACTGGCAGGTGTTCTGCCACCCCTATCCAGAACGATCGCCGGTACGGTGTTTCAGCAGCAGAGCGTTGAGGAGGTAATCAGCGATGGATCTACGAGTGATGCTTTGCTTGATGCTTGGCTTGGGCCTGTCGGCCCATCATGCGCAGGCGCAAACCTGTCCTTCGGCGGACGCAAGCCTGACCAGCTTCCGAAACGCCATCAACGAAACCGCCAAGAAGGGACGCTCGCCGAGCGCAGCCAACTGCGCCTACAAGCGCATCCAGTCGGCCAGCTTTGGGCCGCAGGAACTGAGCAATTCTGCCTTCGTTCGTTTTCTTGAGGAAGCGGCAGACATCAACCGCGTCGCGGCTGCCATCAGAACCAAGACAGGCGCCAAGGAGGCCAGCGACAAGTATCTCGAGCAAGAGATTGAGATCCGCAGACAGTTCCTTGCCGCTGCGCTCGACGACCGCGCACCAACGGGGCCGGAGCTACACAGCGCGACCGTTCGCAACATCTCGGCTCTGGCCAATGCGTTTGCGCTGCGGCAACGGTTTGAGGACGTCGACAAGGTGCTCAGCGACACCGAGGCGAAGTACGTGGATGCCGCTGCCGTGAAGGTCTGGCTCCAGGCGTTGTGGTCCTGCGCCAAGTTCGATGGCGTCGCTGCGAATCCGTGCACACCCGAGCACCGGCAGACCTGCAAGCAGAAGGTCGAGGCGTTCTTCGAGTCGCTCAATGCCATGAAAGGCAAGACCTTCACGCCCGGCACACGGCGCGACATCGAACGCCTGCAGGAGCAGGTCGGTCCAAACGGCTGCTTCAGGAAGAACTCATAACCATGTCCAAATGCAGACCATCAAGGTGGCTCCTGCTGGGAGCGGCGCTGTGCCTGGTCACCAGCGCTATCGCGGATCCGAAGCCAGGCGCGTCTGCACCGGCCCCTATGGCATCGGCAACCATTCGTACCGTCAAGCCTCCGCCCTCTTTGGAGCCGCTAAGCGTCAAGATCGAAGGCGATGAGGGCAATCGCGTCGGCGATCCGGTCATTGCGTGGGTAGCGATCACCAACGAGTCTGACGGCAACCTCAAGCTGATGAATCTGTCGGTCGATGTCAGTCCGAGCGCCAACTCCAGCTTTGGGTCTGCGCGCCCGTGCACGCTGCCTGGCGACGGTGAAGTCGAGTTGATGCCGGCTCAGATGTTCCGCATGGCCTGCAAGTTCCCCATCCAGGCTGAGGCGGCCGAGCCATTGAAGGACGGCGCCGCGTCTGACGCGACGCAAGCCAGTGACTCGAAAAGTGACCAGTTGCGCGATGCGGCTTCGGGCTGGTCGGGCAACTGGGTCACTCGGGTGCTGGACGCTCATCTGCGCTTCGAAGTCACCACGGAGTTCGAGCACCTGTCCACGAACAAGCAGGATACGCGTCGTTTTTACCCGGCAATGGTGGTGAAGGCGGTCGACTACAGCGTGTTCATCGGCGGGGTCGCCGGGGCGATGCTGCTGGCGTTGTTCGTCTTGGCGGAGCGAGTCCTCAAGAACCCGGACGTTCGTGAACGCTGGGTACGAAACTTGTTGGTCACGATGCTGATGGGCTTGCGAGGGGGCGTGCTCGCCGTCATTGCTTTGTTGATCGGCAAGACTACTCAAGGCGTTGGATCGCCAGTGAGCTTGAGCGTCACCGACTTCACCGGCGGTGTGCTGATTGGTCTCTTCTCTTACCCATTGGCATCCTGGATTTCATCAACGCTGAAGCTGGAAGGCGTCTTTGTTCAGGCGTCCGGCGCTAAGGAACAAGCCCCAGCCGATCCTGCTCCGCAAGCACGGCTTCGGTAAGCCCAGCTACTACGCTCGGAAGGCCAAGATTGGCGACATTAACGTCGAAGACGCATGGCTGCTGAGTGCCCTGGATGCCAAGAACAGCAAGCTCAAGAAGCTGCTGGCCAACTCGATTGACGAGATCAGCGACATTCGCGAGGTACCTCAGGGAAAATGGTTGCCGTGTCGGCCCGTCGCGAGGTGGTGGGCACGCCGCAAGCGCTGAGCTAGATGATCCGCTTCGATTCCCCGCCTTTGGACAGCCCATGAAAGCTCACTGAGGCTGATGTAGCCTTGAAGTCCAGAATGGCAAAGTTCTCGGACGAAGCGGTTTGTCCCTGCTCGATACGGGCCACACCGGAGCTGGTCACCTCGAAGAAGCCCTCGGGATGCTTGGTGAGCTTGTTGAAGTGGACGTCTCCTGAGACGTAGACCAGGTTGTTGGTCTCGCCGAGCAGCTCGCGTAGCCTTGCATGCGCCTCTGGGTAGGCTGCCCAGGAGTCCTTGTACTGCGGATCTCCACCCAGGGGCGTGCCGCAACCGACCACGGTGTACTTCAGGTTGTGCTGGAGCTCGTTACGAAGCCAGTCTTCCTGGTCCCTGCCCAGAATCGTCCGCCGCGCGGGGCTGCGGCAGTCCGTTCGGTAGTAGCGACCGTCGAGCAGGATTACCTTCACCTGGCCAATTTCGTAGGAGCAATAGACCTTGGGTCGGTTGCTGTTGATGGCGCCTTGCCAAGCGGCGTGGAACAGGTTGCGCGAGCGGAGGCGAAACGGCCTATCGCGCTCTGTGTCGCCACGCGAATCATTGGGCCCAAAGTCGTGATCGTCCCAGGTGACCATGTACGGGACGGTACCGATGAGCGCGGCGAAGTGCGGCTCCGCTAGTTGCTCTTCGTACATCTGCTTCAAGTGGGCAAGCTGCCATCTCGGCCCCGTCTGCCGCATGTACACGTTGTCGCCCAGCAGCAGGAGCAAGTCGGGCTGCAAAGCCTGAATCGTTGACCAGACTGGTTGGTCTTTGACGCTCTTCTGGCCGCCGATCTTGCAGCAAGAGGCAATCGCAATTCGGGTCATGCGGACTCTTCCTTGGGCTGTCGATGAATCGCTGGCTCTAGGTCAGCCCGGCGTCAAGCGCAACTTGGCGAACCCAGGTTGGGTGATCGATGAAGGGATTGCGATTCCCCTGGGCTTCTTGGATCGCGAGGTTCCGATGGCGCTCGTAGTCAGTGACCGGGTCGCCCTCGTGCCAGCGGAGCAGCGTCTGGATGCGTGGCTCATCCATCTGGCTGATTCCCAGATCGATTGAGCCGGGATAGCGGACGAGGAAGTAAAAGGTCGCGCGCGCAACCGCGCCCTTGCCGGTATCCGGTTCAAAGCGGTCTTCTTCCCGACGACCACAAAGGTCGCGAACTACTTCTTCATCTGGAAAGTCGAAGTACGCGTGGTTGCCGCGGAACGAGTTGCACTTGGACTCGCAGGCGAACAGATGATGCAAGTCACCGCGCATAGGCTCTTGCTTGTCGAACCACGATTGAGGGACGACATGCTCGCAGTTGAAGGGGGCGCTGGCTTCGAGCATCTCTTCCAGCAACGCGCCGGTCGCATTGGTGAACGCCTCGTTCAGGCGCAGCGTCGAACGCAAGGCTTCGCGGCGGGCCTCGATGCGAAACGCTTCTTCGATGAACTCACGAGCATCAAAAATCTGTCCGCTGTAGATGCTCTTGATCACCAGCCGGCGCCCCTGCTTGTGCAGGTCGACCCAGGGGTAGAGGTGGCGGGACGGCTGGTACTTCGGCTTGTTCTGGTGCGTGTCGGTCAGCAACTCGCTCAGCAGCTGGAAGTTGCGCTTTGGGTCCGGACCGAGCTCGATGCCTTGGTAGTACTCTGCCATCGCGACTTCATCTGCTTCCTTGGCGTAGTAGGGGCGTTCCCGCGCGCCCTCCAGAACTGCTAGCGCCTCTTTCAGCTCTTGTCTGGCATTGACCGACATGTTGGCTATGCCACTCAAGTTGGAGTCAGCGCCCAGCCCGATGCCGCCCGGCGCTGGCGCAGGCGCGGGAGGAGGGGCCGGGCTGACTGCTGGCAAACGCAGCTGGCTGTCTTCCAGACTGATGCTCACGCGCAATGGCAGCGTGAATTCGATACGACCACTGGGCATGGAGAGACCTCCTTCAGGAATCGCCGAGGCCTCAGGGCGACTGGCGGTCGCCAGGCCGATGTAGTCGGGACGCGAGGCAGACAAGACGGCCTGAAGCCCATCACGTACAGAGCCCCGAGCGTTCGCAAACTGGGCCTCGAGGAATCTGACCAGCGCGCTGACGCGGATGCCTTCGTTTCCAAGCCAGTGCACTTTCGACTCGTCGCTGCCGTAGTAGGGCTTCCCGTCCAGTCCAAGGATCTTGCCCTCTGCGTCGATGGCAGGAATGGCCTGGTGATGCAGCGCGACCAACTCCCAAAGTCTGCTCAGCACCGGGGCGCCGGAGGATCCCGGGAGCGTGTCGGCCTCGTAATGGGCGAACACCTTGGGGTCGCGGTATTCGCTCAGCTCGGGCAGCAGCAGCAAGCGATTGCCGCGAAGCACGAACTGCATGGCTTCGCCACGGGGGTGCTGGATGATGTTGACCGGATCGCCGACCTCGAGCTTGCCTTCGGTGCCTATCAAGGGCAGCCACGGATATTTGGCGAGATCAGTGCTACCCGCGACACGCTGGCCGATCGCGATAAAGCTGCAGTCCAGCGTCGGGTCGGTGACGAAGAGGCGCGTTGGATCCAACGCGAAGCTGGTTGTTTGGACCGGCTGTCCAGAAGGACCAATCCGAAAGTCGAAGCTCACGCGAGCGTCCCGTGCTTCGCGTTCGTCGAGGATGACGTGGTGATTGGTCAGCACGATGCCGGGCGCTACCAGGAACCCCGTACCTCGCGCCAGCGTGCCACCGATTCGGTCGTAGACCTCGATGAAGCAGACTGCTCGGCTGATGGCTAGGCCGACTTCGAGGAAGGCGGCGGGCTCGAAATCGGCGCGACCGATGATGCGTTCGCGCCCGGCACCATTGAGCCACTGGTCAAGGCGCTGAGATCGAGCCTGACTTTCTTCCACGGCGACCTTGGGTGCCACGGCGAGCATCCGGCGAGCAGCGGCAAGCGTACGGGCTGGGGTGTCCGGGCTGCGGCCCGAGGAAAGCGCCGAGAGTGTCTGGTGATGAGCGGTGCGCAAGCCGTTCCAGCGCCTCGCCGCGGTGCGCCAGTCGTTGCGACCCAGGTAATCGATCAGCATCGAGAGCTCCTCTTCGCGGCGGTCACTGGGGGTATCACTTTGCGCCGCAGGCATCCTGCCAGCGAGAGATAGCGCGCAGCATCGGCAAATTTGATGACAGCTTGACGCCTGATCGATGCGGTGTCCCCGGTCGCCTCAAGAGGCAACCCTCCGCCCAGATGCCGCGTCGACTGAACTCAACCCCTGTTGAAGAAGTAGTAGCCCTCCAGCGTGAGGGCGGCCTGCCCCGACAGGCTTTGCAGGTGTTCCAAGGCACTCGGCGCGAACAGCCGCTCGGTGACCCCGTTGCACACCACTCCTTCGGCGACGGAGGCACCCTGGGCGAAATAGTCCCCGAAGCGCGCTTCGAATCCCTCTCGGGCGCGCTCTGCAGTCTCGGCATAGGCAATTCGCGCCATGAGCGAACGCCCCTCACCGGTCGCAAAGTAGTCCAGCCACACGGTCCATAGCTTCATGTCAATCCTCCCTCCTGTTTTCCGGGCCGGCTGCGAACAACCACTGGATCCAAGTCCGGGACACCTTCTTTCCTAGGAAGGCCACCGAGAAGGCCTCGCTGTGCGGTAGGTGCCGGCTGATTCGCTGCACACGGGCCTGAGTGCGGATGCTTGCGGGGAAGGTGCGGTCCACCAGCGCTTCCAAGAGCTGACAGGCGCGCTCCACCGCCGCAAACACTTGGTTCAACCGGTTTACGCTGAGGCCGGCCAACCGGCAGCCCAACTCACTGCGGCTGGGCAGCAGGGTCATGACTTGCTGAGCCTCTGCCACGCCCCAGGGTGGAAGGATCGGATCGCGCTCCAAGCTCGCCAAGACGGAGGGAAGGCAGCGCAAGGCGGAGCGCCTGCCGACTGCGCGTACTGATACGGTCGGCGGCTCATCGGACCGCAACACACCGAGCCGACCAGGTGGGCGGTCCAGGTAGAAGGCGGCCCAGACGCGGGCGTCTCGCGGTGAGTGAAGCGCAGTCGCCAACTCGTGGGGCGGCGGATAGTGCCGCACGATCCGTCGGGCTTCGTCAGACCAAGGGCCCAAGTCCAGTTCAAGCGCTTGGGCGTGCTGTGCCTGCCGGCCCTCCACCTGTTCCAGCAATGCCCCTACGCGCTCGATCCGGCGCACCGCCATCAGGAGTCGGTACCCCTGCAGGTCGAGCAATCTGTGGCTGATGACGACCTCTTTGGGATAGTCCTGCAGGTACCAGCGCCCGATGCGCGCCGCCTCTGTGCCATCGGGTTGCCCGGCAAGTTGAAGCAGCAGGGCACGCGCCGCTTTGAGGGCGGACACGCGTTCTTCCATCGTCGTCATGCCCATTCCTTCGTGGATTTGTCGTCGCGGCGGTCCTCAGTCCAGAAGCGTGCGCTCTCTCGCAGGGGACGCTCCCCGACGGAACTCGGAGACTCCCGCAGCAACATTGCGCCTGCGCGCAAGGAAAGCATCGGTCGGTCGAAGGTGTTCATTCGGAGCCTCCTTGACTCTCCGGAGGGCCGCGCCAGGTTCGCGCCAGCACCTCCGCCCGAAGCGCCTCCAAGCTGATCCGGCGAACAGGCGCCGCGTCCTCGATGAATGCTTCGCTTGGTTGGGGTTCGGCAATCGGTGCGTTGTCTCCAGTTGCTCTCGTCAGGAGCGCACCGTGACTTCGACCACCCCACCGCAGCTTGACGAAGACTGGCTGACCAGCAATTGCGTTGGTCACCAGCTCATCGAGATGCCTCCGAGCAAATGACAGCGTGACCTTTCGGACGCCTTGGGCCGTGTGGGCTTTGCTTGCCGGAGGCCGATGACGGCGGATTGCCGGGCGAGTGCGGCGGACCGAGGGCCGACTGCTGCTGCTGCCCGCTCGCGCTAGTTTCTTCATGGCGCAACTCCTCGGGCACTGTGTCGATTGCGCCTGACGCGCTCAAGGCGGCAGCGGCAGTGCGAGGCCCGAAGGCATCGGCGACTCGTCCGCACCAGTGGACCGCGATGAACACGCCGGTTGCATCGACCCTCTCCTCTGGGCCCAAATGGTTGGAGGGTGAGCCAGATGGCGCCGCCGACTCTTTGAAACCAAAGTCGATCCCCGAGTTGGAAGCCTGCCAAGTGGCCGATGGGCACAACGACCTCCTGACGGCCGCCTGCTGACCGTTGGAGGGTCGTCGTGAACGAGGCGCAGTCACGCCGAGCTGGTTTGTTCCGGCGACCATGGCCTAGCGCGGCAGGGCGGTCGTACTTCTTCAATCGGTGCGCCTTCATGCCGACCACTCCATCCGTGCGAGCGGCTTGGCGCGCAGGTGGATCAGCAACTGCCCGTCCGGCCAGTTCGCCATGGCGCACGTTGGTGCCAGCGTGCAGATCAGGTCATCCCCGTCGTAGTGAAGCGTTTGCACGAAACTGCCTCGCGCCAACCCCACTCGCCAGCCATACCGCATGACGTCAAACACGGCCTGGCCCAGTTCGTCCGCGGTCGCGCGGTGCCTGAACGACGGAAGCAGCAGCGTGTCCGCACCTTGGACCTTGAGCCGCCCCGCCCGATGCAGCCGGATCCAAAGATCTTCCAAGCCCCACCACACTTCGACAGGAGGCATCTCGTCCCGGGGCTCCAACTGGATACGACTCGGGAGCCAGGCTCGGTCAGCGAAGTTCGGCACACGCAGCGGTTGGGTCGTTGGCAGGCGCCGTTGACCGGAGGTAAGGATGTAGGGCTGCGCAAGCGCCCTGAGCTGAGCGGCGCCGATCATGCGAACAGCTCCCCATTCGGGTCCGGCAGAAAGCCACCCAGGATCTCTGCGTACTGCTCGGCCCGGATTCGCCCCATGCGATACAACCAGCCCACTGCGAGTGATGCGAGGTCGAAGCGATCGATGCGCAGCACCTTGCTGGTCGCCGGCGGCATCGTCCTCGCCCGCGTGAGGTTCGTGACTGCCACATGCGTCGCTCTGGTACTGCTCAAGAACCAGTCCGCCAGGTCGATCTGATCGGCCAGTGCCAGCTCACGATCTTCGGCTTCGATGAAGAGGTGCTTCTGGCTGCCCCCGCCCACGCGCAGACCCAGATCTCGCAGATGGTCCTCAAGATCGCGCTCAAGTTGGACTTCACTTCGATGTGGCATGCCTGGCGGTAGGCGCAGGCTGAGCCAGAAGCCCTGAGGCGTAGTCGGCGGACCGACCTCTTCGTCTTCGACAGGACGCGCAGCTTTCTTATTGGCCATTGCATTGCTCCTGTTGATTGGGCTGGGACTCGGCGCTCTGAGAGCAGTCGTCCGCGTCGATCCACTGCGCCTGCGGCCCTTCCTGCCCGAGGCCAGCGCCGCGCCGAACCGAAGAGCAGGCGATCGCAAACGAGTGCGTCGCCGGGGGCCGACGCCGCACGTGCACAAAGTGCACTTCAGGTCGGCTGCACAGCCAGCCCATGACAGCGCCGCGGTCTTCGGTGGTGATTGGGGCTGTGGTCGGCGCGATGAAGGTCGTGCCGCAGGAGAAGTGGGCCTGCAGTCCACGGTTTGCCGCGAAGTCTGCGAGGGCCTCGCGGAGTCGTTGACGATCCGCATCGGAGATGGAACTCGTGAGGATGCTGAGCGACCAGACAGCCGGGTCGTTCATGAATTTGGCCCACCTGGGGCCGGTGATCTGGGGCTGAGAGCGGCGCTCACGGGCCGTCTTGAGTTGCGTGTGCATGAGAACTCCAGTTCGTTGAGAGTCGCTCGGCCTTGTTCAGGCGCGAGCTGGCCCCCATGACCGTCCGTACGGTCAAGTCCTTGGGTTGCGGGTCAACCCGCTCGATGAGAGTTCCTGGGCGGAGCGCCGAACGAAGCCGGTTCTCAGGCTCGTTCGTTCTCGCTCAAGTCACGGGCCGTCATGCGGCCAGGCGCCAGATAGGCGGCGGCTGGGCGTCCTGGTTGGCAGCCACGGTGCGTTGTGTGGCGGGTTTGCCTGGATCGGCATCAGCGGTGCCCGAAGGGGAGGGCGCTTGCCCCTGGGTGTTCCCGCCAAGCTTGGCGGTCAATAGCTGATCAAAGGCCGATCCGTCGCGCCGGGTCAGGTTTGGCACGAAGCGGCTGTACACCCGGAAGAGCATCTCGGTCGAGGCATGGCCGAGTTGGCGGGCAATCCATTCGGGCGTCTCGCCGGCAGCCAGCCACAAGGTGGCGGCGGTATGCCGGGTTTGATACGGTCGACGCAGGGTCAGGCCGAGATAGCGAAGCAGGGGATACCAGACCCGCTTGGTGAAGTTGTTGGTGTCGATCGGCTCGCCGCGCAAGTTGCAGAACACGTAATCGCGATTGCCTGTCGCCTTCTGCTGAACCAGAAGGGCATCGCGCACCACCGAGCTCATGACGATGTCTCGCTGAGAGGCATCGGTCTTGGTGTACTCCTCCTCGCCGCCCACAATGGTCTCGCGCACCAGGATGAGCCCACGCTCGAAGTCCACGTACTTCCATTTGAGGCCGTGGATCTCACCGGAACGCATGCCGGTGAAGAAGCGAACGGTCAGGTAATTGACGTAGTCCGGCCGGACAGAACGAAGGATCTGCTGGACCTGCGGCAGCGTGAATGGTTCGACGTCTGACCTGGGAATCTTGAGCGGGCGCAGGCGCCCCATGGGCATGGTGAACTCGTAGCGATCCGCCGCCTCCTGCAAGATCTGGCGCAGGATGAGCATGATGGTGTTGATGCGGGCATGCGAGAGCTTGGTGCCCTCTCGGCGGCCGCTGAGACTGGCGAGGTGGGCTCGAAACTCGAGGATCTGCGCCCGCGTGATGGTCGAGACGGGGAGGGCGCCAAAGCGGGGGATCAGGTGCTGGTCCAAGACGCCGCGGACCGTGACTTCATAGGTCTTGCGCCAGCCGACTTTGAACTCGGAGAACCATTGCTGGGCGAACTGCGCGAGAGAAGTGGCGGGCACCTCAGCGCGCGATGGCAGTCGGGCTGGCAACAACTGCGGCGAGCTCTGCTGGACAGGAATCGGTCTCGCAGCAAGGCCTGCCCTCAGGCCTGTGCTCTCGAGCAGATCCTGCACAGGTTCTCCCTGCGCCAGAGCTGCATCAACGCGGGAGGCGAGCTTCAGCAAGAGCTCGCGATTGCAAGGGGTGTCCGGGAGCTTCGTATAGAAGCGCTCGCGTTGCCCTGCTTGGCGATAGTCAATGAGCAGTCGCCCACGGTGCTGTCGAACTGATGCCATGCTGCGACTCAGCTAGCCATGGCGGTCGAGCCGGCTGCCGCTGCACCCTGGGCCAGCATGGTTTGTTCAACAGCCTCCCAGATGTAGAGCACCTTGCGCCGTCCGAACGGTCGAACGTAATGCTGACCCTCGATCAAGACTGAGTCTTTCAGCACGTTGTTGATCACGGAAGGCCGGTACTTGATTCGGTCAGCAAGTTCCTTGGCAGTCAGGTAAGTCGTCGAAAGGGCGGACGGCATGCAATGTCTCCTGAGGCGTACACTGGGCGCTCGAAATGATCGCCTGCAGCTACGTAATCATCTGCAGGAGATCATTATGCACGCACAAAGATCTACTGCAAGGCTTTTTGGTCTGCAGGGGGTCAATTTGTATCTGCGCAACATGATTCGATGCCACTTCGCGCGACTTCTCGGCGAGCGCAATCTAAAGATCAGCGATGTACACAGAGACACCGGGATCAACCGAGGCACGCTGACGCGCCTCTATTACGAGACGTCCGAGCGGCTGGAAGTTGAAGTGCTAGACCAACTCTGCGGTTACTTCGGCTGTGCGATCAGCGACTTGCTCGAGCACAAACCTGAAACGAGTACCGAAACTGACTCGAAGTAGGCCACTTTGTATCGGGCCTGCGCGGGTGAGCGCTGGAGTTGGCTTCAGATCGTCGCTTGGTGCTGGTGAAGCGACATCCTTCAGCATCTTGAGGCATCCAACGATGCCCCGTTCGTGTCATTGGGTTCTCAGATGCAGCTATCAAGCCCAAATCTGTCGGGCCCCGAATTGGGCCTCACTCTGGCCGAGCAGCAGTGTTGGAGCTGAGCCGGTAAGGCCCGTAAGTCACTCAGGTTCAGATCGGAAGGCCCTCATGCTGCCGCTGGGACAAGAGCGCTGCAGCTCCGTCATCTGCCAGCGGCACCTCAAGGCTGATTCCAGACTTCGGAAGCCGCTGCCCTCGATGACCGGACTCCTCAACCTGGGAGTCTTTGGATGGGCGGCTGTAGTTGCTGCCCTAAGGCAATAGGGGCGCAATCACGCCCCTATGTTTGTCTTGCGGGAGTTCGACGAGGTCAGTGGCCGCGGCCAAGACCGGCGATGTAGCGATCACTGCGATCGATGAACAGCGACCAATCGGGCAGAGAACCCTTGAAGCCGAACTTAGGGCCAAGGCCCCGTTGCTGCTCATAGGCCATTTGCAACTTGACGCTGTACGACTCGTCGCCACAAGCACCGTAGGAGTGGCACAGAAACACGTGCAGCAACTTCTCGTCGCATCCCCAACGCTCGCACGTCGTGTCCATCATGGCCAAGCCCAGGGCCTGAGGAGCAATAGGCCACTTTGCCTGCTCTTCGACAGACAGGAGACCTGAGCTTGAGTGGAATTCTTTGCCGTTGAGGGCGCGTGCGCTGGAATATCGGTGCATGAAGACTTCCGCGTTGCGCGAGCTGGCCGCGTCTTTCAGGGCCTCCGTCGAACTTGCGTAGCGTGACAAGCTGTTGCCTGCGTCTCCAAACTCGTTGCTGACGGCAGTCAAGAATGAGTTCAACAGGCCGAAGTCCATCGTCGACGGACCGATGTGGGAGCAAAACGAAAGCACGCCGTCACGGTATCGGCCCAAAGCTGTATGGGCCTCTACTGTCATGAGCCCACCCTTCTTGCTTCGGGCGGCCGGATGCTCCGCCATCTCGACAAGGCTTTGGCAAACCCGCATGTAGACCTGAGCCATTTCCAGGTCAGCGGGCTTTTTGCTGATGATTGCCTTGTGCATCAGCGATGGGAGGCCTTCTTGCCGGCTCCTGTAAGCCTCAAGCAACGCCTTTGTTGCCTCGCTCTCTGGTGTCGAGGCTTCAGAGGATGCTGGCTCAGGACTTACGACCTTCCGAACAGTCGCTCGGCTTTCGGCCGAAGCCGCAAGGTCCCAGGTTGTCGGCGTCTGTGTGGCCGCAGGTGAGGGGACTGCTGAGCTGCTGATGGGAAGAAAAGCATCTCCTGACATCACATAGATGGCAGCGAGCGCCAGGAGTGCTGCGACCAAAACAATCAGGCGGCGGGGAATCACTTGCCACATTCTTAGCCCTATCTCAAAACGCCCCGTCCACTAGCCGAGGCGTGTCCTTGCGGAACTATGTCCGACAAATGGTGGGCAACGTTCTCGCGGGCATGGTGAGGAGCGACCGTGTCCACCTTCTCAGAGTGTTCGACACGTAGCTCGGTCATCTCTTTGAAATCCGAGTCCCGCCTGAGTGCGCTTCAGCACTGTGGGCCGCCAAGCGGCAAAAACATCGGAAGCAGGATGTCCGCGCCACCGCAGTCGTCGTTGTCGAGACGAACGACTGGGTGAAGCGGTACCAGCCCGCCGATTGAGATGGCGAAGTGCAGACGGCAAAGCTGCAGTTAGCGTGAGTTCGCTCCTGCAATCGAAGGGCCGCAACTGCTGCTGAACGGCCTGCCGCTTCAGGCTGATTGCTGTCGGTTGGCGAGGGTCCCTTAAACGTCCGCATGCAGTGGAAGCGGACATCCGGTGACCAGCGGGCAAGAACGAGATCTATTGCAAACCAGCCACGACTCATGCAGTTGTCGGTCCGCACGTACATTCGCGACCCATGGAGAAGAACCAGCCGGTGTACGCGGGTCTCTGGGGGTTGCCTCTGAGGGACGGGATCGATTTTGGACACGACGTCAGGTTGCGCCCGACTTACGTCCACGTCATGACGCACACCATGCTGGCCTTCAGTAAGCCTGAGCGTGCTGGAGCTCATCACCCAGCGCCGTGGAAGGCGACGACCGGCATGTCCGGGTATGACGTGAAAGCCGAACTCTGTGTGCCTGCGACCTACATGCGCAAAAGAGTGGCTCGGCTTGATGTCGCCAAGTCGCTCGTGGCCCTCTTGAGGTTGTACGTGCATCCTGACATCCGCTTTGCGGCCAGCGCATCGAAACCGTTCGCTGGTCTGGCGACCGGTCCGGACTTAATCGTCGCGAGGCAGATCGAGATAGACCCTCGGCACTTCGACTTCGGGCAGGTCTCGACTGACGGCTGTGAGCAGCGTCTTGATTGGGTCAAGCAGTATTGGGAGACGGCGCTTGACCTCATCGAGCAGAGCTCGGAGTTCAGGCTCGCATTGGACGTGTACTTGTCCGGTCAGTTCATCCCAAATCCTGCGATGGTCATGGTCGCCACCTGGGGGGCGCTGGAGGCGTTGTTCATCGATGCAAAGGCCGAATTACGCTTCAGGATCTCTGCGCTGCTTGCGGCATACATGGAGCCGCGCGGCAAGACTCGATCTGCGCTCCAAAAGAAGGCGGCGAAGCTGTACGACAAACGGTCGGCTGCTGCCCATGGCAGCTCCAAGCATGAGCTGACTGACCTGGTCGAGTCGTTCCACCTACTAAGAGACGTGCTCATCCGGATGATCGAGGCAGGCAAGGTGCCGACGACAGCGGAGTTGGAAGCCCGCCTCTTCGAAGACTGAGGCAGTCGCAGACACCCAATTACTTCTTAGTCGCAGGCCAGACTATTTCGCCAGTACCAGTGCTGCGGGGGAATTCAGGAGCGTTACGCGGTTCAGCCCTCTCAACACTTCAGAGCGCTTGCTTGAAGCGTTGCCTCGATTCAGAGCGCTTGCTTGAAGCGTTGCCTCGATTCATGCAGAACGCGCTTCAACTCTTCCAGGGACTCGTCATAGCTCTTCAGGAACCGGTCGAAGGGGTGAGAAAGAGATGACATCTTTTGCGACCACAGAGTGGCGTTCCAGCCGCACTCAATGAGATCAGAGGCGGCAAACACGAACTCAAGGGTATCGGTGAAGAAGATCACCTGGTCAAAATTCTCCTCGTAGTCCATCTTCGTTCCGCTGCCATGGACGAAGTGATTGCGGCAGTTGACCGCTTCGTCAACCACCAGCTCAAGTTCCGGAAACTTCGCGCCCGCCTGTTGGGTAACTAAAGCGTCGCGTGAGCGAACCTTCTGCTTCAGGCTCGCCTGTCCGAGCCGGCCCAGAACACCCAGGACACTGTCGCGTTCAGGCGATATTGGCAATGCTTTGAACAAGATGCGGGCCTTCGCCCTGGCGTCCTCCATATCGGGCGTGAGCTTCACTTCGGAAGGCGCAATGGAAGGGGGCAGGATGTCGAACATGTTCGCAGCGCCTACTAGTCGGTCGACGTTATAGCTGCGCTGATGGCCGAAAGCTGTTGAGACCCGCGCCCGTGACGCCAACAGCTCAGCATCCCTGTCTACCCAGCGTGTGAGGATGGCCGAAAACGCGGCTGGTTCACGGGCAGCTTGAATCGGTAAGTCGTAGGAATTGGGGCTTCGGCCGCTGTCCGAAGACTGGGCGCCCGGTGAGTTCATGCTCCAGTAGAAATCAAGGGGGCAGTGACCGCCTCCTTCTGCAGCAGTCAGTATGGTTAGTTGCTCAACGCGCTGTTTTCGACCGGCAACGATCTCTAGAAAGCGCAACAGCATCGAGACTTTGCTGATCGCCCCATCGACGTCTACCGGTGCGTCGAACTCAATGTTGACCCGAATCTTGTTCTCGACTTTGATGCCACGCGGTCCCGGAGAGCCGTATGAAGGAGCATGAGTCGCGGACACGGTGCCGATCGCTGTCTTAGCGCTGAGAATTTCGTACTTGCCTGAGAAATAGAAGAGCATGGGGTGATCGCCGACTGACAGCTGTCGGCCATGCTCCAGTTCGGCCTTCGCAACAAGTTCCATGTGCTCCTGTCGGTTGCGAGTGACTTGGCCGAACGCCGCAAAGTCATCGAAGATCACGTAGCCGTCTGCCACGGAGAAGCTCACATGGGTGACTTCTGCTGACCCGGGCTTCAAGTGCTGACGACCGAAGAGGACAAAGTGAGGGAACACCCTGGAAAAATGATATTCCTCCGTCCCGTTGTGGCCACGACCCGGTCCCTCCATGGTGATACAGCCGTGGAGTGAGACCTTCGTGAGGTCGTGCAGCGCACCAAGAATGCATCCGTCTGGCAGCTCCGCCGTAGTAAAGAACTCCTTTGAGTGGAGGTCCAGTGACGTGCTCTCGCCGTCGAGTACTAGATCTCCTGCAAGACCTGTTGTTGACCCCACGGTGAAGACGCCGGATTTCCTAAAGTCTTCGAGCGATTGCAAAGCTCCACCCTTCCTTCTTCAACTCGACAGCGATCAAGGCCCTGACGACTATCTGCACTGACTTACTCACGTCAACCGGACCTGCAGGTGAGCCAAGCTGCATAGCCGCCGCCGGCGGCCAACGCGGCCTGCCAGCAACTGAGAGTCACGCCGCGGCCGCGGCCGCCGGCCTGGGTGTGGTCACCTTCTTCGTGCTGTGAACGGCGAGCACGTTGCAGACGAAGCGAGTACCGGAGTTGCGCGCTCCTAGGCAACACACGATGAACTGCACTGCGAACATGCCAGCCGCCAGCCAAAGGATGGCCATACTCGCACCGGCCAAGTACAAGCCCGCTGGCACCAACGCGATCAGCGGCAAAGACAGGGCGGCCATGTCGCGGTAGAGCAGGTAGAGCTTGTGCGCTTCGACGACGGCCCGGTCGTCGGCCACCATCCTGTAGAGCTTGAACCACTTGCGGTTCTGCTCTGCAGGATCGACCGGCAACTCGCCGACGTTCTTCTTGAGCGCGACGAGGTCGATGCGCACGTCTGCCGGGGCATGACGCGTGAAGGCCTCGCAGCCGGGGTAAGGGTTCGAGAGCTTCCAGTAGACGAGGCAGGCCTTAATGTCGTGCGAGAGGGCGCCCGTGACCAGCAACACGATCACGGGCAACAGGACCGTTACGAGTCCCCGCATGACGGCGACGCTGCTCCACGATGCATCTTTCAGGAACTCGGGCGCCACGAACAGCAGTGCCGCCAGCACGTCGAGACTGGCCAGCATCACCAGCCACTTCATGTTGAGCGACTTAAGAGAGCGCTCGGAGTCGGCCTTGCTCATCCTTGGTACTCCGTATCGATGTCGTACCCGTTGGCGTCGACCGTGAACATGATCCAGCCATCGCGGCGGGTCGTCAGAACGTGGCGCCGCTTGCCGGTCGTCCGCACGAGGACGCCGTTCTCGGGCGTCACCGCGCGATAGTCGGGAACGATTTCCTGAGTCTTGTGGATGATGGGCTTGTCTGAAACGACCACGCAGTCGGGCGTGAAGTAATCGAACACCTCGTCGCAGAATCCGTTTGCTCGGCCATGATGGGATGCCATCAGGACTGTGGTCCCGGCCAACTCTTTTCGAAAGTCCTCTCGTTCGAGCAGGGCCAGCCATCCAGGCCGCTCAAGGTCACCAGGCAGAAGCATCTTGAAGTCACCGAACTTGACGAACACCGCAAGGCTGAGGTTGTTGGTGTCTGTGAAGTCCGGGTACTTGTTCCAGAAGCAGCGACACGTGATGCCGCCCATGTATTCATTGAACGGTTCAGTGACAGGGCTGTTGAAGGTCCCACAGGCCCGCACGTACCAGGACGCATCGCTCGTCAGGGGACCGCTGCCCAGCTTGATTCGACGAATTTGATCGGGGTCATAGCTGCGGTTTCGGAAGAGCGACCCGACCTTGATGCCAGCATCCTCCAATGCCTGCAGGTCCGACATGTGATCCTGGTCCGCATTGGTGATGAAGAGGTAGTCGACGCGGTCCCGCTTGCGCTCATTCTTGATGTACTCGCTCGGCCGAAAGTCCGGCGAGGAGCCGGAGTCGATCATGGCCAACCGCCCGCCAACCTCTTGCCCGAAACCATTCGGAGCAATGTGCTGAAGCATGACGCAGCAGCCATGCTCGACATCCCACACACGGATGCACATGATCCCTGACATAGTGTTCTCTCCCTCAGACGATTCTCACCGACTGTCGGACCTCCACGTCACCAGACAGGCCCGTTTGGGGGCGCATCAGCCCTGGGGCGCCGACGATGCGTTCACGCCGCCCACCTCGTGCCGTAATGGCCCCGGTGGCGCTTGGCGCCCATGGCGTAGGCCCCCTCCGGCGCCTCCTGCTCGCTGCACCGCAGGTCCACGACCGCCGCCAGAGCCGCGCCCGGTCGATCCGCGATGGCGCGGTCCACCATCTCAAGCGCCTCAGCACCGTGGCCCAAACGGACCAGCTGGTCCTCTGCCAACCGGCTCTCTGCGTACATCCGGAGTACTGCCCCCGCTGCTAAGTGCACCGTTGGGCACGCTCGTCCAAGGGGCAGTATGGGTCGGCCTGAGACGCACGCGGGACCTCAGGGCGGTCACTCGGGAGTCATGAACTCGTGCGGCATCGTTGAAGGGCCAGTCTCATCGTCAGGCCGGTCGGTCAGAGCTTGATCTGCCGGCGTCTGGATGACCGGAATGCGCTGAGTACCGGCCGCCAGACGTACTGCGCGGACCGACCGGGGTCGCTGCACAGCGGCCCCCGCCGAAAGCCTGTTCAGTGGTATGTGACATCTGACGGATCCACTCGGACTCGCTGGTGATTGAACGCGAGTGCGGCGTGGTCTACGCAGGGGCTACAAGTGGGCTACATGTAGTCCGTAGCCCAAAACAAAAAAGGGCTTGACCGAAGCCAAGCCCTTGATTTCAATAGATCTTTAGTGGTGGAGAGGAGGAGGATCGAACTCCAGACCTTCGCATTGCGAACGCGACGCTCTCCCAGCTGAGCTACCCCCCCACCGAAGAGGCGCGCACTGTAGCACAGGCAAGCGCCCCGGCCTGCGCCGTTCCGCCGCGCATAGCGGAGCGCTATGGCCCCCTTAGCCAACCCGAATTGGCAGCGCCGGTGTGATTGGGCTAGCGTCGGCCGCGTGCTGTCACCGACAGCGCTTGGCCCTTCTTCAACGCGATGCATGGAGAGTTCACGATGGGACTGAAAGGATCGAAGACCGAGCAGAACCTGAAGGACGCGTTTGCCGGCGAGTCGCAGGCGAACCGGCGCTATCTCTACTTCGCCAACAAGGCGGACATCGAGGGGCAGAACGACGTCGCGGCGCTGTTCCGTTCCACGGCCGAGGGCGAGACCGGGCATGCCCACGGGCATCTCGAGTTTCTCGAGGCGGTCGGCGACCCGGCCACCGGCCTGCCGATCGGCAGCACGCGCAACAACCTGGCGGCGGCCGTGGCCGGCGAGACGCACGAGTACACCGACATGTACCCGGGCATGGCCAAGACGGCGCGCGACGAGGGCTTCGACGAGGTTGCCGACTGGTTCGAGACGCTGGCGAAGGCGGAGCGCTCGCACGCCAACCGCTACGCGAAGGCGCTGGCCGAACTGATCGACTGATGCAGTGCTTGTGAAACCCGACGGCGCCTGACGGCGCCGTTTTCACGCCGGGAGATGCGATGCGCGAAGGCAATCTCGAAGCCCCGACCCGCCACGCGGTGGACTGGAAGAACCCCAGCTTCTACGACGAGCAGGCCTGCCTGGATGAGCTCGGTCGCATCTACGACATCTGCCATGGCTGCCGCCGCTGCGTCAGCCTCTGCCAGAGCTTTCCGACCCTGTTCGATCTCGTCGACGAGACGGCCGACGGCGAGGCCCACAGCGTGGCGCGCGACGACTACTGGAAGGTCGTCGACCAGTGCTATCTGTGCGACCTCTGCTACATGACCAAGTGTCCGTACACGCCACCGCACGCCTGGAACCTCGACTTCCCGCACACCATGCTGCGCGCCAAGGCGATCCAGTTCCGCCGCGGCGAGGTCGGTGCCGGGTCGCGCCTGTTGGCCAGCACCGACGTGCACGGCCAGTTCGCCGGCATCCCGATCGTCGTGCAGACGGTGAACGCGGTGAACCGCACGAAGACCGCACGCAAGGCGATGGACCGCTGGCTCGGCGTGCATCCCGAGGCCTGGATGCCCGAGCTGGCGACGCAGCGGTTTCGCTGGGGGGCGGCGCAGGCGCGCGCCAGCGTAGTCGTGCAGGGCGCGCGCACGCCGGGCAAGGTGGCGATCTTCTCGACCTGCTACGTGAACTACAACGAGCCCGGTATCGGCCACGACCTGCTGCGCGTGCTCGACCACAACGACATCCCCTACGTCATCGTCGACAAGGAGCGCTGCTGCGGCATGCCGAAGTTCGAGCTCGGCGACCTCGACGCGGTCGAGCGCAGCAAGGAGGCCAACATTCCGGTGCTGCAGCGCTACGCGGCCGACGGCTACGCGATCGTCAGCGCGGTGCCGAGCTGCACGCTGATGTTCAAGCAGGAGCTGCCGCTGCTGTTCCCCGGCGAGCCGGCGGTGAAGCAGGTGCAGGAGGCGTTCTGGGATCCGTTCGAGTACCTGATCGCGCGCCACAAGGACGGGCTGCTGAAGACCGACTTCAAGACCGCGCTGGGTCGGGTCAGCTATCACATCCCCTGCCACGGCCGGGTGCAGAACATCGGCCGCAAGACCGAGGAGATGTTCAAGCTGATCGGCAAGAGCGTCGAGGTGCAGCTGAACACCGTCGAGCGCTGTTCGGGCCATGCCGGCACCTACGGCGTGAAGTCCGCGCATCACAAGGACGCGATGAAGATCGGTCGGATGGTGTTCAAGGGCATGGCGAAGGACGATCCCGATGTCATCAGCAGCGACTGCGCGCTCGCCGGGCACCACATCGCCCAGGGCATGTAGCAGGCGGGCACGCCGGCCAAGGCGCTGATGCACCCGCTGACGCTGTTGCGTCGCGCCTATGGACTGGAGGCAAGGCCGTGATCACGCAAGACTCGTTGATGAGCCTGGAGGCCTGGTCCAGGCACCGCAAGGCGCACAAGCCCGAGTTCATCGCCCATCGGCGGCTGCGCTCGGTGCAGCTGGGCGAGCACATGAACCTGCAGTTCGAGGACGAGCGCACGATCCGCTACCAGGTCCAGGAGATGCTGCGCATCGAGAAGATCTTCGAGGAGGAGGGCATCGCCCAGGAGCTGGCCGCCTACCTGCCGCTGCTGCCCGACGGCAGCAACTGGAAGGCGACGATGCTGCTCGAGTACCCCGATGTGCACGAGCGCAAGCGCGAGCTGGCGCGGCTGATCGGCGTCGAGGATCGCGTCTTCGTCGAGGTCGAGGGCGGTCAGCGCGTCTATGCCATCGCCGACGAGGACCTCGATCGCGAGAACGCCGAGAAGACTTCGGCGGTGCATTTCCTGCGCTTCGAGTTCACGCCGGCGATGGGCGCCGCGGTCCGCGCCGGCGCTGCCGTGAAGATCGGCTGCGATCACGTCAACTACCCGGCGCACCGGCTGATCCCCGCCGACACCCTGGCGAGCCTGGCCGGCGACCTGCACGTCCGCTAACAGGCCGTCGCGACGGGGGTGCGCCGGTGCTTGAGCCGGCCGCATGACGCGACCTGGCAGCCAGGCGCCGGGCGCGGTGGCAGCGCGTTGTGCGGTGCTGACCGGGCCAGCTAGGAAAACCCTAGAGCTTCGTTGCCGTGGCCGCGCGATTTATTTGGTTCAATCCGCGAACCAATCCGAATTGATCGCTTATCAGCGAATAAATCACCGCTGCTGCGAACTTGCGCCGACGCCCTGAGCGTCGGCCTTGTGGGGTGCGACCGCATCCGCGCGACGTTGATCGGCTGTCGACCGGATCAAACCCCGTTGTTGGAAGCCACGATCCCATGCTGAAAACTGCTCTGTCGCCGGCGGTTGCCGTGATGCGCAACCTGCCGCTTGCGCAAAAGTTCGTCGCGGTCTGCCTGGCCTTTCTGCTGCCCCTGCTGTACCTGCTGTACACGGTGGTCTCCGACCGC
>Ga0164290_1001675_pt1 | contig 26510 bp, 18 predicted proteins | sample Micstemetagenome_FD_108782 | JGI IMG/M metagenome (GOLD analysis project Ga0164290, IMG submission 108782) | Contaminated culture microbial community from soil near Moab, Utah, USA - Microcoleus steenstrupii SON62 (Illumina Assembly) | ecosystem: Environmental > Terrestrial > Soil > Soil crust...
TCGCCATGCCTTCCTCGAAGGCGGCCAGCGCGCCGGTGAGGTCGCCCTGGGCCACCTTCACGTCGCCGATCCGGTCGTGGCTGACGGAGAGGTCGCGCTGCCATGCGGCATTGCCGGGATCGGCGGCAGCCATGCGCTGGTTTGCTGCGAGCGCGCTCTCGAATGCGCTGACCGCGCCGGTTAGGTCGCCCTGGGCCACTTTCACGTCGCCGATCTTGGACTGGCTTACGAAGAGATCACGTTGCCGCTGTTCTGGATCGATTTGCTCCGTCAGCAACGCACTTGCCAGTTCGAAAGCCTTGACCGCCGCATCGGCGGCGAGCGAAAGCGTTCCAGTCTGTTGCGCCAGGGAGGCCAGATTGATCCAGGTCCAGACGTCCTTCGGGTCGAGTTCCGCCGCGAGGCGGTAGGCCGCCAGCGCTTCTTGCGCATTGCTCAGGGTCAGGAGCGCGCCCAGCCGGCGGGCGTCGGCAGCGGCGGTGCCGGCATCGGCACGGCTCGCCGCTGCGCGGGATGTATCGGCGGCACCGAACCAGCGGGACAGTCCGGCAACGAGGCCGAGGGCAACCCGGCCGAGGCTGCCCGCCTTGGAAGGAGTACGGCTCGACGGCGCGGGGGCGGGCGCGGGCGGATGGCGAAAGAACGCCGCCGCCGGCCGGGGATCGCCGTGCGAAAGCGCCTCGAGCGCCCCTTTGACACGGCTGGCGCCTGCTTCCGACGTCGCCGCGGCACCGGCATCGGCCAGGGTGGCGACGGCATCCCGCAGGTCTTCGGCGACCGGGGCGGCGTTGAGAGCGTCCGCCACGCCGTCGCCACCCGACGCGACCATCGGGCGCTCCTGCGCGGCGATCAGGGCCGTCCGGGCGAGATCGTCGAGCGGGCCGTCGCTCCGGCGCCCGGGAGGCTCGAACGCCGCCGCTCGATTGGCGGGGCATTGTCGGACGGCGAGCAACGCGTCGTAGAGTGGATCGGCGGGGATGGCGAAGGCGACCAGGCGCTGCTCTGTCTCGGCCAGGTTGTCCACCCCGGCGATCATGCCCCAGATGGTGTTGCCGAGCGGGTCGAAGACGGGCGCGCCGCTGAACCCGCGCTTGACGAAATAGCCCCGCCCGCCGCCCGCCACGGCGTCGAGCTGGTGCCACCCCTTGCCGTTGGTGTTGCCATGGAGCTCGGCATGCACCGTCTGGCCGATGGAGGTATAGCCGGCAAGCTGGCCATAGACGTAGCAGCGGGACGTGCCGGTCGGCAGTTGGTTCGCCAATCCCGCCGGCCGCAGATCGAGCGGTCCGGACAGGTGGAGGATGGCGATGTCTTCCAGCTCCGCGCCAGTGTCGTCGGGGAACCATCCGCACTCGGCCACCGTGGCCTCAACTTCGTCCCGGATGGCCTCGAACTTCAGCCGCAGCGTTGCCTCCGGCCGCGCCGCCGGTGTCGTCTCGCCGAGACCGAGATGGTCCCGCACCACATGCGCGCAGGTGATCGCCGTCCGGTTGTCGATCAGGAAGGCGGCGCCGGCGACACCGTCCCTGCCGGCCGGCCCGGCCAGCCAGGCGACGGTCGCGTTCGGGCCCCGTCTGCGGCTCAAGGGTTCAGGCCCGCTTCCACTTAATGGTGACTTTCAGGTTGGCCGCGGCCGTGCCCTCGACCAGGATGATGCCGGTCTTGCCGCTGATGCTGACGCCGAACTCCACCGCCACTTCCTCGGCGGAAGCGGTCACCTCCTTCAGCTTGCTCACCACCTCCTCGGCCACTTCCCTGATCAGCTCGGCGCCGTCCGACCAGGCGTCGCGCGCCTTGCCCTCGACTCCGCTCGCCTGGGTGACGCCCGCCGTCGAGGGCGAGGCATGCCTCGATTCGACGGCAACCTGCGCCCCCGATTTCAATGTGAATGTGGTGTACGGCATCGCCTTCCCCTCCGACACGGCCGGTTGCAGATCAGCATATCTGCAACGCCTGTAAACGCGAACGGCGGGCGGTGCGCGGAAACCGGGCCAACATGCGTGGTCAAGGCGGGTGCTGGCTCTGTGCCGGTGAAAGCGTGGTAGTCGCGAGCGCGTGAGCGGAAGCGGCCTTCCGCCTCGCCCGGCTTCGGCGGCGGGCGGCCAGTTCCGCTGGCTCTTATTCCTGTTTTGTGCTATTATCTTCGAACGGCCAAGGCTAGCTCATGGACAATCGAAGACGACACCCCTGAAACCCCCGGCGCACCAAGCCGCGCAAGCGGAACTGGGCTTCCGCTTCGCCGGAACCAGGCTTCCGCGTCGGTTTTCGTGTACAATCCATAAGCCACGGATATCGCGGAAATATTCCGGATTTCCTGCCGAGGCGAAAAATCCGGAAAAACACCGGAAATCTAGGCTCAGCCCGCCAGCCCGTCCCGCACCGCCAGCGCCTTCGGCACCGGCACCGGGAATTCCAGCAGTTGCTGCGCCATCCCCTTGGCCAGCGGGTCGAGGCGGAGGGAGGCGGTGCCGCCGCCGCCCAGCGCCTCGTGCATCAGGAAGTTGAGCGCATGGATGCCGGGGAGATCGAACCGCTCCACCTTGGGCGCCCGGGCGCCCTCGAAACAATGCGCGTACCAGGCCTGCACCGCGGTTTCGCTGAGCGCGGCGCGGATCCAGGGCAGGTAGTCGGGTTTGCGGGCGATGATGCCGGCATTGAACTTGTCGCCCTTGTCGCCGGAGCGGCCCCAGGCGAGGCGGATCAGCGGCAGTTCCACCATCTCTCCACCCGCCGACGGGGCGGGCGGGGCGGGCGGGGCGGCCGGGCGGGAGATGTTCGCGGGCTCGAAACCGCCCTCGACCGGCACCGGGAAAGGCTCCGTCCCGGCCGCCGTGCCGACGATCGGCGTCACCTCCGCCTTCGGCCAGGCGAAGGAGAACAGCTTCACGACTGGGGTCACGGCGGGCTTGCCGCCGAACCACCCCGTGGCGCCGGGCGACATCGAGGTCATGGGCGAGTTGATCTCGCGGGCGAAGATCTCCACGCCCTGCTTATCGGCATGCTCGACGGCGATCTTGCACACCACCTCGCGGTTCCCCCGCACCCGGGCATGCGCGCCGTAGGTCGTCTCGGTGCCGAGCGGTTCGATCACCACCTGGGTGTAGTCGCCGAGGTTCTTCTCCCGCAGCATCTTCCGCGTGCGCTCGATCACCGCCTCCGCCTGGCGCACGGCCTTCGGCCCGGCATCGATGCCGATCACCGGCAGCACGGCGATGCAGCGCCAGCCGGCGTGATGCGTGGCGCAGACCTTGTAGGTGGCGGGCGGCGGCCGGCCCTTGGCACCCGCGACCCGCACGCGCCCCGGCCCTTCCTGGGTAATCCGGACTTCCGTGAAGTCGCAGGCGACATCGGGCAGGAGATAGGCCTGCGGGTCGCCGGTCTCATAGAGAAGCTGCTCGCCCACGGTCGCGGGCGTGACCAGGCCCCCCGTGCCCGGCGGCTTGGTGACGACGAAGCTGCCGTCCTCGCAGCATTCCAGGATGGGATAGCCGATATTGGCCCAGTCGGGCACGGCTTCCCAGTCGGTGTGCAGGCCACCGGTCGCCTGGGCGCCGCATTCGTTGATGTGCCCGGCGAGGCTGCCCTGGGCCAGGCGGTCGTAGTCGTCGAGGGACCAGCCGAATTCATGGATCAGCGGGCCGAGCGTGAGCGCGCTGTCCACCACCCGCCCGGTGATGACCACATCGGCGCCGAGCGCCAGCGCCCGGGCGATCGGCGCCCCGCCCAGATAGGCGTTCATGCTCATCAGCTTCTGGGGGAAGTCCTCGCCCGAGAACATCTCGACGGGCTTCTTGCCCCGGATCTCCTCCAGCCGGTCCATCAGGTCGTCGCCCGCCACCACGGCGATGTTCAGCTTGATTCCGGCCTCGGCCGCCACTTTCTCCACCGCCTTGCGGCAGGCTTCCGGGTTCACGCCCCCGGCGTCCGCGATCACCTTCACCCTATGGGCGGCGATGTCGCGGATGTTCTCGGCCATCATCTCGACGAAATCGGCGGCATAGCCGGTTTCGGGGCGTTTCGCCTTCGCCCGGGCGAGGTAGGACATGGTCACCTCGGCCAGGTAATCGAGCACGATGTAGTCGCAGAGGCCGCTACGGACCAGCTGCGGCACCGCCATCGAACTGTCGCCGAGAAAGGCCGAGGCGCCGCCGATCCGCACCACCTTGCCGGCGTTCTTCGCTGTAGCGCTCACGGGGTCCCTCCAGGCTTATGTCTTGTTCGTTTCACGCGCCCTGGCTATAAGCCCGGCCTCTTTCCCCGAAAACAGCAAAATTCGCCAGCTCAAGGAGCTTCATCATGGCCGTCGAACGCACCCTCTCGATCATCAAGCCGGACGCCACCCGCCGCAACCTGACCGGCGCCATCGTCGATCGTTTCGAGAAGGGGGGCTTGCGCGTCATCGCCTCCAAGCGCCTGCAGCTCTCCCGCGCTCAGGCCGAGGCCTTCTACGGCGTGCATGCGGCGCGCCCCTTCTTCAACGACCTTTGCACCTTCATGGTCTCCGGCCCGGTCGTGGTCCAGGTGCTGGAAGGCGAGGGCGCCATCGCCAGGAATCGCGAGATCATGGGCGCGACCAACCCCGCCAATGCCGCCCCCGGCACCATCCGCAAGGATTTCGCCGAATCGATCGAGGCGAATTCGGTGCACGGCTCGGACGCCCCGGACACGGCCGCCCAGGAGATCGCCTTCTTCTTCTCCGGCCTCGAAATCGTCGGCTGATTTCGTATGGTTTTTCGGGAAGGGCGCCGGGGGTTCCGGCGCCTTTTTCTCAGACCAGGATGTCCAGGATCTGCTGGGTCACTTCCTGTTCCGTCTTGATCGCGGCCATGTTCATGGCGGCCGACTGAGCGGCTTGGCTCAGCGCGATGATGTCGGCCGGGTCGATCATGCCCTGGGCGATGGCATCCGCCGCACCCAGCAGCATGTCGTTCGCCTTCTGGATGCCGCCCAGCGCGGTGTTGATGACGGAGCCGCCGCCGATCGCCGAAGCCGACATGATGCCTACCGAGTTTCCTGTTACGCGCGCCGGAAGATGAACTTCTGGCGCGACCGCCGACGGGACGAGCGGCCGATCATCTGCACGCCCACGAAAGCCAGTAGAACGATCCAGACCAGGTCGGCGAAGTCCATCGGACGGCTCCTTGCGCTGAAGCCCGCCCGATGCGGGCCCCGCGTCCGTCCGTCATCCAACCAGGGGTGGATTGAAAAAGCGTGAAAGCGGTCGGTTAAGATTCGTAAACCACCACTGTGACGCCCGGTCGCGCTTCCGCCCCGGCCGTCGGGCGGCTAGGCTCCGCCCCGTGATGGGGATGGGACTCTCTCGGCGGAAGGCTTCGGGCCGGCGCGGTGTCGCCGCGGCGCTCGGCGTGCTGGCGCTGTTGCTGCAGACCTTCCTGCCCTGGGTCCATGCCGCGGCCATGGCCTCGGCCGATCCCGGCACCATCATCCTCTGCACCGCCGACGGGCCGAAGGCCTACATCCTCGATATCGAAGGCACCGCCCGCCCGGCCGGGGCCGATCAGGCCGTCGAACTGCCGCCGGCCTGTCCGGGTTGTCTCGGCGCCCCGGTGCTGGCGGCGATCCTGCCGCTGCAGCCGGCCTTCGGGCCGGCCGACCGACCGGCCGATCCGCCGGTGCTGCTCGAACGGATCGCCGCGGCGCCCGAGGCCCGCGCCGGCCCCTCGCAACCCAGAGCGCCGCCCGCTTCCCTCTGAACCGCCTCGCCGGCGCGCTTTCGCGCGCCCGTCAGCCTTCGGACCAGGAAGCCCTCAATGTTCGCCCGAACCCTCGCGGCATCGCTCGCCGCCCTCGCCGCCGCCACGACCGCGGTGGCGCAGATCCGCACCCAGCCGCTCGACGTCACCGCCAGCCCGGAGGCGGAATCCCTCGTCGTCCCGAAAACCGAGGACGCCCGCAGGATCATCGAGCGCACCCCCGGCGCCGTCGAAGTGGTGCCGGACACCGCTTGGCGGAACGGCCCGGCGATGACGATCAAGGACACGCTCGACTACGTGCCGGGCGTCTTCGTGCAGCCGAAATGGGGCGACGATTCGCGGCTGTCGATCCGCGGCTCCGGCCTGTCGCGCAACTTCCACCTGCGCAGCACCCAGCTCTACATGGACGGCATCCCGATCAACACCGCCGACGGCTATGGCGACTTCCAGGAGATCGACCCCTCCGCCTACCGCTATCTCGAGGTTTATCGCGGTGCCAATGCGCTCCGCTACGGCGCCAATGCGCTGGGCGGTGCCATCAACTTCGTGACGCCGACGGGGCGCGACGCCAACCCGGTCGCCGCCGGCGTCGATATCGGCAGCTTCGACTTCCACCGCGCCTATCTGAGTTCCGGCCAGGCCGCCGGCGCGTTCGACTATTTCATCACCGTCGCCGGGCAGGAAGCCGACGGCTTTCGCGACCACAGCGACGGCGAATCCCTCCGCGGTTCCGGCAATATCGGCTACCGGTTCGGCCCCGACGCGGAAACGCGCTTCTACCTGAACGCCAATTCCGTCCGCCAGCGCATCCCCGGCGACGTGACCAAGGCAAGCGCGCTCTCCAGCCCGCGCACCGGCGCGGCAATCAACGCCGCCAACGACTGGCAGCGCAACATCGACACCGTCCGCCTCGCCAACAAGACGACGCTCCTGTTCGGCCCGACCACGGTCGATGTCGGCGCCTTCTACGTGAACCGCCACCTGATGCACCCGATCTTCCAGTGGCTCGACTATCACTACAACGACTACGGCGGCTTCGGCCGCCTCAGCGACGAACGCATGCTGATGGGTCACGACAACAGGTTCACGCTCGGCGTCAACGTCATCAACGGCCGGCTCGACAACAGGCAGTTCGCCAATGGGCCCGGCGCCGCGAAAGGGGCCTTGCTCTCGGCCTCCAAGGACAATTCGGAGAATTATTCGATCTACGCCGAGAACGCCTTTTCGATCGTTCCAAACGTGGCCTTCGTGCTGGGCGGTCAGTTCCTGTACGCGACGCGCGAGCGGAACGACCGCTTCCTCGCCGATGGCGACCAGTCGGGCAAGACCTCGCATTCCCTGTTCAGCCCCAAGGCCGGGCTGCTCTGGGACATCGACCCGGGCTGGCAGGCCTTCGCCAACGTCTCCCGCGGGGTCGAGGTGCCGAGCTTCGGGGAAAGCATGGCGGGCGTGCCCTTCACCCAGATCCGGCCGCAGCGGCCCACGACCTTCGAGGTCGGCACCCGCGGCACCCGCGAGGACTACACCTGGGACGCCGCCCTCTACCGGGCAGAGATCAAGAACGAACTGCAGTGTCTGTTCAGCACCTTCGGCAACTGCACCGTCACCAATGCCGACCGTACAGTGCATCAGGGCCTGGAACTCGGCGGCGGCGCCAGCGTCCTGAAGGGCCTCGCCGTCCAGGGCGACCGGCCGGACCGCATCTGGCTCCAGGCCTCCTATGCCTTCAACGACTTCAGGTTCGCCAATGACGCCACCTTCGGCGACAACGAGTTGCCGGGCGCGCCGCGCCACTACCTGCGGGCGGAACTCCTCTACAAGCACCCGGCCGGCTTCCATGCCGGCCCGAATCTCGAATGGGTGCCCGAGGCCTATTACGTGGACAGCGCCAATACGCAGAAGACGCAAGCCTACGCGATCTGGGGCCTGCGCGTCGGCTACGACGACGGCGGCGCCTTCTCGGCCTATCTCGAGGGCCGCAACCTAGGCGACCGCGAATACATCTCCACCGCCAGCATCATCAATGTGGCGACCGCCGCTTCGCCGCTCTTCAGTCCCGGTAGCGGCCGCTCGGTCTATGCCGGCGTGCGGTTCAAATGGTAACCCTGCCGCCCCGCGCGCCCTCTCGCCTCAATCCCGCAAAAGGAGTGATCACGATGTTTCGGCCTATCCTTCTTTCCCTCGCCTTCGTCCTCGCCACGACCGCGGCCCTGGCGCAGGGCGGCGTCAGCATCGACGGTGCCTTCGCCCGGCCGACCATCGGCCAGCAGCGCACATCCGCCGCCTATATGACCATCAAAAGCCCGGCCGGTGCCGACCGTCTGCTGCGTGTCACTTCGCCTGTCGCCACGAAGGCGGAGCTGCACAACCACATAAAGGACGGCGATGTGATGCGCATGCGCGAGGTCTCTTCGATCGACGTGCCGGCCGGCGGCGCGGCGACGCTCGCGCCCGGCGGCCTGCACATCATGCTGCTGGAGCTGAAGCAGCCGCTGAAGACGGGTGAAACCGTTCCGCTGACGCTCGAATTCGAGAAGGCGGGTAAGGTCGACCTGACGGTCCCCGTGCAGGCGCCGCGCGCCGGCGGGGCGATGCCGGGCCACAAGCACTGAGCAGGGCCACGCGGGTGATATCGTGATGAGCCGGGGCGGACGCGGCGAAGGGCCGGGAGCGGCTGCCTTGCCACCCGTGTCGGCGGCGGCGCTTGGCGCGCGGGGGCGGCAGCATCTCCGCGACCTGGGGCCCCTCGGGACTTCGCTCGCCCTGCATCTGCTCGTGATCCTGCTCAGCGCCTTCGTCACGCTGTCGCCACCGTTTGAACCGCCGGCGGTCGTCGTTGAGCTGCTGTATGAACAGCCGCCGGCCGCCGCCGAGGGGCCGGTCACGCTGCATCCCGAGCCGGCGGAACAGCAGGCGATGGTGGCGCCGGTCGCGCCGCCACCGCAGCCTGAAACACAGGCGGCGCCGGAACCTAAGCCTCCGGTGCTCCTGGACCCCGAACCGGCCGTTGCGCGGCCCGGCCCGCTTCCCGATCCAGTGGCCGATCCGCTCCCCGAACCGGCGCTTCCGCTCGAGCCGGCGCCGCCGCGGGCCAAGCCGCGGATGGAGCGTGCGGCGCCGCAGCCCCTGCCGGCGGCCCCGGTGGCATCGTCGGTGCCGGCAGAACATGCCCCCGCCGGGCCGAGCCCCCTGGCGTCGGCGGCGCCGGTCGCCACCCAGCCGATCGCGCCGCCGAGTGCTGCCGCGCCGGTGCCCGCGGAGAACCCACCCGGCTTGTCCTACGGCGCCGTGCTCCTGCGCTGGCTGGAACGCTATCGCGAATATCCACGGGCGGCCCGGCTGCGGCGCATCGAAGGGGTGGTGGTGCTGCGCCTGACCATCGAGCGCAGCGGCCGGCTGGCCGAGGCTGCGGTCGCCGAATCGAGCGGCTCGCCCTTGCTCGACGATGCGGCGCTCGCCATGGCACGCCGCGCCGCGCCCATGCCGCCGCTGCCGCGGGGTGAGGGGGTGGAGCGTGTGGTGATGCTGGTGCCGATCGCATTTCGGCTTGGATGAACCAAGGAAGGACACATTGGTGAGAGCTTTTTTTTCCGCTTGTCGCCGCCATGCTGGTGGCGGTTCCCGCATCAGCCCATGTGACGCTGGAGGTGCCGGAAGCCGCCCTCGGTAGCGGCTACGAGGCGGTCTTCAAGGTCCCGCATGGCTGCGCCGGGTCGCCGACGGTGATGCTGCGCCTGCAGGTGCCGGAAGGCGTCATCGCCGTGAAGCCGATGCCGAAGCCCGGCTGGACGCTGGAGGTGGTGAAGGGCAAATGTGCCAAGACATACATACGGCTTCCATCACGGCGCCCAGCTTTCCGAGGGCGCCGAGGAAGTCGTCTGGAGCGGCGGGTGCGGGGAGAAAGTCAGCCCGCCGGATTGAACAGGATGCCGTCGGCCGCTTCTGCCCGGGCGATCGTGACCCGCTCGCCTTCGATCACCGCCCGGCCGCTCGCTATGAGCTCGAGCGCCAGCGGATAGGCACGATGCTCGGCCGTCAGGATACGGGCAGCCAGGGTGTCCGGCGTGTCGCCGGAATGAACCGGCACCGCCGCCTGGACCACGATCGGGCCGGTATCCATTTCCGGCCGAACCAGGTGCACGGTACAGCCGCTGAAACGCACCCCGTCGGTGATCGCCCGGGCATGCGCGTCGAGGCCCTTGTAGGCCGGGAGCAGCGAGGGGTGAACGTTCAGGATGCGGTTGTGCCAGCGGTTGACGAACCCGTCGGTCAGGAGGCGCATGAAACCGGCCAGGCAGATCATCTCGACCTGCCGGCCGCGCAACGCCGCTTCCAGCTCCGCCTCGAAATCTTCGCGGCTGCGGCGCTTGTGCGAGGTGGCGTAGGTGTGAATCCCCTCGGCGGCCGCGCGCGCCAGTCCCTCGGCGGCGGGGTTGTTGCTCGCCACCAGTACGATCTCGGCCGGGTGCGCAGGCGCGCGGCAGGCCTCGATCAGCGCTTCCATGTTGCTGCCGCGGCCCGAGATCAGGACCGCCACCCTCAGCCGCGCCACGGCGCCCCCAGGACGTCGATCTCCACCCTCGGCGCGGCCGCCTTGTCGGCCGCCGCCTCGATGGTGCCGATCCGGAACACCGTCTCGCCCGCCGCCTGCAACAGCGCCGTTGCCGCCGCCGCCGCTTCGGGGGCGACGACGATCGCCATGCCGATGCCGCAGTTGAAGGTCCGGGCCATCTCGAGCGATTCGATGCTGCCCATGCGGGCGAGCCAGGCGAAGACCGGTGATGCCTGCCAGGCGGAAGCCTTCAGCCGCACCACATGGCCGTCCGGAATGACGCGGGGGATGTTCTCGATCAGCCCGCCCCCCGTGATGTGGGCCAATGCCTTGGCATGGCCCGCCCGCACCAGCTCGAGTGCGCTTTTCACATAGATGCGCGTCGGGGTCAGCAGCGCTTCGCCCAGCGGCCGGCCGGGCTCGAACGGGGCGGGATGCCGCAGGTCGAGGTCGTGATCGGCGACCAGCTTCCGCACCAGCGAATAGCCGTTCGAATGCACGCCGGAGGACGCGAGACCCAGGACCACATCGCCGGCCGCGACACCTTCGCCGGTGACCAGCTGCCCGCGCTCGGCGGCGCCGACCGCGAATCCGGCCAGGTCGTAGTCGCCCCTGCCGTACATGCCGGGCATTTCCGCCGTCTCGCCGCCGACCAGCGCGCAGCCGGCGAGGCGGCAGCCCTCGGCGATGCCGGCCACAACGTCGCGGGCCGCGGCGACGTCGAGCTTGCCGGTGGCATAGTAATCAAGGAAGAAAAGGGGTTCCGCCCCCTGCACCACCAGATCGTTGACGCACATGGCGACCAGGTCGATGCCGACGGTCTTGTGCAGCCCGGTCTCGATCGCGAGCTTCAGTTTGGTGCCGACTCCGTCGGTGGTGGCCACCAGGATAGGGTCCTGGAAGCCGGCCGCCTTCAGGTCGAAAAGCGCGCCGAAGCCGCCGAGGCCCGCCTCCGACCCGGCGCGCCGGGTCGCCTTGGCGAGTGGCTTGATGGCCTCCACCAATGCATTGCCGGCATCGATATCGACGCCCGCATCACGATAGCTCGCGCCCGTGTTGCTGCCTGTCATCGCGATTGCTTATTCTGTGGGTCTATGCGTCAAACGCGGCGCGACCATAACCGACATGTCAGGCTTTGCAATGAATGAGCGGTTCCGCTCCGGCGTGCCGCCGGTCCTCTGGCTGATCCTGGCCCTGTTCGCCGCCCTTCCGGCGGCGGCCCAGGCCCTCGATCCGTTCACGATTGCCGATGTTTCCGTCGACGCATCGGCGGTGACGGCCGTCGAAGCGCGGGCCAAGGCGGTCGCGGAGGGCCAGCGCGCGGCCTTCCAGCGATTGCTTCGGCGGATGACGCCGGAAAGTGAATGGAGCCGGCTGCCTCAAGCCAGTGGCGATACCCTGGATGTTGTCGTACGCGGTTTCCAGGTGGCGGGAGAGCGCAGCAGCGCCACCCGTTATCTGGCGAAGCTGACGGTCAGCTTCCAGCGCGATCGGGTCCGCCAGATATTGCGCGACGCCGGCATTCCCTTCACCGAGACGGCGTCGCGGCCCACGCTTCTGCTGCCGGTGTATCGGGATGCCACGGGCCTGATGCTTTGGGAGGAGACGAATCCCTGGCGCCGAGCCTGGATGGATCGGCCGGAGCGCGATTCGCTTGCCCCCTTGCTGCTGGCAACCCGCGAACAGGCGGTTCCGGACGATCTGGGGCCGATGGTCGCGGTTTCCGGCGATGAGGGACAGCTTCGCCGCCTGGCCAGCCGTCTGGGGGCCGGGTCGGTGATCGTGGCCGAGGCGCGCGCGGCGGGCGGCAGAATCACGGTGGCGACGACCCGCTACGGTACCGAGGGTGTTGAAACCGCGTCCGGGAGCTATGCGTCGCTCGGCGAAGCGGCGGAACGGCTCGCCGCGGTCTGGGACGAAAACTGGAAGCAACGCACGGTCCTGCGCTTCGATTCCCGGGGTACCCTCGGCATCGAGGTTCCCTACGCCGGCATCGACGCCTGGGTTGCGATCCGCCGCAAACTGGGCGAGACGTCCGAGATCACCCGCCTCGAAATCGCCAGCCTGACCAGCCGGGAAGTTCGCTTGGTGCTGTCGCATATCGGCGATGTCGAGACGCTCAAGCTGGCCTTGCGCCAGCGCGACCTGCTGTTGCTCGAAGCCGATGGCCGCTGGCGGATCGTGCAGGCGGCCGGGCGGCCGGGCGCTCCGGCGCCACGGTGAATCTCGCGAATGCGATCTCGATCGCGCGCCTGCTCTCGGTGCCGCTGATCGTCTGGCTGATGCTCAAACACCAATGGGTGGCGGCGTTCGCCTTGTTCGTCGCCGCCGGGATCTCGGACGCGGTCGACGGCTTGCTGGCGCGCCGTTTCGGCATGATGACGGAACTCGGCAGCTATCTCGATCCGCTGGCCGACAAGGCGCTCCTGGTCGCGATCTACCTCGTTCTGGGCGCGATGGGACAGTTGCCCGAATGGCTCGTCATCCTGGTCGTCTCGCGTGATATCCTGATCCTGGGCGGCGCCGTCCTGGCGGTGATGATCCGATTTCCAGTGTCGATTCAGCCTCTTTTCGTCAGCAAGCTGAACACCGGGGCTCAGATCGCTCTGGCGGCCTTCGTATTGGCGCATCTCGCCTTCGGCTGGTTCCCGGACCTCTGGTTGTCCGGTCTATCCTGGTTGGTTGCGGCGACAACCGTCGTTTCCGGTGCCGGCTACATCCGCCAATGGTGGCGTGGCCAGGCGGGCAAGGAGGTCTCGTGACGACCCAGCGCGCAATCCTGTTCTGGACCGGGACGACCGTCGCCTTCGTCCTGATCCTGTGGCTTCTGCGCGGCGTACTCCTGCCCTTCGTCGCCGGCCTCGCCTTGGCCTATATGCTCGACCCGCTGGCGGATCGGCTGGAACGGCGGATGCCGAGGACGGCGGCGACGGCGGTCATTCTCGGCGGCTTCTTCGCCATTCTGATCCTGGCGCTGCTTCTGGTCTATCCGATCGTCGCCCAGCAGATCCTGGACTTCGTTCGCGCGGCACCGGACCTGATCGAACAGTTCCGGCGGAAGGTGCTTCCCTACCTGATGGAACTGGTCGGGCGCCTGCCGGAAGGTGGCGCGGGCCGGGTGAAGGATGCGATCTCCGGCGAGGCGGACAAGGCGGTCGGACTGCTCGGCGGCCTCATTTCCGGCGTCATCGGCGGCGGCGCGGCGTTGCTGGACGCCTTGGCGCTGGTCTTCATCACGCCGATCGTCGCCTTTTATCTCATTCGCGACTGGGATCATCTCGTCGCCTGGGTCGACGAGAACCTGCCGCGCGAGCACGCGGACACCATCCGAGAGCAGATGCGCCAGATCGACCGGGTGCTTTCCGGCTTCGTTCGGGGCCAGCTTTCGGTTTGCGTCATCCTCGGCGTCTTCTATGCGGCGGCGCTCACCCTGATCGGCCTCGATTTCGGCCTCGTCATCGGACTAGTTTCGGGCGCGCTCACCTTCATTCCCTATGCCGGGGCCTTCATCGGACTCGCCATGACGGGAATCGTCGCCCTGATCCAGTTCTGGAACGAGCCCTGGATGATCGCTCTGGCACTCGGGGTTTTCGCGTTCGGCCAGTTCATCGAAGGCAATGTCATTACCCCGAACCTGGTGGGCGACAAGGTCGGGCTGCATCCGGTGCTGCTGATCTTCGCGCTGCTTGCCTTCGGCAGCCTGTTCGGATTCGTCGGAGTTTTGCTGGCGGTGCCGATCGCGGCGGTGGTGGGAGTTCTGGCCAGGTTTGCCTTCGCGCGCTATCGAGACGGCCCGCTCTATCGCGGGGGCGGGCCCGATCCGTGAGCCGCGCGGCCCAACTCACCCTCGACCTCGCTGGCCGGGCTTCCTTCGCGCGGGAAGACTTCGTGGTCGGCGAGGCCAATCGCGTTGCCCTCGGCTGGATCGATCGCTGGCCGGACTGGCCGGGCGGCGCGTTGGTGCTGCATGGACCGGAGGGATCGGGGAAGAGCCATCTGGGTGCCATCTGGATCGAGCGCAGCCGCGCCGTCCGGATCGTTGGCAAAGCGCCGCTTCCGGCCGAGCCCTCGACCTCCATCCTGCTCGAAGACCTCGCCTCCCCGCTGCCTGACGAGGCGGCGATGCTGCACCTCTACAACCGGCTCTCCGCGGCCGGTCTCAGCCTGCTGATGACCGGGCGGACGCCGCCCGCCGCCTGGACCGTCGCGTTGCCCGACCTGCGTTCGCGCCTGCTGTCCGTGCCGGCGGCCGCCCTCGCCCTTCCCGACGATGCCCTGTTGCGCGCGCTCCTGCGGAAACTGTTCGTCGATCGGCAACTGGCGGTCGGCGACCGGATACTGGAGTTCATGCTCGCTCGAATGGAGAGATCTTGCGCCAATGCTCGTGCATTGGTTGCTTCCATCGACCAGGCAGCGCTCGCCGGCCGGCGGGAAGTCACGCTCCCGCTCGTTGCGGCGGTGCTGGCCGGAGAGGTCGCGTCTATATAATTCGGAGGATGGCGGCGATCCCCGCCCGGGCATACCCTGCGCCCCCTGTCGGGGCAAGGGGGTCGTGCCCGCAAGGAAGTCGGTGACAGGCCGCTTGATCGCCATCACATTGTCGCAATGTTAAGGAACCATCAACACTTCAGCGCTCGATCCGATCATGGCAGTGTGGCGTATGGGGTACGATGATTGGATCCTGAAGGGAGATTTCATCGTGGGAATGGGACATTTTTTGCGGCGCGGCTTGGTCGCGTCATTTGCTCTTGTCGCCGCGTCCGGGATGGCCGAGGCGGCGGATTTGGTTGTGATCAAGTCGAACGTGCAGGGTATCACCAAGGGCGCCGTCCTGGATGACAGCAAGCCGATCTCGGTGCCCGCGGGCAACAGCATCTCGCTGGTCAGCGGCACCGGAACCGTGATCACGATCGCAGGTCCGTTCGAGGGCGCGCCTGCCCAGCGCGGCGGGGCGGGTGGAGGCGATGGGCGTCTCGTGGCCTCCCTGGCAACACTTCTGCAGGGCCATGGCGCCGATCAGACGCAACTCGGGGCGACACGCGCCGGCGATGCGGAGGTTCCCGACGACCCCTTCCATGTCGACAGCAGCCGCTCGGCAGATCACTGCCTGCCGGCCGGCTCAGCCGCCAAGCTCTGGCGGCCGACGGCGGCCAAGCTAGGGCGCGGCAAGCTGAAGTCGCTCGAAAGCGGCGGCATGCAGAAGGAATTCAGCTGGAGCGAGGGTGAAGTGCTGGCAGATTGGCCGGCGGGCGTGCCGCTGCAGGACGGCGCAGCCTATCTGATTACGTCGAGCGATCGGCAGACGCCCTCACGCATCATCCTCCATCTCATTCCGGCAAACGTCGGAGGCGGCGTGCAGCAGGCGGCCTGGATGGCGGAGAAGGGATGCAGCGATCAGGCGATGTCGGTCATTGCGGCACTGCGGTAAGGTTCACGGGGTTGTGATGATCTGCCGGGCCGTGGATGGCCCGGTAGATGCTATTGAGCCTTGAGACTGAAGAGTTTTCTGTAAATCCGGGGGACGGTTTGCTTCAAAGCCTCGGCGGGGATTGCGTAGCGACGGGACTGGCAATGCGGGCGCTGCGGCGTTTCATCGCTGCCGGCACCCTTGTGCTGACCGCCCTGGTCCTGCCCGCCAATGCCCAGCAGCCGCTGCCGGCGCCGGCGCAGCCAGTGCCGCTTCAGCGCGAGCAGATCGTTCCGCGACCCTCCCTGCAGCCGCAGGAGGCCCCGGCACTCACCGTGCAGCCGGGTGTAGCCGGGTCCGTTCCGCCCGGCGCGCGGCAGGTCGAAGTCACGCTCAACGCCATTCTCCTCGACGGGATGAGCGCCTACCGGCCCGAGCAGTTCGCGGTCCTCTGGCAGGACGAACTCGGCAAGAAAGTCTCTCTGGCGCGTGTTTTCGAGATCGCCGGCCTGATCGAGCGGCAATATCGGGCCGACGGCTATTTCCTGAGCCGCGCCTATGTGCCCGAGCAGACCGTGTCCGACGGCCGCTTCGTCATCGCCGTGGTCGAGGGCTACATCGCGGATGTCGTCGTCCAGGGCGAGGTCGGCGATGTCCGCAAGCTCATTCAGAAGTACGTCGGACAGATCGTCGGCCGCAAGCCGATCACCTCGGCCGATATCGAGCGCTACCTTCTGCTGGCGAACGACATTCCCGGCATCACCGCGCGGGGGACCCTGCAGCCGGCGGAGAAGGACGGCGCGAGCCAGTTGGTCGTGGACGCGACGCTGGAAGGGCTCGACGGTTTCGCCACCGTCAACAACCGCAGTTCCGATTTCACCGGCCCCTGGGTTGGCGCGGTCTCCGGCGCGATCAACTCGCAGAGCGAGTTGGGCGAGCGGACCGAGATCATCCTCCTGAACACGCTTTTCACCGGCGAGCAGACCTATATGCAGGGTTCGCTCGAAAGCCGGTTCGGCGCGGAAGGCTTCAAGGTCAAGGGAACATTGAGTTACGGCCCTTCGGAGCCGGGTTCCACGCTGAAGCAGTTGGAGGTGAAGGCGGTCTCGAAGGGCATAGATATCGAGGCGTCCTACCCGATCCTGCGCTCCCGGCGCTTCGGCTGGCTGACCGCGCTCTCCTTCGATCTGGACAACATCGAGACGGATGCCAGCGGTTCTCCGTTCAGCGCCGACCGGCTGCGGGTGCTGCGCTTCAACAACCGTTTCGAGTATCGCGATGCGTATGCCGGGGTGAATGCGCTCACTCTCGGCATCCACAAGGGGCTCGAGATCATGGGCGCCAGCACGCGGAAGAACAGCCTTCCGCAATCGCGGGGCGAAGGAAAGTCGAGCTTCTGGAAGGGTACGATCGAGGCGAGCCGCCTGCAGGGCCTCTGGGCCGGACAGGACACCAGCGTGAACTTGCTCGTGCAGGCGGCGGCGCAATACACCCGAGACCCCTTGCTCGCAGCCGAGGAGTTCCGGCTGGGCGGGGAGAAGTTCGGCCGCGGCTACGATCCCGGCGAACTGCTGGGTGATCGTGGCATCGCGGGCTCGGTCGAACTGCAGGTGAACCTCGCCAGCGGAAATACCGAATGGTTCACGGGCTACCAGTTCTACACGTTCCTGGACGCCGGCCGCACCTGGAACCTCGATGCCGGGACCGTTGCCGTGGGCCTTATGTCCGGCGGTGCCGGCGTGCGTTTCCAGGTGACCGAGAATGCGTCGGCCGAGGTCGAACTGGCCCAGCCGATCAGTCGAAACCCGTCTTCGCAAGGGACGGACAGCCCACCGATGATGTATTTTCGTATGTCGACCCGGTTTTGACGGCAACACTAAACCGATCGGGGATCTAACCCCGGCGGCGATAACGGACCGATTTGCGCTTGTTGTGGTGGCTAAGGTCTGAGGGATAATCGAGATGCAGTCCAATGCTGCTCTGTCGGCGGCCGCTAGCGGCCGGGCGCCTGCCCCCGTTCTGGCTCGGACCTCGCGGCTGATTCGCCGCGTCTTCCTCATGGGCTCGACGGCGCTCGCCGGCTTGCCGGCGATCGGCGTGATCGGTGATGCCTCGGCCAACCCGCAGGGCGGGGTGGTTGTCGGCGGCGCCATCTCGATCCAGCAGACGACGCCCAACCAGCTCGATATCCACCAGCAGAGCCAGCGCGGCATCATCGACTGGCGCAGCTTCTCGATCGGCGCCAACGAAACGACCAATTTCATCCAGCCCACGGGCGGGGTGACGCTGAACCGGGTCGTCGGCGATCAGGCCTCGCAGATCTTCGGCCGGCTGACCGCGACGGGAACCATCTTCCTGGTCAACCAGAACGGCATCGTCTTCGGGCAGGGCGCCAAGGTCGATGTCGGCGGTCTCGTCGCGACGACGGCAAACATCTCCAACACCAACTTCATGGCCGGGCACTTCAAGTTCGACCAGGCGGGGGCGCTCGGTTCGGCTTCGGTCGTCAATCACGGCGACATTTCGGTCCGCGACGCCGGCCTTGCCGCTTTCGTCGCCCCCGGCGTGGAGAACACGGGCGTCATCGAGGCGAAGCTCGGCCGGGTGCTGCTCGCCGGGACGGAGACATTCGCGGTCGATCTGCATGGCGACGGCCTCCTCTTCTTCAGCCTCGGTGGCGGAGTCCAGGCCCGCCCGGTCGATGCCAGCGGGCAGCCTATGGAGGCCCTCGCTTCCAACAGCGGCACGGTCAGGGCCGATGGCGGCAGCGTGATGATCGCGGCCCGCCAGGCCGTGAAGGTGGTCGAGAACGTCGTCAACATGTCCGGCCGGATCGAAGCCACAAGCGTGGAGATGCGGGGCGGCACGGTCGTGCTGTCCGGCGGCGACAGCGGTCGCGTCGCCGTGTCCGGAAGCATCGATGCCTCCGGGCGCGACGCCGGCGAGAAGGGCGGCAGCGTCCAGGTGCTGGGCGATGCGGTCGCCCTGCGGAGCGGCGCGACGATCGATGTCTCGGGCGATACCGGCGGCGGAACCGCTCTCGTCGGTGGCGACTGGCAGGGCGGCGGCAGCACGCCGCGCGCCACGACGACCACGATGGCGAGCGGCGCCAGCATCACGGCCGATGCCCTGACCGCGGGCGATGGCGGCACGGTGGTGGTCTGGGCCGATCGCGATACCGGCTTCGATGGCAGCATCACCGCCCGCGGCGGCGCCGCGGCCGGCAATGGCGGCAAGGTCGAGACCTCGGGCAAGCGCAATCTGCTGGTGGGCGACAAAGCCAAGGTCGACGCCACGGCCCCGAAGGGCGACAACGGCAAGTGGTTGCTCGATCCCATCAACGTCGTCATCGGCACCGTGGTCATCGCGGGCTTCCTCGACGGCGGCGATCCGAACACCTTCGTGCCGACCGGCACCGGGGCCACGGTATCCGCGGGCGCGATCGTCGCGGCGCTCAATTCCGGTGTCGATGTCGAGGTCACGACGGGCACGACGGGCGACGAGGCGGGGAACATCACCGTCGCCACGGCGCTGAGCTGGGCCACGACGCGCCAGCTCAAACTCTCCGCCGCCGGCGCGATCGACGTCCAGGCGCCGATCACGGCGGCCGCCGGCGCGCTCGCCATGGAAGCCCAGGGCGGCAGCATCACCCAGACGGCGGCCGGCATCCTCAACGTCGACCGTCTCTCCGCCAAGTCGGCCGGCGCCATCACGCTCAACCAGGGCAACAGCGTCAATACGCTCGCGCTCCTCTCCGGCAACGACGACGTCATCCTCGTCGATACCGGTGGCGGTCTCGTGGCGGTCGGTGACATCTACAGCTGCTTCGGTACCGCGACCGTCACCACCACCGGAAACCTCACCGCCGCTCGCGTCCTCGGACAGGTCGCCAATCTCACGGCCATGGGCGGCAGCATCACGCTGACCAGCGATGTGCAGAGCCCCACCGGCACGCTGACCGTCAGCGCCGGTGGCGACATCACCCAGACCGGCGGCGTGATCAGCATCCGGACCCTGACCGGAAGCGCCGCGGGGAGCACCTCGCTCAACAGCGCCAACCTGATCACCAACCTGTCGACCTTCGCCTCGACCGGGGGCATCGCCGTCACCAACGCCCAGACGCTGACCGTGACGGGGGCGGTGTCCAGCGGGGGTGCGATCAATCTCACCGCGACCGCCGGGAACATCCTCAATACGCTCACCACCGGCACGATCAGCGGCAACACCGTCTCACTGACCTCGCAGGCGGGGTTCGTTCAGGTGGTGGAGGACATCACCGCCACGAACACGATCACGCTGATCGGTGCCAGCAGCGTCACGCAGAATTTCACCGGCATCCTGAATGCGGCCGGGCTCTACGCGGAATCCGCGGGCTCCGTGACCCTCCAGCAGGCGAACCTGGTGGGCGCGGTGGCCGGCCGGGTCACGGCGGGCGGCGGGGCCTTCCAGTTCACCAACGCCAATTCCGTCAATGTCGGCACTGTCGCCGGCAACAGCGGCATCTCCACGACCGGCGGCCTGATCCGCATCACATCGAGCGCCGGCACGCTCACCGTGAGCCAGGCGATGACCAGCGCCGGAGGCCTGATCGATCTCGTCGCCAACAACATGTCGATCGGGGCCATGCTGACCTCGACGGGCGGGTCGACCAACCAGGTCACGCTCCGCCCCGCGTCCAGCATCGTCATCGACCTGGGCGGCGCCGATACCTCCTCGCGCCTCGGGATCACGAATGCCGAGGCGAACAACGTCGTGGCCAACGTGCTCCAGGTCGGCACGACCAGCGGCAACAATATCGAGGTGACAGCGCCGATCACGCTGACTTCCACCCCCGATCTCTATCTGGCCAGCGCCGGCACCGTGGTGCAGTCGAGCGGGGCGGCGCTCACCGTGAGCGGCCTGCGTCTGGACGTGACGCGGAACACGCCTTCCGTCCTGTCCGATCTGAACGACGTCGACAGGCTGTCGGGATCGCAAACTTCGAACTGCTTCTCTTCCTTCTGCTCGGCCACGATCGCCTTCACCGATATCGACGGCTTCGCCATCGACACGGCGGGCGGGCTTTCCGGCCTGTTCTACAGCACCTTCAACGCCGTCACGCTGACCGCCACCACCGGTGCCATCACCGTCAACTCGCAGATCCAGGGCGGCCAGAACCTGACGCTCACCGCCGACAACATGGCGATCAACGCCACCGTCAGCGGCACCAACAACATGACGCTCAGGCCGTCCACCGCCGGGGTGACGGTCGACCTGGGCGGCGCCGACGCCGTCGGCGTGCTCGGGCTCGATGCGACCGAACTCACCCGCTTCTCCACGCCGAACCTGACCATCGGCACCAATGCCGCCGGCCCGATCATGATCTCGAGCGCGGTGACGATCAGCGGCAGCGTGTCCAATACCCTCACCCTGCAGACCCTCGACGACATCACCTTCGCGGCGAATTTCACCCGCACGGCCGGCGGCCAGCTCTCACTGGGCGCGGACGAGATCACCGTGAATGCGGGGACGACGGTCGATGTGTCGCGCGCGCTCTCGGTCAGCGCGCGCAAGCTCGCGCTGCTCGGCAATCTCGATGTCGGGACTCTTACGTCCGACACTGCCTCGATCTCGCTGACCGAAGACTTCGTCTCGCAATCCGGCACCAGCACCTTCACCAGCGTCGGGGACATCAACATCGACGCCGACACTTTCGCCGTCGGCGGTGCGATGACCGGCTTCAACATCACCCTCACCGCCTTCACGGGTTTCGCCAATACGGGCGTCATCACGACCGAACCCGAAGTCGGGTTCTTCACCCTGTTCTCGCCGACGCTCGACATCGGAAACTCGATCAATTCGAACACCATCCGCCTCGAAGTGGTCGGAAACGGCCTCGTGGTGGGCGGTACGGCCGGTGTCGGCGAAACCGACATCACGGTGTCCGAGTTCTTCAATCTCGACGGGGTGAACCTTCAGTTCGGCGGCACGCAGACCGGCTCTATCCGGCTCCTGATGTCGGTTGCCGGCGACAGCATCGGAATCTCCAGCATCGCCTTCGTCAGCACCGGCACCTTCTCCGCGGCGAATGTCAGCCTGAGCGGCTTCGACACGCTCGGCTTCGCCGTCGAGAATTTCTCCCTCACCGGCGTCGGCGGCTTGTCCGCGCGGGTGATGGAATTCCAGCAGATCAATGGCGGCACCATCGATTTCGGCGGCAACGACGCCGCCGGCGTGCTCGGCATCAGCAATGCCGAGTTCGGCCTGATCAGCACCGAGAACATGCGCTTCGGGCGGTCGACGCTGAACGACGCGGGCGAACTCGTCGGCGCCGTCCTGATCAACCGGAATCTCGAATTCTTCGACAACAGCTTCATCGAGATCAACGCGACCAGCCTGACCACCAACAACAATCTGGGCACCGATTTCGGCCTGTTCATCAACGCCGACGAGATCACCTTCGGTGCCGCGCCGATCTATTCGGCCTTCGTCCGCATCGCGCCCCACAGCCGCAACACGGTGCAGGTCGGCGGCACCGGTACCGGTGACGAGCTCCTCCTCACCACAGCCTCGCTCAACCGCGTTTCCGCGGATGAATTCCAGATCGGCACCTCGCTGTTCGACACCGGATTCGAGATTTCCGCCGGCACCGCAACCAACATCCTCATCGCCGATGCCGCGGGCATCGTGTCGCCCCGAATCAGGTCGCTGTACCTGGCGGTGGGAAGCGGCGGCACGATATCGCAGACCGCGCCCATCGTGGTCGACCGCCTTCTGGTCGTGGAGGCCGGCACCGCGACCTTGACGGATGCCGGGAACCAGGTCGGCATATTCGCCGCGGGTTTGCTGCTCGTCGACGAAGGCGGCGGAACCACCCGCACCGTTGCCACGAATTTGTCCTTCACCGCCCAGTCATCGGTGACGATCGGAGACGTCCTCTATATCGGCGCCGAATTCGGAGGCGGCGGGACACAGGGTGCGGGCCTCGGCGCCGAATGCGCCGTCTGCAACCTGACCGCCACGCTGGTGACGGATGCCATCACCATCAGCTCGGCAATCGATGTCGGCACCGGAACGCTGACGATCATGCCGCGCACGGCGGGGACCGATATCGCCATCGGCGGCGCGGACGGTGCCGGGACGCTCGGCATCAGCGCGGGCGAACTGGCGATGATCGATTCCGCCCGGAACGTGATCTTCGGTAGCGCCGATACCGGCGACATCTCGGTCACCACGGCCTTCTCGCTGCCGGCGCTCGCTTGCTGCACGCTGGGCCAGCTCCAGTTCACCGGGGCGGGCGACTTCTCGACCACCGCGTCCCTCGCCGCGGGCGGCCGCAACACGACGGTCACGGCGAACAACATCACCATCGGCGACGACGGCGCGGATACGTTCAGCACGGTCACGCTCACCAACGGCTTCTCCTTCGTGCGTCCCACCACCAGCCTCGTAGCCGATGGAACGGTGACGACGAATGCCGGCATCGATTCCAGCGGCGCGCTCAACATCACCTCCGGCGCCGGCGCCGTTTTCAACGGCGCCCTCGAGACGGAGTCGGGCGGCATCACGATCAATGCGGCGGGGGCCCTCTCGCTGAACAACACCCTCATTGCCGGCATCAGCAGCGCATCACTGATTTCCGGTGGCCTGCTGACCGTCGGGGGCGCCATGACGGCGACCTCGTCGATCCGTCTGTCGGGCACAGACTTCGCCATCAATGCGAATGTCACGGCGCCCTCGCTCCGCCTCGACGCACCCGCCACGGCGATCAGCGTCGGCGGGGCCGGCACGCTGGCCGCGGCGGAGCTGACCCGCCTGTTCGGCTCGACGCTCATTCAGATCGGCGACGAGAATACCGGCAACCTGACGCTGGCCGGCGGCCTGTCCAACGCCTCCTTCGGCGCCATCGGCAATCTGGCGCTCGCCACCGGGGGAACTCTCGCCCTCGGCGGGAACACTCTGGCCTTGACCGGCACGCTCGCGCTCTCCGCCGAGAACGCGACCCTGGATGCGGCCGTCACCGGCGGCATCATCGAGATCCAGCACGTCACGGGAGGCAATCTGGCCCTCGGCGGGGCCGATGCGGGCGGCGTGCTCGGCCTGGATGCCGCCGAACTCACGCAGCTGGCGAGTGCGAGCCTGCGCTTCGGCCGCAATTCGGTCGGCTCGCGCGCCGGCATCACCCCCGGCGCGGTTGTCGTCAGCAGCGCGGTGAGCAACGGCGCGGGGTCGGTCGAGATCAACGCCACCGATTTCAGCAATACAGCGGCCATCACCGCCGGCACCAATCTCATCGTCAATGCCAATACGATGAACATCGGCGCGGCGCTCAATGCCGACATGACGACGGGTACGGTTCGCCTTGCTCCCCGCAACGTCGCCTTCGCCGTCGATATCGGCGGCAGCAGTTCGAGCGGCGTTCAGGGCTTCAGCCAGGCGACGCTGAACCTGATCAATGCGAACACGCTCGAGATCGGCGCCCTCGATACCTCGACCTTCGGTCAGGCGCTCGGCGTCGGCAATATCGTGATCTCCTCGGCCGTCAACATAACCAGCGTCAACCAGCTGGTCCTGGTACAGCCGACCTCGGTCTTTCCCAATGTCACCGTGACGCAGACCGCTCCGATTGCCGTCGGTACCCTGGCGGTCCGCGGCAACGGTTCCATCACCTTGCTCGATCCGGGCAACGACGTCGAAATCTTCGCCGCGCGCACCAGCGTTTTCAACTCGACCACGCGTTTCGCCGACATGAACGGCTTCGCGGTGGGTACCGTGAGCGACAATCTGGGCGGCAGCATCATCGGCGTCCAGTCGACGAGCGTCAGCTTCGGCAGCGGAGACGTCGTCAGGCTGGTTGCTCTGGCCGGAGACATAACCCTGGATGCGATCGTCTCGGCCTCCAGCTCGGGAGAAGTCCGGTTGATCGCGACGCAGGGCAAGGTGGTGCAGAACGCGGGTGCGACGGTGACGGCGCGGACGCTGGAACTCGACCTGCGCGACAGCACGAGCATGACCGAGGCGAATTCGGTCCAGTTGCTCGCTGCCCGCGTCGCCGGTGCTGGCCAGGACCTCACCTTCACCGCGAGCAGCACGGTCGGCACCACCACCGGTTCCGGCGGCATCGTAGGCGTCACCGTGCCGGGCAACCTCCTGCTGCGCTCGAACGTCGGCAGCATCAACAGCACGGCGGCACCCTTCAACATCACCGGGACGTCGCGGTTCGAGGCGCCATCGGGTTCGGTCACACTGACCAACCTGTCGAATGTCTTCGGCGGGCTCCTGTCCTTCCAGGCGTTCAGCGTCAACGTCGCCGCCAGCAGCGGCATCGCTCTCGACACGCTCAACGTGACCGGCAACCTGACATTGAGCGCCAATGGCGGCATCACCCAGGCCGGTGCCATGGTGGTCAGCGGCTCGACCAGCCTCACGGCGACCAACGCCGATATCGTGCTGACCAACGCCGGCAACAACTTCGGCGGCGCCGTCTCCGTGGTCTCCGCCAACAACGTGTCGCTGGTCGAATCGAATGCGATCGTTCTTGGCAACATGACGATCTCGAACAACCTGTCGGTGCAGGCGCTGGCGGGGGCAATCAATGCAACCGGCGCGCTGATCATCGGCGGCGACACCACACTGCAGATCGACACCGCCGGCAACCCCGTCATCGCCAACAACGCCGGCAACAACTTCACCGGCCTGATCAACGTGCTGGGCAGCGCCGGCAACGTCACGCTGCGGGACAGCACGACGATCGACCTCGGCACCGTGAACGCCCTCGGCAACTTGATACTGAATGGCCCAGCCATGCGGGGCTCGGCGATGATCACCGTCGACGGTTCCACTACCGTCGACCCGAACTGCGGCTGCGTGTCCTTCACCAACGCGGCGAACAGTTTCGCGGGCACTTTCACCACCGCCGAGGCGCTCGATTTCTTCGTGCAGGCTTCGAACCCGATCAACCTCGCCAGCGCTTCCATCCTGGGCGATTTCACGCTGGCGAATGGCGGCTTCACCTTCGGCGGCACGCTCACCATCGACGGGCGCAGCCTCAGGCTGCGCACGGCCGGCGCCACGCTGACCATCCTGCCGGGCGCGGTCATCACCGTCGCGGGCGGTTCCGACATCGTGATCGAGGCCGATTTCCTCAGCCTCGGCGCACCGATCATCGGGCCATCCACCGCCAATTTCGTCATCATGCCGGTCACCGCCAGCCAGACGATCGGCGTCGGGACGGGGGCCGCGGGCGACCTGCAGATCGACGATGCCGAACTCGCCTTCATCCAGGGGCGCTATCAGTCGATCACCTTCGGCCGTCCCGGCCAGACCGGCGCCATCAACATCGCCGGCGGCACCTTCTCCGAGCCGATCACGTTCCGCTCGAACGGGCCCGGCGGATCGATCTTCCTGAACGGCGACCTGATCGGCGTCGGCAATGGCGCCTTCACCTTCCGCGGTTCGGGCACGACGACGCATCTCGGCGCCGACATCATCACCGCGGGCACGCCGATCTTCATCGACGATGCCGTGATACTCGACGCATCGATCACCCTGGACACGACCAGCGGCGGGTCCGTGGCATCGGGGGCCAATGTCACCATCACCGGCACGACGGATTCCGGCTCGGGCGCGCGTAGCCTGACGGTGCTGGCGGGTACTTCCGGCGCGGTGCTGTTCGGCGGCGCCCTCGGCAGCACGATGATGATCGGCAATCTCGACATCACCGGCGCGTCGATCTCGCTTCCTTCCAGCGCCACCTTCGGCATCGACCTGACCGGCACGACGAGCCTGACGGGCACCGCCTATTCCACCGGCGGCGGCGGCTTCAGCATCGCGGGGAACGCCACCGGATCCACGCTCA
>Ga0164290_1001676_pt1 | contig 26491 bp, 32 predicted proteins | sample Micstemetagenome_FD_108782 | JGI IMG/M metagenome (GOLD analysis project Ga0164290, IMG submission 108782) | Contaminated culture microbial community from soil near Moab, Utah, USA - Microcoleus steenstrupii SON62 (Illumina Assembly) | ecosystem: Environmental > Terrestrial > Soil > Soil crust...
AGCGGCGTCAGGGGGTGGCAAGGGAGCCGCCCCATTTCCCCACTCCCGCCAAAGGTCTTCAACCGTGGCCAAACCCGAACTGGGCCAGAAGCAGGTCTGCCCGAACTGCCAGGCCAAATTCTATGACCTGGGCCGCCGCCCGGCTCATTGCCCCAAATGCGCGACCGACTTCGACCCGGAAGAGGCGCTGAAACTGCGCAACCGCCGCGGCCGTCCGGCCGGCTATCCGGCCGACGACGCTGATGAAGATCAGGTCAAGGACAAGAAGGCCGACGGCGACGAGGACGAGGAAGAAGAAGCGGTCGCAACGCCCGAGATCGACGAGGAAGGCCACGAGCCGATCCTGACGCCGGACGATGACGACGAAACCCCCGTCGACCCCACCGAAGAGTCCGGCATGGGCGAAGCGGTCGAGGACGACGACGTCCTGGCTGACGACGATGACGACTCCGTCCCCTTCATCGAGGACGAGGACGACGACGCGTTCGAGGACGAAATCCTGACGCCCAAGGAAGACGAATAGACGATTTTTCGGCCCGTTCCCGGACCGGTTTTCACCGGTCCGGGGGCGACGAAAATAAATGGCTGAACCGGGCTTGATCGCGATCAGACCCTGACATAGGTTCCGCCGCCTCGCAGCAGGGCCTCCCGGGGCCCCCGCAGCGATCCGACCGAAAGGTTCGGGGCTTTAGCTCAGCTGGTAGAGCGCTTGCATGGCATGCAAGAGGTCAGCGGTTCGACTCCGCTAAGCTCCACCATCGAAGGCCCCGCGGGAAACCGCGGGGCCTTCGTCCCATCCGGGCCCCGGTCGCCGTCGATCCCTGCTAATTCCCGTCGACCCCGGACTTTCCCCCCGACTGCGGTCAAGCTAGCCTTTCCGCTTCGGACGGGAGGGCGGCATGCGGGATTGGGTTCGGCTCGAGGGTCTGAGGCGCGGCGAGGACGCCGCCTTCCTGTTGCTGCGGCTCTATCTGGGCGGCTTCCTGATCTGGGGCGTGTGGGACAACATCACCTCGACCGCCCGGATGGCCGAATTCCAGGCCTTCCTGACGGGGCTGAACTGCCCGGCGCCCGCGCTGGCGGCGCCCGTTTCGGTCTGGGCCCAGCTGTTGATCGGCGTCCTGTTGATCCCGGGCCTGCTGACCCGCTGGGCGGGCCTGCTGCTGGCCGTCAATTTCCTTGTCGCGGTCCTGCTGCTGGGCGGAGCGGGCGCATCGGCCCGCGATCTGTTCGGGCCCGTGATGTGCGTCCTCGCCGGCCTGATCCTCGCCGCGCATGGCGCAGGGCAGTGGTCCGCCGACGCGCGCCTGCCGCAGCGGCGTTGACCCCCGGCCTCACGCGCCCCATCTAGGCGTCACGGGCCGACGCCTCGCCGATCGCGGGGGGCGCAGACGGCCCGCCGCCTGCTTCGGGGGCCTGAGACCATGACGACGCGAACCATATTGTTCGACAGCCCCTTCCTGCTGGGCTTCGACCACACCCGGCAGATGATCGACCGCGCCGCCCGCGCCGCCGCCGACAGCTATCCGCCCTACAATGTCGAGCAGCGCGGCGAGCACGCCGTGCGCATCACCCTGGCCGTCGCCGGCTTCGGACCCGAGGATCTGGCCGTCACGCTCGAGGGCCGCCAGCTGACCATCGCCGGCAAGCGCGAACCGTCGGACAAGGCAGACCAGGCCTTCCTGCACCGCGGCATCGCCGGCCGCGGCTTCGTCCGCAGCTTCGTGCTGGCCGACGGGCTGGAGGTCGAGGAGGCGCGGCTGGAACACGGTCTGCTTCACGTCGACATGCGCCGACCCGAAGACCTGCCGACGATCCGGCGCATTCCCATCACGACGGGCTGACAAGCCTTTTTCCGGTCGCCGCTTTCGGGGCCGGACCCATAAGCCCTCGACGGGCGTTAGTGCAGTGCAAGGAGGCGGTCTGAATGACGCCGATAACGATGATGACCAAGGAAGACTTCATGGGCCTGGGCGCGCCGGACCTGGTCTATGTGCGCGAGATTCGCGCCACCGACGTGCTGGTCGATGTGATGCCGTCCGAGGTGAAGGGCCTGAAGATCGATCCCAAGGCGACCCTGTTCGCCGTGCACGCCGCCGACGGCGAGCGGCTGGCCGTCATGGTCGACCGGGAAACCGCCTTCGCCGCCGCTGTCGCCCACGAGCTGGAGCCCGTGTCCGTTCACTGACCCGAGCGCTCAGGCAGCCGCGCGCCGCGCGCGTGGCGTTAGCGCACCAGAAGGCCTCACGCCGCCGTGGCGGGGGCCTTGTCCTTGACGAAGAGGGCGCGGATCGCGTCCACGGTGCGGGCCTGCCGCAGTTGCTCGCGCATTTCCGCCGAGCGAAGGGCCCGCGACACCGCGGCCAGCGCCCGCAGATGCTCGGCCCCGTCCCGCGGGGGCGCGAACAGGGCGAACAGCAGATCCACCGGACGGTCGTCCACCGCGCCATAGGCCACGGGCGTATCCAGACGCACGAACACCGCGGTCACCCGCTCGACGCCCTCCAGCCGCGCGTGCGGTACGGCCACGCCCGAGCCGAGGCCGGTCGAACCCAGGGCCTCGCGCTCCAGCAGCGCTTCCATCACGCGGTTTTCAGGCAGGCCCAGAGCCTGGGCGGCGGCCTCGGCCACCGTGTGCAGGGCCTGACGCTTCGACGACGCACCGCTGCGCAGGACGACCCCGCCGTCCGCCAGCAAATCACCGATGTCCATGAGGAGTTCCCGACTCTGCCCATACATCCCGAACGGGCGGGGGCCCTTTAGACCACCCGCCTCTATTGGGGAAGACTATACGCCCTTACCGTTTACCGAACCGTGTCCATTGATTGACTTCGCGGTGCGCTCGGGGTCGATCCAGCCCACGTTTCCGTCGGGCCGGCGGTAGACCACCGAAATGCCGCCGTGGGCCGCATTGCGGAACAGCACGACCGGATAGCCGGTCATATCCAGCTCCAGCACCGCGCGTCCCACCGTGATGGTGCGGATTTCCGCCTCGGTCTCGGCGATGACCATGCCGACGGGCGGCGGTTCGCCGGGCGCCCCGGCGTCCCCGAAGTCCTCGTCCTCGACCTCGTCCGGGCTGCGCAGGACGATGCTGCGGGCCACGTCGCGGGCCGCGTTCTCGGTCTTCTCGGGCGAGAGGCCGCGCGGGCCGGCGTGGTGGTTCTTCAGGCGGCGCTTGTACCGTCGGACGCGCTTCTCGAGCTTTTCGAGCGAATCCGAGAACGCCCCATGGGCGTCGCCGCCCAGTCCGCTGGTGACGATGGCTTCTCCGGACGCCAGACGGACCCAGCAGTCCACCTTGAAGCCGTGGCCGTCCTTGGACACCACGACCTCGGCGTCCTGGGCGCCGCGTTCGAAGTATTTGCCGATCCCGTCTTCGAGTTCCTGGGAGATGCGCGAGCCTAACGCGTCGCCAACATCCACGTGCTTGCCGCTGACTTGGATTTGCATGTCGATAGAACGCGACCGAACGGGAATGGTGTCAACGGTGATCACTGAAATGTGGTGGCGAAGGAATTCCGGACGAAGCCTGACACAGGGAATTCGACGATTTCAGCGCCGAAGAATTCGACGACGGATTTCGACGACTATCGGAGGAATTCGACGACGGACGAGTGAGACAGGAGAGACGGCGACGGCGCTCAGCCCGTTCGCAGCATCCGCTTGCGCTCGACCGAGGACGGAATGCGCAGGGCCTCGCGGTATTTCGCCACGGTGCGGCGGGCGATGTCGATGCCCGTCTCCTTGAGGATCTCCACGATCCGGTCGTCGGACAGGACGTCGCCGTCGCGGCCCTCGCCGTCGATCATGGCCTTGATGCGGTGGCGGACGGCCTCGGCCGAATGGGTCGCGCCGCCGTCCGACGACTGGATGGCCGCCGTGAAGAAGAATTTCAGCTCGAACACGCCGCGCGGGGTCGAGACGTATTTGTTCGAGGTGACCCGGCTGACCGTGGATTCATGCATGCCGATGGCGTCGGCGACGGTCTTGAGGTTCAGGGGCCGCAGGAACTCCACCCCGAAGGCCAGGAAGGCGTCCTGCTGGCGCACGATCTCGGACGACACCTTGAGGATGGTCTTGGCCCGCTGGTCCAGCGACTTGACCAGCCAGCTGGCCTGGGCCGCGCATTCGGCGACGAAGGTCTTTTCCACTTCCGAACGCGAACCCGCCGCCACGACGCCGTGGTAGCGCTTGTCCATGATCAGACGCGGCAGGGTGTCGGCGTTCAGCTCGACCTTCCAGCCGCCGGCCGGATCGGCCCGCACATGCACGTCCGGGATCACCGTCTGGGCCGGCTCGCCGCCGAAGCCCGCGCCGGGCCGCGGCGTCAGCGCCTTCAGCTCGGCGATCATCTCGGCCATGTCTTCCTGGTCGACGCCGCACGCCTTGCGCAGGGCGGACAGGTCGCGTTTCGCCAGCAGGTCCAGATTGTCCAGCAGACAGCCCATGGCGGGATCGAAGCGGTTGCGCTCGATCAACTGCAGCTTCAGGCATTCGGGCACCGAGCGGGCCATGACGCCCGTCGGCTCGAAACCCTGGCAGACGGTCAGCACGGCCTCGACGCGCTCCAGCGGAATGCCCAGCCGGTCCGCGACCTCGTTCAGGTCGCCGCGCAGATAGCCGCCCTCGTCGACCCCGTCGATCAGGGTCAGGGCGATGGCGTGGTCTGAAGGGGAAAAGCCCGCCTGCGAGGCCTGGCCCTGCAGATGCTCCCACAGGGTGGCGTCGCGGGTGTCCGGCTGTTCGCGGCCCTCGCCGTCGGGCAGGCCGCCGCCCGATCCGGCGCGCGACCAGTCGTTCAGCCCGACCTGGGCCTCGCCGGTCCCGACATCCTCCATCCGGTCGGAGGTGCGTTCTCCGGGGCTGGCGTCGCCGTAGACGTCGTCGGAGCGGGCGTCGAGCGTCCGGTCGGCGTCGGAAACCCGGCCTTCGTCAAAACTCATCTCGGCAGAGTCGCGGCTTTCGGGCGCGGCGGGCGCATCGATCTCGCCGCCCGGCTCGGCGTCCTCGCGCTGGAGCAGCGGATTGCGCTCCAGCTCGGCCTCGACGAAGGCGTCCAGCTCGAGGTTCGACAGTTGCAGCAGCTTGATCGCCTGCTGCAGCTGGGGCGTGATGACCAGCCCCTGGCCCTGCCTGATCTCCAGCCTCTGCCCGAGCACCGTATTCCCCTGCGCCAAGCCGCCGCGGCCGATTGGCCCGAAACTTGCTGGGGCGACTGTGTCGCCGAACCGGTTAACGGCGTTCTAAACGCCCCGCGACCCGGGCGACCTTTACTCCGCGCCATGGATCGGAAACGCTGAGGCCCTTCCTGCGAGAGGTCCCCATGCGTCTGTTCCTTGCCGTCCTGATGCTGTTCGCCCTGCCTGCGGCGGCCCACGCCGAGCCCAGCCGGGCCGAGCGGACGATGATGCGGACCGTGACCCAGGAGCATGACCGCCACATCGCCCTGCTGGAGCGGATGGTGAACCAGAACAGCGGCTCGCTGAATCTCGCCGGGGTGCGGGCGGTGGGCGACATGGTCCGTGCCGAGCTGGAGCCGCTGGGCTTCGAGGTCCGCTGGGTCGACATGACCGAGACGGGCCGGGCCGGCCACCTGATCGCCACCCATCGGGGCCGGGGCCGCAACATCCTGCTGATCGGTCATCTGGACACGGTGTTCGAGGCCGACAATCCGTTCCAGCGCTTCGAGCGCGCGGGCAATCGCGCCACTGGCCCCGGCGTCGGCGACGACAAGGGCGGGGTGGTGCTCATCATCGCGGCCCTGCGCGCGATGCAGGCCGCCGGAACCCTGCGCGACGCCGACATCACCATCGTCCTGACCGGCGACGAGGAACGGACAGGCGCGCCGCTGTCCGTCTCGCGCCGCGATCTGGTCGAGGCCGGCAAGGCCGCCGCCTTCGCCCTGGAGTTCGAGAACCTGGCCGTCGAGAACGAACGGGATTTCGGCACCATCGCCCGCCGCAGCTCCAACAACTGGACCCTGACCGCGAGCGGCCGGACCGGCCATTCCAGCGGCGTGTTCAACGACACGCTGGGCTATGGCGCCATCTATGAGATGGCCCGCATCCTCGACGGCTTCCGCCGCGAACTGCCCGAGCCCAACCTGACCTACAATGTCGGGGTCATGGCGGGGGGCACGCCCGCCGCCATCGACGCCGAGGGCTTCAGCGTCACCGCGTCGGGCAAGACGAACATCGTCGCCTCGACCGCGATCGCGCGCGGCGACCTGCGCACACTGACGGCCGAACAGGACGCCCGCATCCGGGCGGCCATGCAGGGCATCGTCGACGCCCACCTGCCCCGCACGGAAGCCGAACTGGTCTTCGGCGAGACCGGCTATCCGCCCATGGCCCCGACCGAGGGCAACCGCGCCCTTCTGGCCCGGCTGAACGCCGTCAACCGCGACCTCGGCCTGCCGGAGATGGCGGAATACGACCCGGCCCGGCGCGGCGCCGCCGACAGCGGCTTCGTGGCCGCCGACGTGGACACCCTGGGCGGTCTGGGCGTCGCCGGGGGCAACGCCCATGCGGACGGCGAATGGGTCGATCTGGACAGCCTTGTGCGGCAATCGCAGCGCGCCGCCGTCCTGATCAGCCGGCTGAGCCTCGGCCGGCCCTGAGGCCCGCCGGCCCCCCGAACCGCTGTCAGCGCGCGGCGAACGCCCTGCCGGAGCCTGCGTAAGGCTGCGGGGCCGCCATGAGGGCCAGCGCCGTCACCGCGATCCACGGGAACATCGCCAGGCCATAGGCGCGCTGCCACAGACCCAGATTGTCCTGACCGATCAGGTCGCCGACGCCGAACATGGCCGCCAGCAGGGCGTTCACCGCCACGAACACGACGGCGAGGAAGACCTTCAGCCCGCCCAGGCCGGACGCCTTGCGCAGGGCCAGCAGCGTCAACAGCGGCGCGACCTGCACCGCGAAACCGGCGCCCCAGGCCAGATGCCGCTCGTCCGGCAGGGGAAACACGCCGCCGACCACCAGCGATCCGCCGAAGACGGCGACCGCGGCGCTGGCCAAGCCCGCCGTCACCGGGTCCGCGCCCCGCCGGCGCAGCTCGCCGAACAGGCCGAGGCTGAACAGGACGGTTAGGCTGCCCGCGACCATCAGGCCGATGTTGAACACGGCGTCCAGCGGCGCCTCGGCCATGCCCAGTTCGCTGATCATCCGGGTCGACAGATCATATCCCGGCCACAGCAGCGGCCCCGCCAGGGCCAGGGCCACATAGATCGTCGGCGCGACGACGCCCGCGAGCAAAAGCTGGAAACGCATATGGAATATCCCCCTGTGCGGCGCGGGATCGCGCCTGCTGTCCAGAGGCTGCGGGGACCTTCCGCGGATGCGCGGCGGCGGATGAAGTTTCGTCCATCTCGCCGGGGCGCCTCGAGACGCGTGTCCGGACGCGTTTGCCGCCTGTCCGGACACGAAACGGTTTCGCCGACCGCGGCGGGCGGGGTCTGCTGGCGCCATGACCGAAGCCCCGACTCCTTCTCCGCCCGAAGCCCGCCCGAACGAGGCGCTGGACAGCGTCCGCACCGTGGCTCTCGGCCTGCTCATCGCCATGGCGATCCAGACCGCAGCCCTTCAGCCCTACACCATCCCGTCTTCCTCGATGGAGCCGGGGCTGGTCACCGGCGACTATGTGGTGACGTCCAAATACGCCTACGGCTGGAGCCGGGCCTCCCTGCCGTTCGACGCGCCGCTGTTTTCCGGACGGCTGTTCGGCCGCGATCCGGCGCGCGGCGACGTGGTCCTGTTCCGCCTGCCCCGCGACCGGCAGCAGGTCTGGGTCAAGCGGTTGATCGGCCTCCCCGGCGACCGGGTCCAGGTTCTGAACGGAACGGTCTTCGTCAACGGACGCGCCATACCGCAGGCGCCGGCCGGGACGGTTCGGGACCATGACGACCCGGCGCGGCAGGTCCGGCTGGTCCGCGAAACCCTGCCCGGCGGCCGAAGCTGGCAGACCTATGACGGGGGGCCGTCGCCGGCTGACAACACGGAGGTCTTCATCGTGCCGGCGGGCGCGTATTTGATGATGGGCGACAACCGGGACAATTCGCTGGACGGCCGGTTCCCGCGCGAGATCGGCGTGGGCCTGCTGCCGGCGGAGAACATCGTCGGTCGGGCCGAGCTGGTCGTGGCGTCATGGAAGCCGGGCGCGAGCCTGTTCAAGCCCTGGACCTGGTTCAACCTTCAGCCGGGACGGTTCTTCAAGCGGGTGCGCTAGCGGCGCCGGAATTCGGCCAGGGTCAGCACGCCGTCACGATCCCGGTCGAGCTGGTGGAACGCCGCCTGGTCCGCCGACGCCGTCCGCGCCAGCGAAGGCGCCGCGACCGCGCCCAAGGCCAGCCCGGCCACGGCCGCCGCCACGGTCTGCCACAGGCGGACCCGGCCGCGGCGGGGACCGGCGGACAGTTCGGTCTCGATATAGCCGCGCACGGCCTCGCTGGCGGTCTGGCCGCCGTCGCGGCAGCGCGCCATGAAGGCGGCCTTGGTCGAATGGGGCAGGCGGACCTCGAGGGTCTCGCTTTTCTTGGGGGGTCTGGGCGCGGTCATGCGCGGGCATCCTGTTCGAACTGGAGGGATGAAGCCGCGTCCCAGCGCCGTTCGCCAGTGAATAATCGGCAAGGAGGCGGCCTCAGCCGTACATGTCGCCCAGATAGACCCGGCGCACTTCAGGATCGCGGATCACGTCCTCGGCCTTGCCCTCGAACAGCACCGAGCCGCCCGAGATGATCGAGGCGTGGTCGATGATTTCCAGCGTCTCGCGGACATTGTGGTCGGTGATCAGCACGCCGATGCCCTCGCCCGCCAGATAGCGGATGACCTGTCGGATGTCGGCGATGGCCAGGGGGTCGATGCCGGCGAAGGGTTCGTCCAGCAGCATGAAGCTGGGCTTGCCCGCCAGGGCGCGCGCGATCTCGCAACGCCGCCGCTCGCCGCCCGACAGGCCCGAGGCCGGGGCGTGGCGCAGATGGTCGATGCGCAGCTCCTCCAGCAGGCGGCGGGTCTCCTCGGCGATCGCCGCCTGGCCGGTGTGGTGCAGTTCGACCACCGCCTTGACGTTCTGCTCGACCGTCATGCCGCGGAAGATCGACGCCTCCTGCGCCAGATAGCCCAGGCCCATGCGGGCGCGCTGGTACATCGGCTGGGCCGTGATGTCCTCGCCGTCCAGCCAGATGGTCCCGTGATCGGGCGGGATCAGGCCGGTGATCATGTAGAAGCAGGTCGTCTTGCCCGCGCCGTTGGGGCCGAGCAGGCCGGCCACCTGGCCGCGCTGGACGTTCAGGGAGACGTCGCGCACCACCTGCCGCTGGCCGAACGACTTGGCGATGTTCTCGACCCTCAGACCCGTCGCGCGCGCGGGCGCCGCCGCCGGTTCGGCGGGGGCCTCATTCACATTGAGGGCTGAGAGTTCCTTGCGGGCCAAAACCGGGGCTCAGTTCCCGTTGTTCTGGGGGTAGAAGACGCCGCGCACCCGACCGCTCTCGCCGCCTTCCAGCCGCGCCGCGCCGGTGCGCACATTGTAGGTCAGGCGCGACCCGGTCGCGACGTTCTGGCCCTGAGTCAGGATCACGTCCCCGGTCACCACGATCGAGGCGTCGCTTGTCGTATAGACGGCCCGATCGCCCCGGATGGTTTCGGTGGGGGTGACGAAATAGACGTCGCCCACCGCCTCGATCCGGCTGTCTCCGCCGTTGCGCAGACCCGAAATGGTGTTGGCGCGGAAGCGGTTCTGACCCTGGGTCAGTTCGGCGGCGCCCCGCAATGTCAGGCTGCCGTCCTCGATGTACTCGACCGTCCGCGCGCCCCAGCCGATCGGGGCGCGGGCGTCGGCCTCGCGGGACTGGGTGTCGCCGACCGTCGGCAGGGCGATCAGGGCCAGGGCGGCCAGGGCCGCGGTTGTGATCCGGATATTCATTGTGTCGATCCCGACGGGTAGACGATCCCGCGCACCTTATTATCACCCGCGCCGCTGAACACGACCCGTTGTCCCTGTTCATAAATCGCATAGGACGAAGCAGAGACGGTTCCAAGGGGGCCGGAACCCTCCACCCCCTTCGACCCCGTCACCACGCCGGTCGCGGTGTTGACCACCGCCTCGGGCGTCACGAGGACGAAACCCGAGCCCCCGTCCGATATGCGCACATTGGGGCCAATGATCACCGACTTCGCGGCCTCGTCGTAGGTGCCGCCGTCGGCCGTCAGGGTCGTGACCTTGCGCCCGCCCAGGTTCAGCTTCAGCGCCGGGCCGATCAACCGGAATTGACCGGTGTTCGGGTCGCGGATGGCGCTTTTGGCCCCGATCATGAAGGTGCGGCCCTCGGCGTCCTGGCCGTGGAACATGGCGCTGTCCAGGCGGATTTCGCGGCTGGTCCCGGCCTTGCGCTCGACGTCCGACATCACGCTGCGCAGCACGATCCAGCTGACCGTGCCGCCCGCCAGGACGATGATCGCCACCGGCAGGATGCGGCGCAGCAGCTGGACCCGCCGCGACCGCGAGCGGAACGCCCTGGCCGTGGCGGCGACGCGCGCCTCGTCGGCCTGGTCCCGGGTGTCGGCGGGATCTGTCATCAGCTGTGCGCGAAGATGTCCGTCTCGTCCCAGCCCGCCAGGTCCAGAGCCGACCGGCTGGGCAGGAAGTCGAAACATTGGCGGGCCAATTCGGTGCGGCCCTCGCGTTCAAGCATCTCGTCCAGCTTCGCCTTGGCGGCGTGCAGGTACAGGACGTCGGATGCGGCGTATTCCAGCTGGGCGGGCGACAGCTCGGCCGCCCCCCAGTCGCTGGACTGCTGGGCCTTGGACAGGTCGACCCCGACCAGTTCGCGGACCAGGTCCTTCAGGCCGTGGCGGTCGGTGTAGGTGCGGGCCAGGCGCGAGGCGATCTTGGTGCAATAGACCGGCCGCGTCTCGACCCCGAGATGCAGCTGGAACATGCCGATGTCGAACCGGCCGAAGTGGAACAGCTTCAGCACCGCCGGATCGGTCAGCAGACGCTTCAGGTTGGGGCAGTCGTAGCCGGGGCGGTTCATGCGCACGACATGGGCGTCGCCGTCGCCGGACGACAGCTGGACCACGCACAGCGGATCGCGGCGGAAACGCAGGCCCATGGTCTCGGAATCGATCGCGACCTCGGGTCCCAGATCCAGGCCGTTCGGCAGGTCGCCTTCGTGGAAGTGGACGGTCATTCGGGGTCAGGACTCGGTCTGCGAGGGCGGATGTGACCCTCAAGTAGCCTCTTGGGGCGCTTGAAGCGATAGGGCCAGAAATGCAAACGGCGCCGCATCATTGATGCAGCGCCGTTCAAAGATGGTGCCCAGGAGAGGACTCGAACCTCCACGACCTTTCGATCACTGGCACCTGAAGCCAGCGCGTCTACCAATTCCGCCACCTGGGCCCAGACGTTTTCGCAGTTGCGTGCGTTTCCGTCCGGAAGGCGCGGACCCTTAAGGCAGCCCCCCGGGCGGGTCAACAGGCTTTTGTCGCCTTTGCGTTGCGACGCCCGCGGCCATCGTCTAATCCGGCCCCGGCGCGGGGTCTCCCCGCGCGCGCCGCCGCCTGTTGGAGTCTCTGGATCATGAGCGAAGTCGCCCCCGGACTGGTCACCGTATTCGGCGGTTCCGGCTTTGTCGGCAGCCAGCTGGTGCGCGCCTTCGCCCGCCGGGGCTGGCGCGTCCGCGTGGCCTGCCGCCGCCCCGACCGCGCCTGGAAGCTGCAGACCTCGGGTTCGGTCGGCCAGATCCAGGCCGTGCGCTGCGACGCGACCAATCCGGACGACGTGGCCAGCGCCCTGCAGGGCGCCGACGCCGCCGTCAATCTGATCGGCATCCTGTACGAATCGGGCCGCCGCACCTTCCACGCCCTGCATGTCGAGGCCTCGCGCAACATCGCCGAGGCCGTCGCGGCCGCCGGCATCGACCGTCTGGTCCAGGTCTCGGCCATCGGCGCCGATCCCGAAAGCGAGTCGGACTACGCCCTGTCCAAGGCCGCGGCCGAGATGGCGGTGCGCGAGGTCAAGCCGGACGCGGTGGTGATTCGTCCCTCGATCGTGTTCGGGGCCGGCGACGACTTCCTGAACCGCTTCGCCCGCATGGCCCAGTTCGCCCCGGTCCTGCCTCTGATCGGCGGCGGGCAGACGAAATTCCAGCCGGTCTACGTCGCCGACGTGGCCGAAGGCATCGCCCGCGCGACCGTCCTGCCCGAGGCGGCCGGCCGCACCTTCGAACTGGGCGGCCCGGCCGTCATGACCTTCGAGGACGTGCTGAAACTGATCCTGCGCGAGACCTATCGCTCGAACGGCCTGGTCCCCCTGCCCTTCTTCGCCGCCCGCGCCATCGGTTCGCTGGCCCAGCTGACCGCCATGGTCGGCATTCCGCCCATGCTGACCCACGATCAGGTGGTGCTGCTCGAGAAGGACAACGTCGTCGCCGAGGGCGCCGAGGGCCTGGCCGAGCTCGGCGTCCAGCCGACCGGTCTGGAAGCCATCGCCCCGTCCTATCTGTGGCGCTATCGCCGCGGCGGACAATTCGCCGAGGCCACGGCCGGCTGACGCCCTAGCCGTAGAACCAGATGGCGATCAGCCCGGCCGTACCCACGATGATGCGCCAGACCGAGAACGGCGCGAAGCCGTAGCGGCCGACGAAATCCACCAGGAAGCGGACCACGAACAGGCCGCTGATGAAGGACACGACGAAGCCGATCGCGATCAGGCCGGCGACGTCGCCCGTGATCATCTCCCGGCTCTCCCAGAAATCCAGGGCGAAGGCTCCGACCATGGTCGGGATGGCCAGGAAGAAAGAGAATTCCGCCGCCGCCTTCTTGTCGACGCCCAGCAGCAGGCCGCCGACGATGGTCGCGCCGCTGCGCGAGACGCCGGGAACGATCGACAGACACTGCCACAGTCCGATGCCCAGCGCCGTCTTCCACGACAGCGTCATCGCGTCCCCGGCGATTTCGCGCTGTTCAAGAGTGACGACGCCGTCCTTGACCTTGCGGCGCAGTCCCATGGTTCCCGCGTCCGACCACCGCTCCAGCAGGATCAGGGCGATCCCGCCGACGATCAGCGTCACGCAGACGATGGTGGTGTCGAACAGGACATCCTTGATGAAGTCATGGAACAGCAGGCCCAGCACCGCGGAGGGAAAGAAGGCCAGCAGCACGGAAATAGCGAATCGCCGCGCGGCCGGGTCCTTGCCCGGCAGGCCCAGCAGCACCTTCCACAGCCGGGCGAAATAGACCGCCACGACCGCCAGGATAGCCCCCAGCTGGATCATGACGATGAAGGTGTCCCACGGAACGTCCGACAGCCCCAGGGCCTGTTTGGCGAGAAGCAGATGCCCGGTCGAGGACACCGGAATGAACTCGGTCAGTCCCTCGACCAGCCCAAGAATGATCGCCGCCAGCCAGTCCGCCATGGACGCCCCTTAAAACAGTCAGGGCAGTCAGTGCGCGCCCGGTTCAGGACCCACATAGCGCAGCCGGGCCCGGATAGGCGAGCCGTTCGTCGCCTGGTCCAGCGCATGGCCCAGCAGACCGGCCAGCCGGCCCATCAGGAACAGGTCCGCGGCCCCGTCGCGCGGCAATTCCAGCCGCCGGGCGATGACCGCCAGGGCGAGGGTGAAGTTCGCCTTGCGCCCCGTCGCCGCCTCGCCTTCCTGCACCGCCCGCGCCAGATCGGCCGGCAGGTCGGCGGCGGCCAGAAGGGCGGCGGCGCGCGGATCGCCGGCCGGATAGGCCTCGTGCGCGTCGAAGCCGACCAGGCGGCCCATTTCATGCGCGCGGCGCGCGGCGTCCGCCGCCTGACGCCGCACCGCGACGATCCAGTCCGAGGCCCGGGTCAGCTCCGCCATCATCGGCGATCCGGCCATGGTCAGCAGGCCGGCGAAGGCCGCCGCCGCCGGGGCCGCGCCGCCGTCGGCGGCCGCGCGCGTCGCCACCACGGCGGGATTGATCTCGTGATCGGCCGACAGCACCAGGGCCCGGCGGATCAGATGGGCGTCCCGTTCGGGCGTCTTCCAGCTGCGCGCCAGCCGCTGGTGCAGGAACAGGCGCGGGCCGGATCCAACGGCGGCGTCAACCGCCTCGTCCAGCACCCGGGCGCATTCCAGACGAAACTCGTCCACGGAGCGTGTCTTGGGATCGGCGTCTTCCTCGGCCCGACGCGCGAGCGCGGCGAACAGGCGCGCCCGGATCGAGCCGCCCGGAACCGCCCCGACCCGGGGCCGGACCTCGGCGAAGGGGTTGGTCGTTCGCGCATCCCACAGCCGGCGCGCCACATCCTCCAGCGTCGCCGTCTCGGCCAGCTGGACGGCGTCCAGCCCGCGGTAGAACAGCCGGCCGCCGGCGATCACCGTCAGGGACGAGGAGATGTCCGCCTCGCCGCGCGCCGCGCCGCCCGGCGTGCGGCGGTAGACAGCGGAGTCCTCGACCTCCACGGCCTCGCCGCTCAGGCGGGCGATGTCATGGGCGGCGTAGAGGCTGCGGCGGGAGTCGTCCGGGTCCGGGCGGGCCGCGATACGGCCCCGGCTGACGTAGGCGTAGAGGGTCTGCGACTTGACCCCCAGTCGGGCCAGCGCCTCGCCCCGTCCTATCCAGTGGACTGGATTCGCCATCTGCACGCGAGCCTCCGAACGTTTCGGCCTCGGGGAGCCATCGGACATCAAGGATGCGGTCGTTTCGTGACGATGAAGCTAACGCCCGCGACAGTTGCGCGGTCTTGGCATGACGGCCCCTTTCCGCGACAAGACGGCGATGACGATCCCCGCCCCCGCCAGCGTCCCCGACAGCGCCCCCGACGACCTCCATTCCGCGACCCGGGCCGTCACCCGGCTGTCGGTCGGGGTCGCCGTGGTCCTGATCGCGCTGAAGGCGTTTGCGCTGGGGGCCTCGGGGTCCGTTTCCATCCTCGCCTCCCTGGCGGATTCGGTCCTCGATCTCCTGGCCTCGCTTGGCGTGTTCTTCGCCGTCCGCTGGGCCGCGGCGCCGCCCGACGAGGACCACCGTCACGGCCACGGCAAGGGCGAGGCCCTCGCCGCCATGGTGCAGGCGGGGCTGGTGTTCGCCTCCGCCCTGTTCATCGGCTGGGAGGCGATCCAGCGCATCTTCGACCCCCGCCCGGTGACGGCGGGATACTGGGGCGTGCTGGTCATCCTGATCTCGATCGCCCTGACCGGCTGGCTGGTCTGGATGCAGGGCCGCGCCATCAAGGCCAGCGGGTCCATGGCGGTCGAGGCCGATCGCGCCCACTACGCGGCCGACCTGGCCGCCAACGCCGTGGTCCTGATCGGCGTCATCTCCGGCGCCTTCCTGTCCGCGCCGGGACTGGACGCCGCAGCCGGGCTGGTCGTCGCGGTCTGGCTGTTCTGGGGCGCCTACGGAATGCTGAGGACGGCTGCGGACCATCTGGTCGACAAGGCCGTCCCGGAAAGCGACCGCATCGCCATGACCACCGCCGTGCTGGCCGACCCGCGGATATCGGGCGTGCATCAGCTGCGCACCCGCCTGTCAGGCTCGGTGGTGATGATCCAGATGCATGTCGATCTGGACCCGAACCTGACGCTGGAGGCCGCCCACGCCATCGTGGTCGAGGCCGAGAACCGGCTGCTGGCGCAGTGGCCCGCGGCGGACATCCTGATCCATCCCGATCCGCGCGGCCGGGCGGAAATCCATGGGGGCGTCTTCGCCGAAACACCCGACGAGGTCGAATCCGCGCCGCCGAAATCGAAAAAAGGCCCCTGGGCCTGAGGGCTTGGCTAACGCGGGCTTAACGCCCTCGGGGGCATGAACGGCGCATGTCGGCCTGCGTCCTGTATCATTTCGCCTTCGATCCGGGCTCACGCGCCGTGCGTCTCGCGCTGGGCGAGGCGAAAAAGCCCTTCACCGAGACCCTCGTTCGTCCGTGGGAGGACGATTGCCCGGTCGCCGGCCTGAACCCCTCGGGCATGCCCCCCGTGCTCCAGGTCACAGAGGACAGCCGCTCCCTGACCCTGTGCGAGCCGGCCGCCATACTGGGCTGGCTCGAGGACGGTTCGCGCGATCCCTTCCTCATGCCGGTCGATCCGGCCGAGCGCGGCGAGACGCGCCGTCTGGTCGGCTGGTTCGATCGCCGCTTCACCGACGAGGTCAACGCCGTCCTGCTGCACGAGCGGATGGAGAAACCCCTGCTGCGCCTCGGATCGCCCGACGCCCGCAACCTGCGCGCCGGGCGCGAGGCCCTCAGATCGCACCTCGCCATGCTGGAGGCCCTGCTGGCCAGCCGGGATGCGCTGTCGGGACGCCGCGTCGGCCAGGCCGATTTCATCGCCGCCGCCCATCTGTCGGTGCTGGATTATTTCGGCGAGGTCCCGTGGGCCAACTGGCCCGGCCTGAAGACCTGGTACATGAAGCTGAAGTCGCGGCCCTGCTTCCGGCCCCTTCTGGCCGACCGCTTCCCGGGCGTCGCCCCCTCGGCCTGGTACGCCGATCTCGACTTCTAGGGGCCGGCGCGTCAAACGACGCCCATGCCGGTCGATGTCCGTCCCTTCATCCGCGAGCGCGCCGAGGCCCTGGGCTTCGACGCCTGCCGTTTCGCCTCGGCGGCGGCGCCGTGGAGCGCGGGCGAGCGGCTGGCGCATTTCGTCGAGGCCGGACGCCACGGCGAAATGGGCTGGATGGAGACGACCCTGGAGCGCCGCGCCCACCCCACCGCCATGTGGGACGGCGCCCGCACCGCCATCGTGCTCGGCCTCAACTACGGCCCGGAGAGCGACCCCCTGCCCGAAATGGCCGACCGCTCGGCGGGATACGTCTCGGTCTATGCGCGCGGCGACGACTATCACGAGGTCATCAAGGGCCGGCTGAAGACCTTGGCGGGCCAGATCGCCGCGCGGACCGGCGAGGAGGTGAAGGTCTTCGTCGACACCGCCCCCCTGATGGAAAAGCCGCTGGCCCAGCGGGCCGGTCTGGGCTGGCAGGGGAAACACACCAATCTGCTCAGCCGCACCCACGGCAACTGGCTGTTCCTCGGCGTCATCCTGACCGCCGCCGAGCTGGAGCCCGACCCGCCCGAGGGCGAGCACTGCGGCACCTGCACCGCCTGTCTCGACGCCTGCCCCACCAGCGCCTTCCCGGCGCCGTTCCAGCTCGACGCCCGCCGGTGCCTGTCCTACCTGACCATCGAGTTCGCCGGGCCTTGGCCTGAAGAATTCCGCACGGCGACCGGCAGCCGCATCTACGGCTGCGACGACTGTCTGGCCGTCTGCCCTTGGAACAAGTTCGCCGCGGCCTCGAACGAGGCGCGGGTGCAGGCGCGCGAGGCCCTGGTCTCGCCCCGGCTGGCCGATCTGGCGGCGCTGGACGACGCGGCCTTCCGGACCCTGTTCTCGAAGAGCCCGGTCAAGCGGATCGGCCGCGACCGGTTTGTCCGCAATGTCCTGTACGCGATCGGCAACAGCGCCGATCCGGACCTGATCCCGTCGGCCGAAGGCCTGCTCGGCGATCCGGACCCCGTCGTGCGTGACGCCGCCGAATGGGCCCTTCAGCGCCTCCGCGCGGAGGCGCCGGCCGCCTAGCCCTGGGCGATCGCCCCGCCGCGCTCGCCGCCGGGCGCCCGGGCGATGTCCAGCAGTTTGATGCGGAACACCATCACGGCATTGGGCGGGATGCCGGGCCGGCCCTGTTCGCCATAGCCCTGCGCCGGCGGCACATAGACCACCCATTCGTCGCCGACCCGCATGTGCTGCAGCGCCTCGGTCCAGCCCGGCACCACGTCGCCGACCGTGAACACCGCCGGCTGGCCCGACTGGAACGAGCTGTCGAACACCGTGCCGTCGGTCAGCGTGCCCTCATAGTCGACGCGGACCAGATCGTTGCGGTCCGGCGTCTCGCCGCCCGGCGGGCCCGAGCGGACCACCTTGTACTGGACGCCCGAAGGCAGGGACCGGATCCCGTCGGCCTTTGCGTTCGAGCTCATGAAGAACTCGGCGGCCCTCAAGTTCTGCGCCGCGCTTTCGTCCGGCGCGGGCGGCTCGCGATTGCAGGCGACCAGCGGCCCGGCCAGCGCCGCCATCATCGACAGCGCCGCGACGCCCCTAGCCCATCCGTAGCGCATAGCCTGCCTCTTCCAGTCCGTGTCTGATTTCGATGGCGTGGGCCTCGCCGCGCGTCTCGACCATGATGTCGAACTCCGCACCCTTGGCCGGCACGTCCAGCGCCAGCCGGTTGTGCACCACGTCGATGATGTTGCCGCCCGCCCCGCCGATGACGGCGCTCATCTTGGACAGCATGCCCGGCCGGTCGTCGCCGAGGATGCGGTAGACGACCATCTTCTTCTCGCGCACCAACTCGCGGTTCAGGACCACGGCCAGCATGCGGGTGTCGATGTTGCCGCCGGTCAGTTCGAGGCCGACCTTCATTCCCCGGAACTTGTCGGGATACGCCAGCAGGGCGGCCAGCCCCCCGGCGCCGGCGCCCTCGGCCACCGTCTTCTCCAGCGTGGCCAGATAGGCGACCCCGGTCTCGAAATCGGCCTCCTGAACGACCAGGACCTCCTCGATCAGCGGGTCGACGAGGGCGAAGGGAATCTCGCCCACGGCCTTGATGGCGATGCCCTCGGCGATGGTCTGGCCGCCGCACACGGGCGGACGGCCCTCTCGCCGCGCCGTATAGGACGGGTACATGGCCGCCTCGACGCCGAAGATGCGGATCGAGGGCTTCATCGCCTTGGCCGCGATGGCCGTGCCGGCGATCAGCCCGCCGCCGCCGATGGGGATGATCAGCGCCTCCAGATCGGGCGCGTCCTCCATGAACTCCAGCCCGCAGACGCCCTGACCGGCGATGATTCCCTCGTCGTCGAAGGCCGAGACGAAGACATAGCCCTCGGTGTCGCGCAGCCGGTGCGCCTCTTCGGTGGAGCCCGTGAAATCCAGCCCCTTGATGACCACGGTCGCGCCGTGCGCCCGGGTGCCGTCCGCCTTCACGAAAGGGGTGCCTTCGGGCATGACGATGGTCACGGGCACGCCCAGACGGGCGCCGTGCCAGGCCAGCGCCTGCGCATGGTTGCCCGCAGACGCGGCCACCACGCCGCGTTTGCGCTCGTCCGGCGTCAGCTGCAGCAGCCGGTTCAGGGCCCCGCGCTCCTTGAAGCTGCCGGTGAAATGCAGGTTGTCGAACTTGACCCAGACCTCGGCCCCGGTCAGCTGGGACAGCCGTCGCGAATACCGGACCGGGGTCCGGTCCACCTGGCCGGCGATGCGCTTCTGCGCCGCCAGAATGTCGTCGAAAGTGACTGTCATGAGCGGTCCCTATACCCGGTCTGCGCCGGGTTGATGCGCGCTTTTGGCCCACAGCCGGACGCCTCGCAACCTTGACCTTATGGCGGCGTTCAGCGTCTGATCCCGACGTTCGACCCGCACCCAAGCCGGAGTAGAGCCATGTCCGCCCGCCACCTGATCGCCATCGCCGCCGTGGCCGCCTCGCTGGCGGCCTGTGAAACCGTCCCGTCGGGCGGCTATGGTCCGGCACCGTCCTCCAGCGCCTTCCGTGCCGAGGACTTCGCCTGGTCCGCCCGCCCCGGCCGCGCCTCGATCGACGGCCGGATCGACTATCGCCGCGACGGTCAGGTGTTCAACTGCACCGGCTCGGTCGCCCTGACGCCCGACACCCCCTACACCCGCGCGCGGTTCCAGACCCTGTACGGCTCGACCACCCGCGCCGCGATCCCCGAGGCCGTGGTCCGCGCCCGCACCGTGCCCGATCCCAACGCCGACTACCGCTCCTTCGTCCGCCAGACCTCGTGCGAGAACAACCGCTTCCAGTTCGACAATCTGCCGGACGGCAACTGGTTCGTGATCAGCCCGGTCAGCGCCGGCGGCGACCGCATCGTGCTGATGCGCAACGTCGCCACTCGCGGCGGCCGGGTCGCCGTCGTCCTGTAGTTCCGCAAACACCAGTGCCTGTCGTCTTTGAGGCCGCGTATCTGGCCGCTTCGGAGAGTTAACCATGCGCCGTTTCGCCCTGCTCCTCGCCGCCGGCCTTGCCGCCGCCGCCCCGGCCGCGGCCCAGACCTGGAGCGGGACGTACGACAGCCGCTACAGCTACAGCGACAGCAGCTACGGGGCGTATGACGGCTACAGCTACAGCCGCCGCAGCGACTGGAACGCCGTCCCGTCCGACTTCGACTGGCGCAGCCAGCTGGACCGGCCGGGCGACTATCGCTGCGACGCCTACTGGGATGCGAACCGCACGGACTGCGGGGCCGGCTGGCGCGATCAGCGGCGCCGCGTCAGTCCGCAGGCGCGCAGCGATTATCGCGACCTGGCCGGCTACGGGCGGGAGGGTTATGGCGGCCATGGCTATCGGAGCTACGGCTACGGGGCCCATTACGATCCGTACGGCCAGGGCCGCGGCTACGGCCATTCCGCCAGCTATCGGGGATATGGATCCGCCTATGGATACGCCGGGGGCGGAGCGGCCTACCACGGCGCCTATGGCCGGCCGGATGTCGTCTATTCCGGCGGCTACAACGAATGGGGCGTCTACGGCAGCCGTCAGGCGTGGTGCCAGGCCACCTACCGCTCCTACGACCCCCGCTCGGGCTACTACCGCGCCTACAGCGGCCGCCTGATCTATTGCGGATAGCACGTTCGCCGAAGGCTGTTCGTCCGGTCACGGATCAGTGGGTGACCGCCGTTCGCCATCGTTTCGCCTTTTCAGGGCCGCTTCGGTCTCCCTGACCCGCACGGGGCGGTGGATCAGGGAGCGCGTTCATGTCCCAGCACAACATTTCCGGTTCGGAAGTCTTCGGACCCAAGCCCGGCGTCATGCTGCGATCGGTGAAGACCTCGGGCCTGCGGCGCCAGCGCGCCGCCCGGACCTGGGCGGCCTTCGTCGCCGGCGCCGTCGTGGCCGTCGTGGGCGGAGCGGTCGCCATGGCCGCGGTGTTTGGCTCGACGCTCTTCGGCTAGATCATCCGCTTCTCCCTCCCCTTCATGGGGAGGGATGTCGGCGCGAAGCGACGACAGGGTGGGGTAGGTCCGAATTCCCCACCCGGTCGCTGCGCGACCACCCTCCCCACTTCGGGGGAGGGAGAGCCGACACCCTACGGCAGCCAGACCATGCGGCGCGTCTCCGCCTCGGCGTTGCGCGCGCGGCTGAAGCCCTTGCGGACCTCGCCCGTGTAGAGGAAGCCCGCCTTCTCCAGCACCCGGCCCGACGCCGGATTGTCCGAGAAGTGGCCGGCCATCAGCGCACGGCGTCTCCACGACTTCGACGCCCAGACCGTCGCCGCCTGCAGCGCCTCGGTCGCGTAGCCCCGCCCCCAGAACGGCCGGGCGATCCAGTAGCCGACCTCGGGCGCCGGATCCTCGTCCTCGAACAGGCCGATCACCCCGACGGGACCATGGTCCTCGTGCTCGATCAGGAAGGTGCGGGCGCGCGCCGGGTCCTGCACCGCCACCCGCAGCACGAATTCCTCGGCGTCGGCGATGCCGAACGGGTGCGGCATGCGCAGGGTCATGCGCGCCACGTCCGGATCGTTGGCGAGGGTCGCCAGACGGCTGATGTCGTGGGCTCCGGGCGCGCGCAGCGCCAGGCGCCGCGTCTCGACGACGGGAGAGGGTTCAATCACGCACATGACACGGGCCTCGTTCGAACTGCCGCCTCCTTCGGAGGGCTCGGGCGGCGTCGAGGCGGGGAAAACGAAAACGGGGAGCCTGGTGATCCAGACTCCCCGCGGAATAATTCCCTGGTCCGGATCGCGGCTCTCGAGCCTTGCGCGATCCGGGTGTCAATCGGTCTGCGCTACTCGGCGGCCATGGCCATGTCGGTCGGAAGAATCGACACGTAACAACGGCCGTTGGCTTTCTTGGTGAATTTGACGGCGCCGTGGGCGGTCGCGAACAGCGTGTGGTCGCGGCCCAGGCCGACGTTGTCGCCCGGGTGGAAGGTGGTGCCGCGCTGGCGCACGAGGATGTTGCCGGCCAGAACGTTCTCGCCGCCGAACTTCTTCACGCCGAGGCGCTTGGAATGAGAGTCGCGACCGTTACGCGACGAACCACCGGATTTCTTGTGAGCCATAGGTCTGCTCCCGTTCTCGTACTGATATTACGCTTCGTCGCCGGCCTTGTCCGCCTTCTTGGCGGGGGCCTTCTTGGCGGGAGCAGCTTTGGTTTCGGTCGCAGCGGCCTTCGGAGCAGCAGCCTTCTTGGCGGCGGGCTTCTCGGCGGCTTCGGCCTTCGGAGCGGCGGCGGCCTTGGGGGCCTTCACCGGCTTGGCTTCGGTTTCTTCGACGCGCGGGGCGAGGCCGCGAGCGCGCAGGTTCATCTCGGCCTTGGTCATCAGCGAGGTTTCGCCGTCCCACTTGGCCTTTTCGCCGGCGCCGTCGATGCCGGTGATGCGCAGCACGGTTTCCATCTGGCGATGGCCGTTCGTGCGGCGGTAGCCCTGGCGACGGGTCTTCTTGAAGATCTTGATCTTCTCGCCCTTGCGGGTCTCGACCAGGGTCGCGGCGACAGCGGCGCCCGCGATCAGGGGAGCGCCCAGGGTCACGCCCTTGTCGCCGCCCAGCATCAGCACGTCGCCGAACGAAACGTCGGAACCGACATCGCCGTCGAGCTTCTCGACAACGATGACGTCGCCCGGCTGAACCCGGTACTGTTTGCCGCCGGTCTTGATCACCGCGTACATGTTGAAGCCTCAGCGAAACGCAAAAAGAATAAGCCCGACGGGGGACCCCCTCGGGCGAAGAGCGGCGACATAGACGCAGAGGGGTGTCCGAGTCAACGCGAATTGGCCGAAAAACAGCGTCCGCGCGGCTCCGGAACACCTTGCCACCACCGCTGCATGCGCTTCAAGTGACTCGTCCCTGAAGAGAATTTCCGATGCCGATCTGCGTTCTGGCCGCGGCCGCCCTGTCCATCGTCGCGACCCCCGCGCCGCTGGCCGGCCCGGCGCCTCAGACTCCGCCGCGCTCCGAGGAGGACCTCAGACGGGCCGCCCGGGCCGCCATCCAGCAGGCGATGGGTCCGGCCCGGACCCAGGGAGAATTCGAGCGGGACATGCTGCGGAGGGCCGGCCTGCCCGACTTGGCCGACATCGCCGCCGAGGGGCGCGAGGTCGTCCAGATTTCGCTGAATGATCCCTATTTCATGTTCGCCGTCCCCGCGATCCAGATCGAGAAGGCGGGGGACGACGTCACCCTGACGGTCTTCAATCGTCAGGGAACGGTCATGACCATTCCCGTCGACCCCGACGACTGGACCCGCATCTACGACAGGGACCTGATGCAACGGACGCCGCCCGAACCCGTCGCCACCGGCGATGGGCCGCCTCCGGTCATCCATACCTGGATCGTCCGTCTGGGACGGGCGGGCGGCGGGGAAAGCGTCACCCATTCCGCCAGCGGGCGCGCGCCCGGCGCGGAGGTCGCCGCCCTCGCGGCCCGCATCGCGGTCAGAAGCCGGCCGGAGTGCAAGCAGGACGGCGAGCCCTTCTCCCTGTTCCACCGCTGCTTCACGCCGCCGCCCTCCTGAAAATCGCGCCTCGCCCTCGACTGTTATAAAGTAACAGGCTATGGAGGCGGCGATGACGCCGTCCGATCTAGAGCAGCCCGTGATCCTGTCCCTTCTGGGTGCGGGCTTTCTGACGGCCTTCCTGCATGCGGCCCTGCCCACGCACTGGCTGCCGTTCGTCCTGGTCGGCCGGGCGCAACGCTGGACCCTGCCCCGCATGCTGGGCGCGGTGACGGCGGCGGGCCTCGCCCACATCGTCACCACCGCCATCGTCGGCGGCCTGATCGTCGCCGCCGGCCTGGCCATGGACCAGTGGGTCTCCGGCCTGCTGCCTCATCTGTCGGCGGTTCTGCTGTTCATGTTCGGCGCCTTCTATCTGAGCCGGTCCCTGATCCGTCGCCCGGTTCCGGCCGGCGGCCCGCCGCTGGACCTGGCCGAGCCCGCCGTGTCGCACGCCGCCGCCTTCTGGGGTCTGGTCGCGATGATGGCCGTCTCGCCCGGCGAGGTGTTGCTGCCCATCTATCTATCTCAGGCGGGCGAGGGGCTGTTCATCCTCGCGGCCCTGACCGTGGCGTTCGCGGTCGGCACCGTCGCCGGCATGGCCGTCTTCACGTTGGCGGCCCGTGCGGGCTGGTCGGTGCTGAGGCTGGAACGCTGGGCGCGGTACGAAGGGGCGGTGCTGGGCGGGGCCCTGATCGTGATCGGCCTTCTCGTCGTGGCGCATCAGCACTAGGACTGGCGTATGGCGCACGCCCACCACGACCACGATCACAGCCATGACCACGCCCATGGTCACGACCACGGCCATGCGCACGGCGGCCACCACCATGGCCCGGTGGATACCGGCGACTGGCGCTACGCAGTCGGCCTGATCGTCAACCTGGCCTTCGTGGGCGTCGAGTTCGGGGCCGGCCTGTTCAGCGGATCCACCGCCCTGATGGCCGACGCCGGCCACAACCTGTCAGATGTCCTCGGCCTCGCCATGGCCGGCGGCGCGGCCTGGCTGGCCCGGCGCGCCAGCGGCTCGCAGAACACCTATGGCTACGGCAAGGCCACGGTGCTGGCGGCCCTGGCCAACGCCCTGCTGCTGATCTTCGCCTGCGGCGCCATCGCCTTCGAGGCCGTGCGGCGTCTGGCCGAGCCCGCCCCGGTGATGAGCGGCCTGATCATGATCGTCGCCGCCATCGGCTTCGTCATCAATCTGGGCACCGCACTGATGTTCATGCGCGACCAGCATTCCGACCTGAACGCGAAGGGCGCCTATCTGCACATGATGGCCGACGCCGCCGTATCGATCGGCGTTGTCATCGCGGGCGGGGTCATCTGGATGACCGGCTGGTCGATCATCGATCCGCTGGTCAGCCTCGGCATCGTCGGCGTGATCCTGATCGGGACCTGGGGCCTGTTGAAGGACTCGGTCAATCTGGCGCTGGACGCCGCCCCGCGCGGCACCGACGTCGAGGCCGTCCGCGCCGCCTTCCTGTCCCTGCCGGGGGTCACCGCCGTCCACGATCTGCACGTCTGGGGCCTGTCGACCACCGAGACGGCCCTGACCGCACACCTGGTCCACAGCCGCCTCGACGCCGACGCCCTTCTGGCCGAGGCCCAGACCATGGCGCGAGGCCAGTTCCGCATCCGCCACACCACGCTTCAGCTGGAAGCCGGGCCCCTGGCCGACTGCCCGGCCTGCTAGGGCTGCGCCGGCGGGACGGTCAGACGCCCGCCCGGATAGTCGATCACCAGCAGACCGAAGGGCCGGAAGGCGGCGTTGCCGATGAAGCCGACGGCCGTATCGCGCGCGAAATACCCCTGGGGCGGCTGGACGATCAGCCGCGGCTCGCGCCATTGCAGCTCGCCAAGACGGAACGTCGATCCCATGTGCACCGGCAGGGACAGGCTGCCGCCGGTTCCGCCGCCGCCCAGGGTCTGGATCGGCGGCGACGCGGGGCGATCCCCCCTGACGGCCTCGAACTGGCGTTCCGACAGGTTCACCCAGAGGTAGGGGCTGTCGAAGATGGCGGCTCCGGAATCGTAGCGCAGCGTCAGGGGACGCCCGTCGACCTCGGCCTCGACCCGGGGAATGCCGTTGTCATCGCCCATCGCGACGCCCCGGCCGCAGGAGGCGGCCGTCCGCGACGCCTCGCCGGCCGGCGCAAGGGCGATGCGGCTCCGCTCGAAATCCAGAACCACGACGGACCGGCCGAGGAGGTCCGAGCCCAGTATACCCGCCACAGGCTCTCCGTTCGGTCCCGCCAGCCCGGACAGGTCGGACACCGTCGGCGACAGCCGCGCCGTCAGATCGCCCAGCGTGAACCGCTCCACGGTCGTGCTGCCCGCGCGGACCACGCCCGCCGTGCCCTCCACCTCGGTCCCGCCCTCGTCAGGCAGGTTCAGGGCGCGCGCCACACCGCTGTCCAGCGCGCTGCGGTTCGCGCCCGTATCGATGAGGAACCAGCGCTGCGTACCGTCCCCCGCATCGGCGCGGGCATAGGCGACCTGGGCGACGAGCGCCGCCTCCACCGCCCCTTCGGTCCTCAACCGCTCGAACGCGGCGGCGCAGGCCGGATCCGGCAGGGCGGCGAGCGCGAGGGTGACGGCGGCGACGATCATGGGACCGATGAACACCACCGCGGCGGCGGCGGGCAAGTGAACACTCTTTCATCCCGACGCCCGGGCGCCTAGATGAGCGCCATGTCAGACAAGATTCCCGTCACCGTCCTCACCGGCTACCTCGGCGCCGGCAAGACCACCCTGCTGAACCGCATCCTCACCGAGGATCACGGCAAGCGCTACGCCGTCATCGTCAACGAGTTCGGCGAGATCGGCATCGACAACGACCTCGTGGTCGGCGCCGACGAGGACGTGTTCGAGATGAACAACGGCTGCGTCTGCTGCACCGTGCGCGGCGACCTGATCCGCGTCGTCGCTGGCCTGATGAAGCGCCAGCGCCCGGGCAAGCCCGCCTTCGACGCCATCATCGTCGAGACCACCGGCCTGGCCGAC
>Ga0164290_1001677_pt1 | contig 26474 bp, 28 predicted proteins | sample Micstemetagenome_FD_108782 | JGI IMG/M metagenome (GOLD analysis project Ga0164290, IMG submission 108782) | Contaminated culture microbial community from soil near Moab, Utah, USA - Microcoleus steenstrupii SON62 (Illumina Assembly) | ecosystem: Environmental > Terrestrial > Soil > Soil crust...
ATCCCATCGAAGCGCGGCACGGTGGCCGGATCGGGATCGAACCGGGCACCGAAGGCGCGGTGCTCGGCGTACAGCTCATCCACGCTCACATCCGGCAGATAGTTCAGCGTCAGCAAAAGGTTGCTGCGTGCGAGCACGTCGCCCGGGGCCAGCTCAAGCACGCGGCGGCTGGCCTCGGCCGATTCCGCGAGCCGCCCCTGGTGCTGCAATGCCATCGCCAGATTGACCCAACCTCCGGGATAGTCCGGCTTGCACGCGACCGTGCCGCGCGCGGCCTCCTCGGCGTCGGTGAAGCGCATCGCCGCGTAGAGCAGGCTCGACAGCAGCACGCGCGCCAGCGGCTCCTGGGGTTCCAGGTCGATCGCGCAGCGGTAGTGCGATTCGGCCGCTTCGAGGCGGCCCAACTGCTGGAGATGATTGGCGAGCGCGATATGCGCACTGGCGAGCGCCGGCTCGCGCTGGACCAGGGCCTGCAGGTCCGCCACTGCATCGGGCCAGCGCCCCACGCGATACAGCAGATCCGCACGTTCCAGGATCGCCTCGGTGTAGTGCGGTCGCAGTGCGAGGGCGCGCGCGAGCGCGGCTTCGGCCTCGTCCAGGTAGCCGCGCCGCAACAGGATGCTGCCGAGCGCGAAGTGCGTCTCCGGCATTGCCGGGGCCAGCGCCACGGCTTCGTGCGCTGCCGTTTCAGCGTCGGCAAGACGTCCGTCCGCGGCAAGGGCGAACGCATGTTGGAGATGGGCCAGCGGCGACTGCGGTGCCACGGCCACTGCATGCGCTGCCGCCGCGATCGCGCCGGCGAGGTCGTCCTGCGCCAACAGGCTCTGCGAGAGCGCACCCAGCGCCGGCAACGAATCGGGTTCGATGGCGAGAGCCCTGCGCAGCAACTCGGCGGCCGCCGCCGGTGCGCGGTTGCGCAGGTGCTGGTTGCCCAGGTTGCACAGCGCCGCCGCACAACGTGGATCGTGCGCCAGTGCGCTCTCGTAGGCGATGCGGGCTTCGGCCGGCCGCGCCAGGGCGTCGAGGGTGAGGCCCAGCTCGTTCCACCAGCGCGCGTCGCAGCCGTCGAGCTCGAGGGCGCGCCGGAAGGCACTCACCGCTTCGTCCAGTCGACCTGCGGCGCGTAACGCCTCGCCGCGGGAGTAGTGGTAGGCCGCCTGCTCCGGTGCACGCGCGATCGCGGCATCGAATCGCTCGAGCGCCGCCGGCAGGTCGCCGGTGGCGAGATCCAGTGTGCCGAGCAGATACAAGGCATCCGGGCGGTCGGGATCGACGTCGAGCACGTGTCCATAGGCTCGTCGCGCGGTCGCGAGGTCACCGGACTGGTGCGAACGGAATCCCTCGGCGATCAGCGTTGCCGGATCGGCGGCGGGCACCGGTGCTTCCGTGCGCGGTTTGCGGCGGAACAGGCTCATGCGCGCGGCCGCAATACCGAGGCGGAGTAGTTGAACACGGCGTCGTCCGAACCCAGCATGATCAGCTTGCCCTCGGGCCAGGCCTTGAGCGCGCGCACGATGCAGGCGACGTTGGAATAGCGGTTGCCGACGAAGCAATCGGCGGCGAGCGCGGTCAGGACGTCGACGAGCACTTCCTCGCCGAGCTGCCGCGGCGGCAGTCCGGATCCCAGGTGGAGCGACTGACTGCCCTGCGATCGCAGAGCGGTGCTGGTGACGATGCGATCGCCGTATCGCTCGCGATAGCGGGCTTCCACGTCGCGATCATCGGTCAGCAGCAGCAGTCGGATGTCGTCGCGCTCCGCGAGCAGCCGGTCGATGATGCGACCGATGGCCCGGTTCACCGCCTCCAGATGCTCGCCCTGCTCGGCGCGCTTGTCGGTGCCGCGTAGGTGTGTGGCGATGAACGGGGTGCCGCGGAAGTTCTCGGCCACGAATGCCTCCGCCCGTTCGCGCAGATGGGCGCGCGGACGCAGCCAGCCCGGTGCGAGCGTTCGCAGGATCGTGCCGGTGTCGGCATGGGCGAGCGGATCGTCCACGGGCAACAGGTGGCGCGTGAGATGGACGCCCGTGAAGTGCGACCCCACCACCAGCGGTTCAGCGCGGGCTACCAGATCCGCGGCGCTCACCGGCCCGGTGGCCTTGCGACGGGCCGCCACGTTGCGGAAGGGGGAGCTGCCGCTCCAGATGTCGGGCCAGGCAAGTTGAGCCGCGGCGGCTTCCACCTGCTCCGGCGCCACGTCGTCGAGCGGTTCGAAGAAGTCGGTCCAGGCGTTGCGCGCGGGGTCGTCCGCGAAAACACTCGTCTCGCCCCAGTGCACGTGCGCACGGCGGCGGTCGATGCGCGCGGCGAGCGCGTGTCCCAGCACGTGATGCACGTCGGACCAGAAGCCGGCGCCGCCCGGGTGGATCAGCATGAGTGAACCCTGCGGTGCCTGGGTCGAGAACTGGCGTGCGAGCGCGTCGTCGATGCGATCGCGGACCTCGAGCAGCGCATCGGCGTGCGGTTGCGCAAGCGAGCAGGACGGATCCAGCGCGAGCGCACGGCGGAATTCGGCGATGCCGCCGTCGAGGTCGCCGGCCTCCTGCAACAGCCACGACAGGCGGGCCGGATAGCGGGCATCGCGTTCAGTGTCGGCGAGCTTGCGCAGCAGTGCGATTGCCTCGACGCTGCGCCCCGTGCTGTGACAGGTCTCCGCGAGCACGAACATGGCATCGACATCGTCCGATGCGCGCTCCAGATGGGCGCGGCACGCGAGTTCCAGTTCGTCCCAGCGTCCAGTGAACCAGTACTCGTCGATGTGGCGTTGAACATCGAAGCCCATGGATCAGCGATTCTGCGCGAATGCGGCGAGGTCGCGCGCCACGGCGGCGGCGACGCTCTCCCAGTCGAAGCGCTGTGGCTGCCGGTACAGCCGCGCATGCGGATACCACGGCGAATCGGTGCGGTCCTTGAGCCACCGCCAGCAGCAGTCGTAGCGCAGCATGGACCAGGTGGGCTTCGCCAGCGCCCCCGCCAGATGGCCGACCGCCGTGTCCACCGCGACGACGAGATCGAGCGCCTCGATCAGCGCGGCCGTGTCTTCGAAGCTTTCCAGTTCGTCGGTCAGATCGACGATGGGGAACGGGGCGTTCGCGCCGCGTGCCTGTTCCGCAGCATCGCCCTTCTGCAGGCTGTACCACGTGATGCCCGGTGCGGTGCCGAGCGCGGCCAGGCGGGCGAGCGGCGCACTGCGACGCCGGTCGGCGCGGTAGCGCTTGGGATGATTCTTGTGCGGGTCGCCGGCCCATACCAGCCCGACGCGCAGGTTGCGATCGCTCGCGAGTCGTTGCTTCCAGGCGGCGACCTTATCGGCATTCGGGGTCAGGTAGGGCACGCGGGCCGGCACGGCATCGAGGCTCCGCGCGAAGAAGCGCGGCAGCGACATGAGGTAGGCGTAGTAGTCGTAGCGCGACAGCGGATCGTCCCGGGCGATCACTTCCAGGCCCGGGATGGAGCGCAGCAGGCTCACCAGGGGCCGTGGTGCTTCGAGCATCACCCGGGCCCCGCGTGCCATGAGCAAAGGCGCGAACCGTGCGAACTGGATCGCATCGCCGAACCCCTGTTCCGCTACCAGCAGGACGGTGCGGCCGGCTACGTCTTCGCCGTTCCAGGCGTTGCCGGGGTAGTAGCGGCGCACGCTGCGAATCTCTTCGGTGTCGAGCCGGAACTCGTAGTCGTCCCAGCCGTGTTGGTAATCGCCGCGCTTGAGCTCCGCCATGCCGCGATACAGCCGTGCTTCCGGATACTCGGGATGGTGCGCGAGGATCCGCTCGAAGCAGGCGCACGCTTCCTCGAGGCGGTCCAGTTCGAGCATCGCCAGGCCGGCGCCGGTGAGGACGTCGCGATGGCCGGGTTCGATCGCGTCGGCAGCCATATAGTGATCGATGGCCTCGTCCAACTCGTCGGTCTCGTGCAGTTCGGTGGCAAGGTTGAAATGCGCATCGCGATGCCCGGGATCGAGCGCGATGGCGCTGCGATAGCTTTCGATGGCGCGAGCGCTTTCGCCGCGCCCGCCGTACACCAGCGCCAGGTTGTAGTGCCAGTCGGCGTTGGCCGGATCGAGTTCGAGGCCGCGACGATAGTGCCTCTCGGCTTCGTCGAAGCGCTGCTGCACGAGCTGCAGCGTGCCGAGGCGCATGAAGACACGCGGATCACGCGGGTGGCGTTGCAAGGCGGCTTCGGCAACCGCGAGTGCCGCAGCGAGGTCGCCCGTCTCTTGGAGACGACGCGATTCCGCCAGCGTTGCCTCGGGCCCGGCATCGGCGGGCGCAGGCGCCACGGGGGTCGGGCTGCGTTTCAACCAGTTCAGCAAGGGGTGGAATCCATGTCGCGGTGCCGGTGCGAACCCGCCGGGTGCGTGGCATGCACCTTGCACCTGTGCCCTCCGGATCGGCCGGCGAGCGCATGGGCAGACGACGAATCGACGACGAAGGTCACGGGTCAGGTTTGCTGGGGGCGCGCAGTGGCACGTAAACTAGTGTTTTGAAACGTCTACCAACTTACACGCCGCTGTGACGCGCAGGCGCCGGCGACGCGGTCAAAGCAAACGGAGTGCCATTCATGTTCGGCCTGTTCGATACCAAGAAAGTCGACGATTTCGCACGCAGCCTGGCCCAGGATCTGGCGCGTCGCTTCCCGCCGGCGAGCGAGGCTCGGACCGACAAGGGCGCTGCCAACCAGCTCGCGGTCGTCACGGAGGGACTGTACGCGCGGGCCCTCCGGTTTCATCAGGAGAACAAGCTCGGCGTGTACCGCAAGGCGAAGCTCGGCAACGTGTTCCGCTGGCAGCTGCAGGAACTGGGGTACAGCGCCAACTTCATCGAGAACGTGACCAAGGGTCTGGTGGTCCGCCTCGCGAAGAAGAAGTAGGCCCCGGCCACCGTCCGATCACGGCTCGCGGCACCTCACCCGGTGCGGCACCACCGCCGCCAGACTTCGCGGTAGGCGCGTTCCAGGTTGCGGGTGAAGCCGGCCTCGTCCTGGATGGACGATTCGGCGAGCCGGCTGCGCAGCGTCGCACGGCATTCCTTCAGGAACCCGAGGTCGCCGGCCGCTTCGATCGCCAGCGCGACGTAGCGATCGACGTCCTGCGCCACGAGACGCTCGAGACCGACCTGGGCGAGCGCGCTCGCCGACACGCGCGATGCGTGGGTGTGCCCGGCGAGGGTAACCAGGGGCACGCCCATCGCCAGCGTGAACAGCGTGGTGGTGGTGCCCACGCAGGGGAACGGGTCGAGCGCGACGTCCACGTCGCCATGGGCCGCGAGGAAGGCATCGTGATCCATCCGGTCGTGCAGGGTGAGGCGGGCGATGTCGACGCCGCGTGCTGCAAACTGTCCGCGCACTTCATCGTGCGCGGCTTCGGGAATCGCGAAAAGGAACAAGCGTGAATCGGGCAGCGCCAGCAGCACGCGCGACCACGCGTCGAACACGTGCGTGTTGAGCTTCGGGTAGAGATTGAAGCTGCCGAACGTGACGGCAGCACCGCGTTCGGAAGGCGGTTCGGGCGCCACGTCCGGCAGCGGCCCAGGACGGAACGGCATGAAGAAGCCACCCAGGGGCAGCAACGCTTCAGCCTGGTACTGCCCCGACAGATCGGCGGCGATCACGCCATCGGTGATCCAATGGTCGATAGCCGAGAGCCCTGTCGTGTTGGGATAGCCGAGCCACGTCATCTGCACAGGTGCCGGCCGGCGCGCGAAGGCGAGCAGGCGATTGCCTGCGAGATGGCCATTGAGATCCACCAGGATGTCGATGCCGTCGCTGCGGATGGTGCGTGCGAGGGTGGCGTCGTCGATGTCCTGGCATGGGCGCCACGCGAGCGGCAGTGCGCGCAGGCGCTGCGTCACCGCGTCTTCCACGGGACTGTTGTCGTAGCAATAGATGTCGAACTGCAGCCGGTCGTGACGCTCCAGCACCGGCTCGATGAAATGGCGGGTGACGTGGCTGTAGTAGTCCGCCGAGACGTAGCCGATGCGCAGCCGGCGGTCCGGCACCGGCGTGTTGGGGGGAGCCGGGAGGTCATCCGCGAGCGGGCGGGCGAAGCGCTCGTCCCATGCGCGATAGGAACGTTCGGACTCCTCGCGCGGCACATCCGGCAGGTAATGCAGGACAGCGAGGTAGTCGCTCAACGCGCCGGCGTCGTCGGGGGCATGCTCCACGGCCGTGCGATAGCACTTCATCGCGTCGTCCATGCGGCCGTCGGATTCCAGGGTGAAGCCGAGGCGCCGCAACGCGGGAGCGAACGCAGGATCGACGCGGAGGGCGTCTCGATAGGCGTCGGCCGCCGGTCCGCGACGGCCGCGTGCCTCGCGCGCGATGCCGAGGAACAGGTGCAACCTCGCGTCGTCCGCCTGATGGCGCAATCGCCCTTCCAGAAGCGCTTCGGCGTCCACGAACCGCCCCTGCGCCATGAGCGTCGCAGCCGGATTGTCGGGCGGATCGAAGCCCTGGGCACGCAGCCGCAGCGCGACGTACATCTGCACCGCCTCGGACTGCCGTCCCGACAGGCCCAGTGCGAACATAAGCCGGCGTCGGGCTGCGAGCCGCTGGGGGTCTGCCGCGAGTGCGGTGCGCAATGCATCGACCGCCGCCTCGTGGCGCCCATGATGCAGATGCACCTCGGCCAGGGTGAGGGAGGGATCGGGCCAGTGCGGATCGATCTTCACCGCGCTCGTGAGGTGCTGCTCGGCGAGCGCAAAATCGCCAGCGCGGCAGGCAGCGACCGCGCGCAGATGCAGTGCCTGCGGATCGTCCGGATGGCGCCGCAGGTACGGTTCGAGCAGCGCGACGGCGCGGGCATCCTCGCCGGCATTGAGTGCGCGACCGGCCTCCTCCACGTCGGCACGCCTCGCCTCCGGTGCGGATCTCCGGCGCAGCCAGTTCAGCATCGCGATGCCCCCGTCATGCCGGGTTGCGTTTCGAATCGTCCAGGAACTGTGCGAGCGCGGCGTGCACCTGTGCGACCACCGGTAGCCAGTGCCGCGGTTCGTCCTGCCGGAAGATGCGCATCGACGGATACCACGCGGTGCGCTCGCCCGTCTCGAGCCAGCGCCAGTCGCACGGCGTCTGGATGAGGAGCCAGGTGGGCAGTGCCAGCGCTCCGGCAAGATGCGCGACCGCGGTATCGACCGTGATGACGAGATCGAGGTTGCGCAACGCCGAGGCGGTCTCGCGGAAATCCGTGAGCTGCGGCGCGATGTCCACCATGGCGCGCCATTGCGGATGCTGTGCCAGCGAGGCAGCCCGAGGGCCCTTCTGCAGCGAGAACCAGCGGATGCCGTGTACCGTGGTCAGGGCGTCCAGTTCCGCCAGCGTCGCGGATCGCTCCGCGTCCGTCGGGTTGTTGGGATTGCCGCCCCACACGAGTCCCACGCGCGGGCCGCTGCGGCCGAGCACATCGCTCCAGCGCCGATCGCGTTCGGCGTCGGTGTAGAGGTAAGGGACATCGGCCGGAATGGTTTGCGTAGTGGTTCCGAACACCAGCGGCAGCGTGGCCACCGGACAGTGCAGATCGTAGTCCGGCAGCGGATCGCCCTGCGCGATCACCCAATCGGCGCAGCCGCTCTCGTCGAGCAGTCCCACCAGTTCGGGTTGCACCTCGAGCACGATGGTCATGCCGCGTGCGCGCAGCAGGGCGAGGTAGCGGGCGAACTGGATCATGTCGCCCAGGCCCTGCTCCACGTGGATCAGCACGGTCTTGCCCTCCGCGATGGTCGCGGCGGTCAGGAGCCGTTGCGGATCGCGCGGTGCCGGCCGGCGCCAGGGGATGCGCCAGCGCCATTCGAACTCCGCGAAGCCTTCGGGATAGTTGCCGGCACGCAGCAGCATCAGCCCGCGATTGACGTGCGCCTCGGGAAACCCGGGATCCGCGGCGAGCGCGCGGTCGTGCCAGTCGAGTGCTTCGCGATAGCGGCCGCGGGCGAGCGCGACGATTCCCAGTGCGTTCAGCACCCGTGCGTCGTCGAAGCCCGCGTTCACCAACGAGACGAAGCGCCGCTCCGCGGCGTCGAAGTGCCTGCGGTCGAGATCGATCAGCCCAAGGCAATAGGCGGCGTCGGCATTGCCGGGTTGCTGCGCGAGGACCTCGTCGTAGAGCGCGACGGCTTCGTCGAGGCGACCGTCCTTCTGCAATGCCATGGCACGTTCGAGCTGGGCGGTGATGTCCATGTCAGCAGAGCGACGTCAAGGCGCTCAACGCAGAGGACGCGGAGGACGCGGAGGAAGGCCAAAACCTCGAGATAATCGGTTCGGTTTTCCCCCGCGTCCTCCGCGTCCCCCGCGTTGAGAGCTTCCGTTCCTTAGTCAGCAACCGCAGAGTGGGCTGCTTGCCGGAGGCCCGACGCGTCACCGCCGGTACACCGATGCCTGCAGCGGCAGTCCGTTGCTGAGATACGAGTGGAAATATTCGAGGTTGTTGAACGCCTCGCTGCCGGCGGGGAAGGGCTGTGCGCGCACCTGCGTCATGCAGCGGGTGTAGCGCATGTGCAGCGTGTAGAGCTCGTCGCCGCCGCGAAACACGGGAAAGTGCACCGCCTGACCCACCGCCGGCGAGATGGTTTCCATCCGCATCACCTTGCCGGCGTTGTCGAGGTGGCAGTTGGAGCACGCGAAATTCATCTGACCGATGCGGCGAAAGAACAGGCGCCGACCCTCCTCGTATTTCGCCAGCGCGCCGGAACTCTCCACCTTGATGTTCATGCGCATGCCGTCGGACAGGCCGCGCGCGTAGGCCGTCAGCACGCCCATGGTGGCGCGATCGTCGTAGCGGTACTCCGGCTCGCCGTTGTCGCGCCGGCAGCGATTCAACGCCATCTCGAACGTGATCACGCGGTTCTCGGCTTCGCTGAAGCGCGGATACGTGCCGGCGAGATTGCGCCCGCCGTCGGGCAGGCATTGCGCATACGTGCGGCCGTTGCGGAACGGCTTTTCCCATAGTGCCTTCCCGCGTTCGATGTCGCCCAGGAACGGCGGGAAGGCCATGATGTCGTCGTAATGGTTGCGGCTCGCCTTGTTGAACATGAAGCCGCCATACACGTAGTCTTCGAGAGGCAAGTCGGGAAAGCGCTGCTGGAACGTGCGGATGAAGGCGGCTCGGTCCTCCTCGGGCGTTGCCGATGCATCGGTCGCGCCGAATGCGAGCAGGGCACAGCCGAGCAGTGCTGCCCGAGCGATCACTTGATCGTCATCTCCAGCGCGTTGTTCTCACCGATATTGTCCTCCCACGCGATGCCGATCCTGTCGCCGGACCTGGCGCCTCGTACGCGGAACTGGAGGAACGGGTTCTTCGACACGGCCCGGCTCCATTGGGCGTCGAGCACCGGACGCCCGTTGTGGGTGGCCACCACGTGCTGGATGTAGTGCTTCGGAACGAGTTCGTTCGTCTGCGGGTCGGTGCGCAGGCCCGTTTCCATGGGATGAGGCATCAGCACCTTTACGTCGGCTACGTCGCCCTCCAGGGTGATGCGCATCTTGATCGCTTCGGTCATCGGCAGTTCATCCGGCGCATCCGCCAAGAGTCACCTTGGTCTCCTTCTGGGCGAACCAGAACTTCCCACCGGCCTTCACGATCGCCCGCACGTTCGCGGATTCGGCCATCTTGATGCGGACCGCGACGAAAGGATCGACACCCGGGAGCAGATCGAACTGCGCCACCAGTGGTTGCGGGTTCTTCTCGGCTATCACCCAGATGGTCTCGGTGCCCGGCAGCTTCGATTCGACTTCGATGTGGACGATGGCGCTGTTTTCCGCGATGTCGGGCGCCTTGAGGAGGACCTGATCGCTTTGAACGGCGTCCGCCGCACCGATGGAGCGGATCGCATCGTCCGCTGCCTTGGCCTCGAAGGCCGGACCATTGCGCTCGGCGGCAAGCGCGCGCAACGGCAACAGCATTGCCGCCAGCGCGGCACCGAAGGCCGAGAACAGGCGTCTGCGCAGCGGAATCATGGGTTCACAGTCCGTGGACGTAGTCGACGATGAGATCGATTTCCGCTTCGGTCAGGATGCGGTGCCGGCCGTAGGGCGGCATGATGGTGGCGGGGTTCTTCACGCTCGCATCCCAGATCTGCGCGCGCAACGCAGCGCGGTCGGGATAGCGGCGCTTGATGTCGGCGAGCGCCGGACCCAGCGTGGCCGCGGTTTCGGCCCCGGGGTCCGCCGGCATGCGATGACAGGCGAGGCAATTGCCCTTCTCCTGATCGTGCGCGATGGCCCGCCCGGGCAGCTCGGCTGCCGAGGCGATGGTCGCGCCGCCCAGGGCGGACACTGCAACCCATGTGGCGAACATGGGGATTCGCATACCGATCGTCAAGCGGGAGAAGAATGGAAAAGCAAACGATATCCGATACGACTGCGGATCGCGCGAACCGTTCGCACGGCGGGCGTGCGGTCAGCCCGGCGCGCGCCAGTGGCCGGACTTGCCGCCGCGTTTTTCCAGCAGCCGGACCGACTCGATGCGCATGCCGCGATCGACGGCTTTGCACATGTCGTACACGGTGAGCAATCCGACGCTCACCGCGGTGAGCGCTTCCATCTCCACGCCGGTGCGGCCGAAGCATTCCGCGGTCGCCGTGCAGGTGACGGTCGAGTTCGCGCGATCCACGTCGAACTCGACGCCGACCCGAGTGAGGCCGATCGGATGGCACAGCGGAATCAGTTCGGATGTGCGTTTCGCGCCCTGGATCGCGGCAATGCGCGCGACGCCGAGGACGTCGCCCTTGCTTGCGGAACCGTCGAGGATCAGTGCGAGCGTCGCCGGCAGCATCGAGATGCGGCCGGTGGCGACTGCGACGCGCTGCGTTTCGGCCTTCTCGCCCACATCGACCATGTGGGCCTGGCCCTGGGCATCGAAATGGGTGAGCGGATTCACGAAGGCGCAGAAGATGGAAAGTGCGGGTGGAAAGCGCAGGCGGAAAGTGGACGACGCTCGCGCGGGACGAACTTCGGACGATCGAAGTTATCATAGCACCGTCATGCGCGCGCTCTTCGCGGTACTGCTCGCGTTCTGCCTGTTGATTCCCGCACGGGCAAACGATCTGCCCGAACTCGGAGATGCCTCCGAGGCGGCGCTTTCGATCGGCCAGGAGCGCTCGATCGGCTACAGCATCATCCGCCAGATCCGCGCGACGCAAAGCTATCTCGACGATGCCGACGTGGCCGACTATCTGCAGCGCGTCGGATATCGCCTGGTGTCGGTCAGTCCCGACACGCGCATGGATTTTCATTTCTTCGCACTCAAGGACAAGTCGGTGAACGCGTTCGCCTTGCCGGGCGGTTACATTGGCGTGCATGCCGGGTTGCTTCTCACCGCACAGACCGAATCCGAACTGGTCGGCGTGCTGGGCCACGAAATCGCGCACGTGACGCAACGCCACATCGCGCGCATGGTGGCGCAGCAGCAGCGGGCGGGCATGACGTCACTCGCTGCCATCGCCATCGCGATCCTGGCGGCCCGATCGAACCCGCAGGCCGCGGCCGGCGCGATCGCGGCGGCCCAGGCGCAGGCACTCGACAGCCGCCTCGCCTTCACGCGCGACAACGAGCGCGAGGCCGACCGCGTGGGGCTGCAGATCGTCGAACGCTCCGGCTACGACCCGCACGCGATGCCGGTATTCCTCGACCGCCTGCAGCGCGCGACCCGCATCCTCGATTCGAGTTCGGTGCCCTCGTACATGCGGACGCACCCGATCACGTACGAGCGGATCGCCGACGTGCAGAACCGCACCATGAATCTGCCCTACAAGCAGGTGCCGGACAGCCTCGATTTCCACTTGGTCCGCGCGAAGGTGCGGGCCCTCACCAGCGAGCCTCGCGACGCGATCACGTTCTTCGACGAGCAAATCGCGGACCGCAAGTTCAACAGCGAGATCGGCGTGCGTTACGGCCTGGTGCTGTCGTTGCTGCGCGGGGAGAACGTGAAGCGCGCCGCGACGGAGATGGCGGCCCTGCGCCAGATCGCTCCGGCCAACGCCATGATCACGGGTCTGGAGGCGAAGCTCAGGCTCGCGCAGAAAGACAAGGAGGGCGCGGTGAAGATCCTCGCCGATGGCGTGAAGGCGTTTCCCGGCAGCCGCTCGCTGGGCTACGACTACGCCGAGGCTCTCATCGGTGCCGGCCGGGCGGCCGATGCGCTCAACGCTCTCGACGATCAGCTGCTCAAGGATCAGAACGACGGCAAGCTCTACGAGCTCCAGGCCAAGGCCTACGAGGCCCAGGGCAAGACCATGCTCAAGCACAAGTCGCTCGCCGAAGCCTATCTCTCGGCCGGCAACGTGCAGGCCGCCATCGAGCAGCTGCTGCAGGCCCAGCGCGCCAGCAACGGTGACTTCTACGAGAACTCGAGCATCGAGGCGCGCCTGCGGGAGCTGCGGGCGGTCATCGCCCGGCAGGAAAAGTAGCCGGTCGCCCACGGCGGAGGATTCAGTTCGGCCCGATCCGGGCCGTTAAAGCCCTTCGCGCCTCGCGGGAACCGTGGTGCGGGCGGACAAATTCGCTAGAATTCAATCATTTTGTCTCGGCACGAGCGCGTCGGTGCGCGCACTCCATGCAGAAGATCGGCAAGTACGAGATCCTGAAGGAACTGGGCAAGGGCGCGACCAGCGCCGTCTACCTTGCGAACGATCCCTTCGCGGCGCGCCAGGTCGCCGTCAAGCTGGTCAAGCAGGAAGCTCTCGGCGACAAGGAGCACGGCAAGCGCTTCCAGAAGCTGTTCCTGACCGAAGCCTCGCTCGCGGGCAAGCTGCAGCACCCGCACATCGTCGCGATCTACGACGCCGAGGCGAACGACGAAGGCAGCTACATCGTGATGGAGTACGTCGAGGGCGGCACGCTCGAACAGTACTGCCGGGTCGACAACCTGCTGCCGGTGGCGCGCATCGTCGAGATCATCTTCAAGTGCAGCAAGGCGCTCGATTTCGCCCACCGCCATGGCATCATCCACCGAGACATCAAGCCGGCCAACATCCTGATGACGGATGGCAGCGACATCAAGATCTCCGACTTCGGCGCCGCGCTCTCGCTCGCCTCCGAAACCACGCAGGTCACGGGTGTCGGATCGCCCGCCTACATGTCGCCGGAGCAGGTGCGCGACCAGCAGTTGAACCACCAGACCGACATCTTTTCGCTCGGCGTGGTGATGTACCAGATGCTGACCGGACGGTTGCCCTTCAAGGCGACCAACAATTTCAGCATGGTCTACCAGATCATCAACGTCGATCCGCCGCCGCCGTCGATGCATCGGCCCGACATCCCGAACGCCGTGGACGTGATCGTGAAGAAGTCGCTGCAGAAGAGCCTCGAGAAGCGCTACCAGAGCTGGGCCGAGTTCTCGGCCGACCTCGCGAGCATCTTCGTCGACCTGCAGAACACGGCAGAGGCGGTGCCGGAGACGGAGAAGTTCAACACGCTGCGCGGGCTCGCGTTCTTCCGCGAGTTCAGCGACGTGGATCTGTGGCAGGTGGTGCGCATCTCCACCTGGTCGCGGCATCCGATCGGCACCACGGTCATCCGCGAAGGCGAGGACGGACGCTCGTTCTTCATCCTCGCGGCCGGCGAGGTGCGCGTGACCAAGAGCGACAAGCTGCTCAACGTGCTGAAGGCCGGCGAATGCTTCGGCGAGATGAGCTACCTCGGCACCAAGGATTTCCATCGTTCGGCCACGGTCGCGGCGGTGACCGACATCACGATGATCGAGATCGCCGACGAAGCGCTCTCGCAATCCACCGAATCGTGCCGCAACCGGTTCAACGCGGCGTTCCTCGAGCTCCTGGTCACCCGACTGGAATCCGCGAACATCCGCGTCTCGCAGCTCCTGCTCGACCGCAACATCGGCATGCGATGAGCGACGTCGCGGACATCTCGGTCGAGGAGTTCAAGACGCTCTGCGCGGCCGGCCCGGTGGTCGTGGTCGACGTGCGTACCGACGCCGAGGTCGCACGCGGCGTGATCCCGGGGGCGCGGCACATCGTGCTTCAGACACTGCCCGCCCGCACCGGAGAACTGGCGCGCGACGCGACTCTCGTGATGGTCTGCCAGTCGGGCGGCCGCTCGCGGCAGGCGGCGGGTTTTCTGGCGGCGCAGGGCTATGAACGGGTGCACAATCTGATGGGCGGCGTGACCGCCTGGGTGCGCGAGGGCGAAGCGCTCGCGACCCTCGAACCCTAGCAAGCCCCATGAATACAGCAATCGCCCACGACTTCGAACTCGACGCCCGCGGACTCAACTGTCCGCTCCCCATCCTGAGGACCAAGAAGGTCCTGAACGGCATGACCTCCGGCAAGGTGCTGAAGGTCACCGCCACCGACCCCGGTTCGGTGCGCGACTTCCAGGCGTTCTCGCGGCAGACCGGCAACGATCTGCTGGGCGCCTCGGAGGCGAACGGGGAGTTCCTGTTCCTGCTGCGCAAGAAGTGAAGTGACGTTCCCCCCGATGGGCCTGCGGCCCTTCCCCCCAGGGTGCCAGCCCTCATGTGGGCTGAGGCCGGACACAGACAGTCCCTGTGGACTGTCTGTGCTTGGCCGTTGGCATCGGCTTCCGGCCGATGGCAGGCCGGCGAGGGCTGTCTGACTGTGCATCCGGTGGACCGCCTCATCGTGAGCTTCGACCGGGGGCTGCGAACCCTGTTCGTGCCGCCACGCGCGGCTCGCGCCGAGCCTGCCGCCGAGCAGACGGAAGCGGAACTCACGCCGGAAGAGCGCCGGCACGCGGCGTCGCTGATGCGCGTGAACCACACCGGCGAGGTGTGCGCCCAGGCGTTGTATCAGGGGCAGATGCTCACGGCCCGCGATGCCGAGGTGCAGACCGTGCTCGCCAAAGCGGCCGACGAGGAGACCGATCACCTCGCCTGGACGCGATCGCGCATCGAAGCGTTGGGTGGTCGCACGAGCCGGCTCGATCCGCTCTTCTACTTCGGCGCATTCACTCTCGGGGCGCTGTCGGGTCTCGCCGGCGATCGCTGGAATCTGGGTTTTCTCGCCGAAACCGAGCGGCAGGTCGAGGGGCACCTGGAAGGCCATCTGGAACGGCTGCCCGAAACCGACGCGAAAAGCCGCGCGGTCGTGGAGCAGATGCGCGACGATGAAGCGGCCCATGCGCGCACCGCCACCGACCACGGTGGCGCCGAGTTGCCCCCACCCGTGAAGCTGGCCATGAAGCTCGCCTCGCGGGTGATGACCGGGTCGACCTACTACTTCTAGCGGTTGGTGGCTTCGGCGGCCGGGCCGACCTCGACGATCTCGAAGTCGTGTGTGACCTCGGCCGTCTTGGCAAGCATGGCAGTCGCCGAGCAGTACTTCTCCGCCGACATCTTGATGGCGCGCTCCACTGCGTCGCGCTTCACGTTGTGGCCCTTCACGATGAAGTGCATGTGGATGCGGGTGAACACCTTCGGGTCGGTGGTGGCGCGGTCGGCGTCGAGCTCGATGGCAACATCGGTCACGTCCTGGCGGGCCTTGCGCAGAATGGTCACCACGTCGTAGGCGGTGCAGCCGCCGGTGCCGGCCAGCACGGTTTCCATGGGGCGCGGGCCCAGGTTGCGGCCGCCGCCCTCGGGCGAGCCGTCCATCACGAAGGCGTGGCTGGTTTCGGTTTCGGCAACGAAGGCGACGCCTTCCAGCCATTTGATGCGGACTTTCATGAGCGGGGGCTCCGGGCGGGTAGAGGGGGAGGGATTCTAGCGGGTGGGATGGGTGTGCCGCGTGGCGGGCACTGCTGCCCCCACCCTAACCCTCCCCCAGCAAAGCTGGGGGAGGGGATGTACTACCTTTTTCCCCAGCAAAGCTGGGCGAGGGGTATACACCCCCTTCCCCCGGCCAGACCGGGGGGCAGGCATGCTGCAACGCACGATCCCCACCTCCAACCCGGCATTCCCGCCCATCCGGACAGTCGCGAGCAGGGCCTTTATTTCTTCACTTGCTCAGTGGCTTAGCGCCGTCCATCAAGACATCCGCGATCGCACCAGCTATACTCCTGCGTCTTTTTCGCAGAGCAAGGATTGCGCATGGCCAACTCTTCCAGCCCGAGCGGCGGCAAGCGACGCTTCCTGCTGGCCGCCACGAGTGTGGTGGGGGGTATCGGCGCGGTGGCGGTAGCCGTCCCCTTCGTTCGCAGCATGACCCCCAGCGCCCGGGCCCGGGCCGCAGGTGCCCCGGTGGAAGTGGATATCTCCAAGGTGGAGCCGGGCATGATGATCACGGTGGAATGGCGCGGCCAGCCCGTGTGGATCGTGCATCGCACGGCCGAGATGCTCGCGAACATCCCCAAGATGAACGACCGCGTGGCCGACCCCGAGTCGTCCCAGCCGCTCCAGCCGGCCTACGTCAACAAGGAGAACCGCGCCATCAAGCCGGACTACCTGGTGCTGGTCGGCATCTGTTCGCACCTGGGCTGTTCGCCGACCGAGAAGCTGAAGATCGGTGCCGACAGCGGTCTCGGTGACGACTGGCTCGGCGGGTTCTACTGTCCCTGTCACGGCTCGAAGTTCGACGTCGCCGGCCGGGTGCTCAAGGGCATGCCTGCCCCGGTGAATCTCAAGGTGCCGCCGTACACCTTCCTCTCCGATACCCGCATTCTCATCGGCCAGGACAAGGGAGCCTGATGTCATGAGCAAGATCGCCGCGCTTACCCAGTGGATCGACGACCGCTTTCCGATGACGTCGAACTGGAAAGCACATCTGACCGAGTACTACGCGCCGAAGAACTTCAACTTCTGGTACTACTTCGGCTCCCTCGCCCTGCTGGTGCTCGTGATCCAGATCCTTTCCGGGATCTTCCTAACCATGCACTACAAGCCCGACGCCAGCCAGGCCTTCGCGTCGGTCGAATACATCATGCGCGACGTGCCGTCGGGCTGGCTGGTGCGCTACATCCACTCCACCGGCGCCTCGATGTTCTTCGTCGTGGTCTACCTGCACATGATGCGCGGGTTGCTGTACGGCTCGTTCCGCAAGCCGCGCGAGCTGGTGTGGATCTTCGGCATGCTGATCTACCTGTGCCTGATGGCCGAGGCGTTCTTCGGCTACCTGCTTCCGTGGGGCCAGATGTCCTACTGGGGCGCGCAGGTGATCGTGAACCTGTTCAGCGCCGTCCCGTTCGTGGGTGAGGAGCTGTCGGTGTGGATCCGCGGCGACTACGTCGTGTCGGACGCCACGCTGAACCGCTTCTTCGCGTTCCACGTGATCGCGATTCCGTTGGTGCTGCTGGGCCTGGTCGCGGCGCACATCCTCGCGCTGCATGAAGTGGGGTCGAACAACCCCGACGGCATCGAGATCAAGAAGAAGAAGGACCCGAAGACCGGCATCCCGCTCGACGGCATCGCGTTCCACCCGTACTACACGGTCAAGGACATCGTCGGCGTGGTGGTCTTCCTGATGGTCTTCAGCGTGATCATCTTCTTCATGCCCGAGGTCGGCGGCTACTTCCTCGAGTACAACAACTTCATCCCCGCCGATCCGCTGAAGACCCCGCCGCACATCGCGCCGGTCTGGTACTTCACGCCGTACTACGCAATGCTGCGTGCGGTGCCTGCGATGCTCGGCTCGCAGTTCCCCGGCGTCATCGTGATGGGACTCGGCGTGATGGTCTTCTTCCTGCTGCCCTGGCTCGACCGCGGCAAGGTGAAGTCGATCCGCTACCGCGGGCCGAAGTACAAGATCTGGCTCACGCTGTTCGTGATCTCGTTCGTGATCCTGGCCTGGCTCGGCATGAACCCGACCGACTTCCTCGGCAAGTTCCCGGGCAGCACGCTCGAGATGGCGACGTTCCTCGCGCGCGTGTTCACGGTCATCTACTTCGCGTTCTTCATCCTGATGCCCTGGTACACCGCCACCGACAAGGAGAAGCCGGAACCCGAACGGGTGACCGGATGAACATCATGCGCCTAGTCCGTCGCCTTGCCGTCCTCGCGTTCCTTGCACCGGCCGTCGCTTTCGCGGCCGGTGGTCACGTCGCTCTCGACAGCGCGCCCATCGACCAGCACGACGTCGCATCGCTCCAGCGCGGCGCGCGCAACTTCGTGAGCTACTGTCTCAACTGTCACTCGGCGCAGTACATGCGCTACAACCGCCTCGCCGACCTCGGGCTCACCGATCAGCAGATCAAGGACAACCTGATGTTCGCGTCCGACAAGGTCGGTGATCCGATGACCATCGCCATGAAGGCGAAGGACGCCAGGACGTGGTTCGGTGCCCAGCCGCCGGATCTGTCGGTGATCGCGCGCTCGCGCGGTGCCGATTGGCTCTACACCTATCTGCGGTCCTACTACCGCGACGAGTCGCGCCCGACCGGCTGGAACAACGTCGTCTTCCCCGGCGTGGGCATGCCGCACGTGCTGTGGGAGCTGCAGGGTCAGCAGGATCTCGAAGTCGAGAAGCATGAAGGGGCCGAGGCCGCACACGGCGGCCACGCAGCGGAGAAGCTGGTGCTGGCCGAACCCGGCAAGCTGACGCCCAAGCAGTACGACGCCTTCGTGGCCGATCTGGTGAACTACCTTGTTTACATGGGCGAGCCGGCCCGCCTGCAGCGCGTGCAGATCGGCATCCTCACCCTGTTGTTCCTCGGCGTACTGTTCGTGTTCGCCTACCTACTCAAGAAGGAATACTGGAAGGACGTCCACTAAGAGCCGTCTTCCTCCGTCTCCGGAGCCTCAGATCAAATGATGACCCTCTACTCCGGCACCACGTGCCCTTTCAGCCAGCGGTGCCGCATCGTCCTCTACGAGAAGGGGATGGATTTCCAGATCGTCGACGTCGATCTGTTCAACAAGCCCGAAGATCTCGCGGTGATGAATCCGTACAACCGCACGCCGGTGCTGGTGGAACGCGACCTCATCCTGTACGAGTCGAACATCATCAACGAGTACATCGACGACCGCTTCCCGCATCCGCAGCTGATGCCGGCCGACCCGGTGATGCGCGCGCGCGCCCGCTTGTTCCTGTTCCGCTTCGAGAACGAGCTCTTCACCCACATCGAATCGCTGGAGAAGGGTAACCAGAAGGTCGCCGACAAGGCACGCCTGATGGTACGCGACAGCCTCACCCAGATCGCGCCGGTGTTCGTGAAGCAGAAGTACATGCTGGGCGACGAGTACTCCATGCTCGACGTCGCAATTGCGCCGCTGCTGTGGCGCATCGACTACTACGGCATCCAGATCCCGAAGCAAGCGGCGCCGCTGCTGAAATATGCCGAGCGCCTGTTCAGCCGCCCCGCGTACATCGAAGCGCTGACACCCGCCGAGAAGGTGATGCGCAAATGAAGCAGCCGTCGACCACACCCTATCTGATCCGCGCGATCTACGAGTGGTGCGTCGACAACGGGTTCACGCCGTATCTCGCGGTCAAGGTGAACGAGCGCACCAAGGTGCCGCTCGAGTACGTGCGCGACGGCGAGATCATCCTCAACGTGAGCGCCGACGCGACGCGCGATCTCACCATCGGAAACGAAGTGATCCAGTTCTCGGCGCGCTTCAACGGCGTGTCGCGCGAGCTCTCGGTGCCGGTGGATTGCGTGAGTGGCGTGTTTGCCAAGGAAACAGGCCAGGGCCTCGCATTCCAGCAGCCCGCGACCGCTACCGGCGTCGTACCAACCGGTCTCGCGCCGGTGGAGTCGACCACCGAACGCGACGACAAGCCCACGCCGCCCACAGGCGGAAAGCCGAGGCTCCAGGTCGTGAAGTGACCGTGCGAGGCGGTCGAGAAACCCGCCCCGTATAATTCGAGCAGGCATGCCGGATTAGCTCAGTTGGTAGAGCAGCTGATTTGTAATCAGAAGGTCGCGGGTTCGATTCCTGCATTCGGCACCAGATACTCTCTTCACCTAAGTGCACGGACGACGCATCAAAGTGCAGTAATCACTTGATGCAGCAAGCGAAGTAACTTCTATTCGCGTTCGTTTGAGTGCATGACGGTTCGCCGAAGTGCGCACGAATGCGCGCGTTACTGGCGGATTGGCTGGCGGATACGCTGGCGGAGCCGGTGGGTGAAGAGATGAAGAGACGCTTGGCTTCTCGACTGCATTTGCTGTCGGTGCGCGAGGTCATGAATGCTCGTGATGGAGAGCATTCAGACGGTGGTGGTCTGACGCGTCGCTGCAATGGCGACAACGCGGCCTGGGTGTTCCGTTACACCCGCTGCCACTGGGAGGCATCTACCACGCAATCCACCTCTCAGACGAAGCTCGTCACCTCGAAAAATCGGAGGACGGTTCCCCCCTTTTACTTTTCATGGGGGTGGGTAGCCCGAAAAGGTGGTCACGGGTTAAGGTGGTAATGAGTCCCATCTTCGCCGTCCCAGGATCTATTTTTTTCCCCGCCGGACCATTCCTTATGCATACCCCCACCACCCTGAAGGCACTGGCTGTCGTCGCTTTGCTGATTCAGACGGCAGATGCCATGGCGGACAAACTCGAAGAAGGCGCCAGAGCCGTCCTCGGCGGCGACTTCGAGCGTGCGGCGCAGCTCTGGAAGGAGGCTGCCGATGAGGGAAACCATACGGCCGAATGCAAGCTCAGCGCCTTCTACCTAGGGAAGGATACCCCGCTCGCGAACGACACTGAGGCCGCCAAGTGGACGATGAAATGCGCATCGTCAGGACATCCGCGTGGTCAAGCAGTATTGGGTTGGATGTACATGCAAGGGCGAGGCGTTCCCCAGCACTATAAGGAGGGAGCGAGATGGCTGAAGCGGGCGGCCGAAGGTGGCGACGGATGGGCACAGATCGAACTTGCTCATGCTCACCTCCAGGGCCGTGGAGTGCTTGGCGACCTGGTGGTCGCCCACATGTGGCTCAATCTGGCGAGTGTCTCGGAGGAATCGACAAAGGAGCAAAGAGACTCGGCGCGGAGTGAGCGTGATGATCTCGCCAAAAAGATGTCTGCGAGGCAAGTCGAGCTCGCGCAGAGCCTCGCGGCGTCCTGGCAGGCCGGCCCAGGATCGCCAAAGCCGCACGACACATATTTGGAACGTGTTGCGAACGAACCAGGGGGTTCAGGCGACTACGGAGTCGCGATCGCGCGGTCGGTGATTGGTACGGTCCGATACCCTAGACGAGCCCAACAGCTCGGATGGCAGGGAACGACTCTCGTAGCAGTCGAGATATCAGCGGACGGAAAACTTCGAAACGTGTCAGTCGCGAAATCGTCTGGTTACGATGTCCTGGACGAGGAGGCCATCGAAAGGGTGCGCCGAATCCGAGAACTGCCGCCTATTCCAGACAAGCACGTCGGGCGGACGTTTACGGCGGAAGTTCCGATCGTGTTTCGGCTTGACTAACCAGGATCAGCGCGCCCTCCGAATGGAGACCGCTTCGCCGCTTGGTCGCGCGCCCTGGACGTACCGAGCAACGGTGTGCCCCGAGCGTTGTGAGCGTTTCCAGAGCGACATGTCCTTCCAGAGCCTCTGCGCCGAGATTGCGCGTCGCGCTAAGGTCCGGGCGATTGAGGATTTGCCCAGATCTCCTGATCTCATAAGCCGAGGATGTCGTCGTCCGGCGTTTTGGGTGACATGTACCGACGGGGCGGGTCTGCTGGATCAGTTCTTCAATGCCGTGTATGGCTATCGAGCACAGTACTACCTGTCCGCTGAACAGGGCAATTTAGCCAATCGATTTGCGATTGATCTACTGGAACCCGTCTTGTTTTCTGCTCAAAGTGGAAGTCGCAATCTGCCAACTAGAATGGTTGCGCATTCACTTAGTCTGCCATCCGCAAAGATATGGATTCCGAACGACCTGCTGATGAATCCTGATCTTCCTCGTGATATCGATGCTCCCCTATGGCAAGGTGGCGACTACGCGTCCATCGCGCTGCAAGCGCCGATTCCGTACCGACTGGAGGTATTCGGCGCATGGTTGGATCGCTTCGGTCAGGAGTATGTCGTGGAGAGAAAGCGATTCAGGTCGGAGGCACTGCACGAAAGTGGCTTGGTCTAGCTAAAACCATTCTGACGCTTGTTCGGTGGGAGCGACTAAGCCGCCAGGCGATGCTCGTAGTAGGGCCGTTCCCGATCGTCCAGGATCGCGTAGGACGCAGCGAGGTTCTTGGGATCTGGGTGCAGCCAGGCCGCGATGTTCTCAGGCTTGATCGGGATGACACAGCGGTCATGCCCCGCCGCAGAGACCTCCGGTGGTGGTTCGTCGGTTATCGCGGCAACCGAGAGAAGGTCATCCTCCCCCTTGCCGGTCCAGTGGGACCAGAGACAGGCGATGTACATGACCTCACCGCCCTCAGGTCGGAACTCCAGGATAACGTTCTCCGGTTCCTCACCCGCCTCGAGTTCACGGCCTTCAACACGGTGGCGGTTCACATTCTCGTAGAACGCATCGATCGCCATGACGCCGTGTGTGTGACCGAACTGTCCTTTCCAGAAGCCCTCAAGGTTGTCGCGTCTCGCGTTGAAGGTTCCGGGGTATTTGGTGTCGTAGAAGGCCGGCTTGCCCGCGGGACGACACTGGTAGCGCATTGGCTTCACGACTAGCTCGCCCTCCTCCATCACCATCACGGGGCAAAAGTAGCCAGGGAAGATGCGGCTATCTCTCGGCTTCAGGTCCGTGCGATTCAGATCCTCGATCCAGCGTAGGGCTTGCTCGATCTTCGAGCCGGCGATCCGGGCGCTCTCTAAGGCGGCCTTGGTCGGCTTCTCCTGGAGCTTTCTCTCGGCATCCGCGAGCCGTTTGCGCTGGGTGAACAGTTCCTGCTGGAGTCGCGTGTTCTCGGTTGCGTGGTACTCATCGATCAGCGTCTTGACCTCGCGTTCCTGATCCGTCTTGGGATGTAAGAACGGGGCTTCCATGGCCTTCGGGTACTTCACCTTCCTACCCCCGGCCTTGAAGCCGAACAGCTGTACGAACTCGTAGATGCTGATGTGGGCGCCGAACCGGCGGACATACGTCTCGTAGCTCGCCTGCACCTGAGCGGAATAGCACATTCCTGGTCCTGGAAGGCCGCAGATTGGCGAACATACTACCCTTGAGCCAGACACCGCCAACCAGACCGGCAGGGTGAAGCTCGCTCTCCCCTTTATCTTCGCCTCCCTGATCCTGTTGGCCGTGGGGATCTGGCTGGGCAGTGGATGACTGGCATTCGCCGTAGCGGCGGGAGCAGGGCGTGCGTCCTACCTCATCCACCGGGCAGTTTGGGAGTGCCAGTGGACCGGCAAGTTCCCGATCTCAATGGTCGTGCGCGCACAGCCTTCACCGTATCTCGCGCCGCCTATCGCGCTACTGGCACCCGTCGCACGAGCCCGCCACCACCCTCACCCCGCTGCGCCGCAAACCTCACGACGTGGCCCTGGGCGACCGAGCCGGCCACGCACGTGCGCGAGGGATGCGACGGCCAGCGCGCCGGCGGCCAGCAGCGTCCACGACGCGGGCTCGGGCACCGGGGCGAGGTAGAGGTTGCCGCTGTCCGTAGTGTAGATCGCCCCGGGCGTGATCGGGTCGAGGTAGAAATGGCCGGTGTGACCGAGATCGCCAGCGAAGCTGGCCACCGCGCCAAACGCCGAGACGCTCACGCCGAGTATCAATTCTTCGGTCAGCCCGAAGCTGGACGGCCCGGTAAAGGTCCAGATCTTCTGCACGGTATGCGTGCCCGCCGGCGGCACGTTATGCGCGGGGTCGGAGGAGTCGTAGTAGAAACTGTTGTCGATCGATTGGGGGAACGAGCTGTCGCTCAGCAGCTTGTTCGTCACGTTGACGACGCAGAATGCACTGCTCGTCGAGCCGCAGGATCCCGACGAGGTACCCGACCACTCGAGCGTGGCGAGGAAGCTCCAGCTGGCCCCCGAAGGCGGCAAGACATGAAACTCGTCGGCACGCTCGGCTACCGACGAGATGTTGACACCGACCCCCGGGAAGTCGGCGATGCTCGCGGATACACCAGCACTGGCGTCGACCTTGAGGGTGCCGAACGCGTCGGCGCTTGCATTGCCGACGGCCGTCTTCGTCGAGCCATTCGGCGTCGAGCCGCTGGCGTTGTTCGTCTGGGAGGCGAAGGGAAGATTCTGGCCGATGATGTCGTGGGCGCTGCCCCCACCAATGTCGACACCGACCGTGAGGTAAGGCGGCACCGTCGTGGCCGACGCGGCTGTCGCGACGCCGAACGAAAGTATCGCAAGGACGAACCGAGTTGCCCGCCGCGGAGTTCCCTCTTTGGGTCTTGTGAGGTAGCCGCTCATCCGTCCTGCAACTGTTACCGGGACTTGGACTCGCTCCGTGGTGATCGCCATGGCTTTCCTCGTCTGAGCAGTCGGTGTATTCCACCTGGCGCCGGTTCGCGAGCCAGGCGCAAACTCTGCATGTAAGGGCGGCACCGTGTCAAACGGTTGCTCTCGGCCGAGGTCGTGTAAAAACGCGGCACGGGGACTGGCGATGGACGGGTTTGGGTGATCGGCTAGACGAATGACCCGCCCGCATATTCCTGGGGCTCGTCCGGAGCGTTGAGGACGCCTTGAGGGCCGCTGCCGGTGGAACGTTACCCGGCGTGTTCGCCCTGATGCTCCATCACCAGACGAACCGCCCGCTCCCGCACTTCCGCTAAATACCTAGTCCGTGTCTTCATAACTCCATCCTCTCAAGAATTGAAGTCTCCGGAAATCCCGGGGCGGTTCAACCAACTGACAGGATTGCTGGGTGGATCGGGGGCGACAGCCTTTTCTGGCGAGGCACACCCCGCCCTATTGACTGCGGTCGCCGAGCTGCTCACGAATTCGCAGGGTGCCGGACTCGCAGGCTTGGTTCGGACCTTCGAGCAGCAAGGTCTCGGCAGCATCGTGGCGTCGTGGATTGGCACCGGAGCCAACCAGGCGATATCGCCTGAGCAGTTGACGCAAGTGCTGGGTGCCGAGCGAATCCAGGCGATCGCGAGCAAGCTCGGCATCGCGCCCGAGACGGTCACCTCCCAACTGACCACCGTGCTCCCGCAGATCATCAACCATGTCACGCCAGCCGGTTCGGTACCCCACGCGAGCGCTGTGCAGGAAGCGCTGGGCGCATTGGCTTGGCACTATTGGGCGCTGAGAGGCTACGGGCGGTCGATACGATTCAGTTTGATCGACGGCGGATCACATAAGGGTCGGCGTTCGTAGCGATCGATCTTGCTGCTGACGCCTCGTTACCAAGATCGAGTGTGAATGGCGCGACGTGAATCTTGAACTCATTCGCCAAGGCCCCGCGTGGTGGCATCGGAAGTAGCCGCACGAGCAGAGCGCGGAGGATCGCCGTTCCTGGGAAGCAGCCAAGGCTACGGCGCGAGAAGAGCGTCGCAGCCTGTGGGCATCACGAATATTCGCTCACGCCCGCACTCGCCCGACGGAGTTTCTTGCGGATCGCTGGGAACGCCCGCAACTGGCCGATGCCCCTGATTCTACTTCTTCGCGATTGCCACGCGGAGCCAAAGGGACCACAGTTGGACGCATGGATCCGGCTCTTGAGATTGCGCTGCGCTTGATCGCCGCCACGCTCGTCGGCGGCGTCATCGGCTTGAACCGCGACCTGCACGGCAAACCGACGGGCGTCCGCACCATGGGGCTGGTCAGCCTCGGTTCGGCGTTGCTCGTTATCGCTGCCGGGATCGAGGGCGGCAATGGGGATGCAACCCGCGCCGTCCAGGGCATTGTCACCGGCATCGGGTTCCTCGGCGCCGGGGTCATCGTCAAGGATTCGACCTCCGATCGTATCCACGGCCTCACGACTGCGGCGACGATCTGGCTGACAGCTGCCTTGGGAGTGACCTGCGGGCTTGCCCATTGGGTGCCGGTGCTGGTGGCTACCGGGCTCTGCTTGGTGGTGCTAATTTTCGGCGGCCCCGTTGAAAAGGCCATTCACCGCCGCTGGCCACAAAAGTCCGACGATACGGAGACGATGAAATGACCCTTCATGTACACCATGTCGTTCGCGTCGCGATTGCTGACCTCAGGCCAACGCAATTGACCGTGGGCTATCGCGAGGTGGCGGCCAAGCGGGCGGAATAGGACGCGTTGTCGAAGCGGGTGCGAAAGCGGTTTCTGGACGGCCATGTCGTGCCGGTGGTGCTGGGGTCCGGCCAACGACGCTATGTCGTCGATCATCATCATCTTGCCCGGGCGCTGGCCGACGATGGCCAGGACACAATCCTGGTCGGCCAGCTGGCGGACTTTTCGGTCCTCGCGAAACCTGAATTTTGGCTCGTCATGCAACACCGGCGCTGGGCCTATCCGTACGACCGCAATGGCGAGCGCCAGCCTTTCGAAGCCATGCCCAAGGCCATTACGCAGCTGGTCGACGATCCGTGGCGCAGTCTGGCGGGCGCCCTGCGCGATGTCGGCGGCTATGCCAAGGAGAATGAACCCTTCGCCGAGTTCCTGTGGGCGGATTTCCTGCGCCGCCGGCTCGATTGTCATCGGAACTCGTAATCTGATACAGGTCGGACTTTGAAAACTGATACACCTCGTTCGAGACTTTCCGCCTTTGAAACCCGCGAGGGGGGAGGCGGTGATCACTTGGGAGAGGTGCATG
>Ga0164290_1001678_pt1 | contig 26451 bp, 26 predicted proteins | sample Micstemetagenome_FD_108782 | JGI IMG/M metagenome (GOLD analysis project Ga0164290, IMG submission 108782) | Contaminated culture microbial community from soil near Moab, Utah, USA - Microcoleus steenstrupii SON62 (Illumina Assembly) | ecosystem: Environmental > Terrestrial > Soil > Soil crust...
ATGCCCGGAAGCCCAGGTTGTGCATGTTCCGGTGCCTGGTTGGTTGAGGTTTTAAAGTTGGTATTGCCTAACCCGCCTTTACCACCGGGTAACCAAATGATCTCTTCACCATCATGTAATATCTCTGCTTCTTTTTCTCCGGTTTCTTCATCCCTTGCAATATTACCTAACGGCACTTCCAGTACAATGTCTTTTCCATTTCTACCTGTACGGTTGTTATCGCTTCCCTTTTCACCATCTTCTGCCAAAACATTTTTATGGTAACGTAAATGCAACAATGTCCATAAGTTGCGGTTGCCTCTTAAAATTATATGTCCGCCACGGCCGCCATCGCCGCCATCGGGGCCACCCATCGCCGTAAGCTTATCTCTCCTAAAATGTTTAATCCCCGCGCCGCCATGTCCGCTTCTGCAGAATACTCTTATCTGGTCAACAAAATTGCTCTTTTCCAAACCCTATGTTTTTGAACGTTCAAAGATACCCCATTATGCAGCGGTTCGTTTACCTTGGTGGTCAAATGTTTCCAAATGAAAGTGATGAAAGCAATGCTCATAGCCTTGACACTAATCTCGGTATCCACACAAAACTGCAGTAAGAAAAAAGAAGCAGCTGACATTCCTGTATGTATTCAACAAAAAATTGCTGAAATAAAAGCACAACCAAAATGGAACCCGCCGGCACAGGTGGAAGAATACACCTATAAAGACAAGAGAGTATTCCTTTTCTCTAGTAACTGCTGCGATCAATATAATCCTTTGTACGACGAAGCTTGTAATTACATCTGCGCACCCACCGGTGGCATGACGGGCAAAGGTGATCGTAAGTGCCAGGACTTTAATGCCGAAGCTAAGTTGGTAAGGGTAGTGTGGAAGGATGAAAGATAAAAGGCACACCTAAATCCTCCTGAAGGAAGGACTTCGCTGCGGCATAAGGCTAACTTATATAACTGTTTATAAATAAACAAGCACTCTGCAATTAGAGTGCTTGTTCGTTTTTGTCAGGAGGGCTTAATAAGTTAGGGCTGTGCCTTGATGGCTTCCCCTATCGGTGGAAGTCGGAAGGGGGCCTTACTGTACCATCACCTTTTGGGTGAATACAGATTGTTTATCCCTATCGAAAACTTTTACCAGGTAAACGCCTTTTGTATTGCTTTTATTTATATCAATCACCTGTGCTTGTTCTTCCAGGTTGATAGTGATTCTTTTTTGTTGTACGCTTCTTCCTAAAACATCTACCAGTTCAATGGTGTAATCGCCTTGTGGCACCTTGCTAAACTGTAAGGTTATCTTGTTCTCTGTTACAGGATTAGGATAAACAGAGATTAGCTTAGCATAAATGTCTTCCGCCTTTGGAATCGTTTTCATTACCTCGTTATTCTCTGGACGGGAAGAAAGGTAATTGCTATTTGCCAGGTCAGATGCACGGTAAATAGCTGTAGCATTATAAGTACCAGCCGACCAGTCTTTAGGATTCACAACATAATAGGCATTACCATCTACAGCGCTGCTTACTAGTAACGAACCATCAGCATTTACAACGGCACCATTCACAGTAAAGTTTCCGGGCAGGCCCGATATGCTTCCTGCATGCTTAGCAACTTTACTTTCTACATCTACAGTAAAAACATGATTGCGGGCAGTAAGAATATATAGTTTGCCATTATCATCAGATATCATATCACCACCAAATGAAGAGCAACGATTATGAATTGGAATACCGTGGTTAGATGGATCATCCACCAATGCACCTAAGTGTTCGATCTTTGATTTTTTACCCGTAGAAAAACGGATGAAAGTATTGCCATCATTTGATATCGCATAACCATATCCGTCAGGTGCAATCACCATACGGGTAATGATCTTGCCTTCATCATTATGCATGTTACCAGATTTACTAAATGCCTGGTCAGCCACATAATACACTTTCATAGTTTTCAGATCAACATAACGCAGTTGATCAACAAACATAGGAGTGAAGTATAGACGATTGTTCTTTTTATCGTAAGCTGCTGCAGCTACACCGGTACTAAAAGGTGTGTTGATCAAATTACCCCAGCGGGCATCAGCCTGCAGGCTTAATTGTTTTTTACTAACAGCATCAAATACAACTTGCTCATTTGATCCGTTCAACAATACATCACTATATGCTCCTGTTTGCAGGTCTATCTTACGCAGGGCATTCCACCCCGCACCTTCTTTTGCTACATCGGTAATAGCATAAGCAAAACGATCGTTTTGTGCATGAACTGTTGTAAGGAAAGAAGCAGAAAGAAGTAATAAGGGTAAAGTTTTCTTCATGTTGGTTGGTTTATTCAGTTTGAAACAGACATTTAAGTTACAACTTTTTACAGGCTATTTATTTTTTCTGTGGATTAGCCCTGTGATTTTTTAAATGGCTTATAATCGGAGATGAAAATTGGGTCTTGATGAGTTTCCTCACGTAAAGGTTCACACGGTTTTAAAGTGTCATAGCAATGCTGAGGTAAGGCCTGGTAAAGTTTAGTGCCTTCTGTTTTCCAGCTTATCATCTCGTCACTCACCTCCTTTACGATTTTGGACGGGTTGCCCACTACCAAGGACCGCCGAGGAATCTTTTCACCTTGTTTAATAAAGCACAAGGCGCCAACAATACATTCATCGCCTAACTCCACATCATCCATAATTACAGCATTCATACCTACCAGGCAATTGCGGCCAATGGTGGCTCCGTGTATAATGGCACCGTGCCCAATATGGGCAGATGCTTTTAAAACAACGGTCACACCCGGGAACATGTGAATGGTGCAGTTCTCCTGCACATTACAACCATCTTCAATAACGATCTTGCCCCAGTCGCCGCGGATGGCTGCACCGGGGCCAACATATACATCCTTGCCTATAACAACATGGCCTGTAACCGTTGCTTGTGGATGGATAAATGCAGAAGGATGGATGATAGGCTTAATGCCGTTGAATTCATAGATCATAATGCTCAAAATTATTGAGCAAAAGGTAATTTGATTTTATTCTTTGTTGCAATACAAAAGTGTGATTTCTATATTGTGCCATGTCTTCAAAGAAAGTTATTACTGTTGTTACCATTATCATCTTCAATCTTATGCCCGTTGTTGGTGTGGCGTTTTACAATTGGTCGCCCTTCGAAATGTTCTGGCTGTTTTGGATGGAGACACTGATCCTTTCTTTTTTCAATGCTATCAAAGTTTTATTCAGCCAGGAGAGAACGGTGACAACCACTAATGCCGTAAACTTAAAATGGAACGTCAGCAGTTCTATTAAATATCTGCTTACCCGGATAGCCATCTTTATTTTCTATTCGATATTTATTATTGCTTTCATTGGCTTTGTTGCGCATAAGGAAAAAGATCCCATCCATGTAGCTCGTACGTTGGCATTCCAAAACCTGCTATTTAACCTTGCACTGTTGCTCATTATTTGCACCCAAATGTTTTACCTCCTCAAATACTTTTTTATGAATGGTACCTATCTCTATGCAAAAAGAGGTGTGTATTCAGGCGTTTCGATGGCAGGCAGATTGTAATACATGTTGCTGTAGTGCTCGCAGCTGTGGGCTCCGCATTTTTATTTGATAATGGTAACAATCCTTACGCCTCGGTTTGGATCATCAGTATTCTTTGTATTGCAAAATGTGTTTTTGAATTAATACTAGTGAAAGAAGAGAGTTTTCAGCAGCCATTTGCTGCTACATAATTTGAAAGTATCTCTGGATGTGGGATGCCGTCATAGGTTTTCCTGGCTTATGGGGTAATATGACCATCTTAAAAACTCCTAATGCTTAGTTGAGGAGTTACACGATTATTTAAAAATGCTCCTTATCTGGTACGTCCGCCATAAAAAAGTGAAGCCTCTGCTAAGCAGAGGCTTCACTTATCTTATCGAAGCAAACTTATCGAATGCTAATTCTTTACTGTGATACGCACAAACTCATAAAATCCAATGGTGTTCATACCTGTTACTCCGGCGCCACTACCTAAACCAACGGCAGGGAAAGCTTCATACTTCTTACCATTAGCATAAATATCCGGAGCAAAATCATAGTTATCATTTAGTGCAATGGGTGCACCAAACAATGTAGCAATTTCTGCTGCCGTAACTGTTAAGCTGGTGGGGAAGGTGCTTACATCTGCTTTGAATAGTTTTACATTCGTTGCAGCACCATTCTTCCGAACAACAATGTCAACCTTTGTAGGTTTTGCGGCAGTAGGAAAGACCATTGCCACCTTGAATTTGCCTGCGAAAGCTGTAGGGTTACCGAAACGGATTGTATCTAAATTATTGGTCTTTTGCGGCTCGGTGTTCATTGTCATGGCGGGCACGTCTTCTATGCCAATGTTTTTTGGAATGGGGCCATCATCTTTTGAACATGCGGTTAAAGCTATTACAGTGCCGAAAATTAAGACGGTTAGTATATTTATAATTCTCAATTTCATAATCTGTTAGTTATTTAATAGTGGAACAATTAAGGTTGCCAGAACACTTTAAATGATTCAGGTACCTTTTGCGGCGGTGCATTTGAATTTAACTGCAGCTCATTTGCACTGAAAGGCAGAGACCAGGGATACTTTCTGTCATTAGATACAGGTGTTACCTTACCATCCGGACCTGTTACACTAGTTACATTTCCTTCAGGAGCTGGGGCAAATAATACAGGATATCCTGTTCTTCTGTAATCAGTATAGTTGTCTACTGGATTTTCAATCCTGTTGATCCATTTTTCTGTCATGATATACTCCAGTTTCTTGGCATCACTGCCTGCATCAAACGCTGCAAGCACAGCAGTTTTATAAGTTGTAGTAGCCCCCTGTGTTGCAATTGCAGGAACTGTTTGAGGGGCTAGTGCAGTGGTAGGCTTTATAAAATTCTGGATGATGTAGTCCACCTGGTTAAATGATTCGTCTAATGCTTTGCTGAAAGCTGTTCTCGCATTACCTGGAGCCAGTCCCACATGGATCAACTCCGCTTCAAGGTATAAACGGTCTGCGTACGTAATAAACTCATGAGGACGGGCACCCGTTCCTGCGTTTGCCGGGCCTATTGAATTAACGCTTTTAGCTGCACCATCATCATAACGGCCACCGACAGGATAAATACCAAACAATGAATAGGTCTGGCTATTAGAACCATCACGGCATGGGCCATTTGAGCCAAAAAGGATAGTGATGAATCCACCGTCCCGGAATTCGGTACAATTCTCTGGAGTGCCATTGATACCACCAATTGCGGATTTCTGATTATAGATGTAATATGGAATCCTTGGATCAGGATTTCCGTTCAGAATGTCCGGATTTCTACCTTTCATGATCTCATACAACCATGGGCTGAATAGCTGGCCACCACGCTGAGGAGCATTGTAATCGCCATACCCCGGATGCCTGTCGTCAGTTGTACCTTGTGGCCCGTAAGGCATCATAAAACTTTCTGCCTGTGAATTAATCAACTGGGCAGGATTCGCCAACAATGCTGTTACCTGGCTCTGTACATTTTGCACACGCCTAACCTGGGTGTAAAGCTTCAGCTTAATGGTGTTAGCAGCTTTTATCCAGTTCGTTAGGTTGCCCTTATAAATATAATCGTCACTACCCGGCTTTGTAGAATTAGCTGCAGGGTTATTCAGATCCGCAATAGCTTCATCGAGCATTGTCAAAAGCTTGGGATAGATATCAGCACCTTTATCAAACTTTGGTTGCGTAATACCTTCATTAAATCTATCAAATTCAGTAAAAGGTACATCGCCCCAAACATCTACCATCATGCTGAACGTATAGGCTTTCAATACCTTGGCAACACCTACATAACCAAAACGTTTTTCTGCTGTTCCTCTATTGATTACTACGTTTAAGTTAGAAACAGCAGCAAGCAGACCTTCCCATCCTGATGAACCAGCACCGTACCTGTCGGCTGCTACACGGCCAGTCATCTGGTGTGTATAAATTGACATAGTATTACCCAAGCCCGATCCCAGAGCCAGATTGTTGGCAATATTGCGTTCAGCTGAACTTAACACCATCGATAACTGAACGGAGGATGGTGTAGGGTCATTAACGTTCTTATTAACGTCTAGAAATTTTTTACAGCCGGCACCTGCCATAGCTAGAATACATAAGGCTGTAAAGGAGTATATAAAATGTTTCCTTCGCATAATTGAAGTTTTAGATAGTTGTATTAGAATGTCACATTTAAATTGATACCATAGCGTTTAGTGCTTGGTGCACCACCTGTTTCAACACCTTGCGTGCCGCTGTTAACCACAGAGTTGATATCAGGATCGAAGTTGGTATACTTAGGCACATTAGGAGCCCAAAACCAAAGGTTACGGCCTGTAAGCGATAAATTAACGTTAGACAATCTAACCTTGTTTACCCACTTTGCAGGGAGACTGTAACCTAAAGTAATCTCTCTTAGGCGGTAAACCGTACCATCAAATACAGCATATTCAAATGCGCCGTTTGTAGCAAAGCTGGCACCTGTACCTTGAGTGAAGAACAAGTCGTTTGTGGTAACTCTTGTTTGGTTTTGCACAGTCTTACCATTGACTAATAATGGAACATAACGGTTTAGACCATCAGCACCTACAACAGGCGTAGCGTTTCCGTAAATACCTGTGATAACACGGTTCTTTTCTCTGTCTTCTGTGTCTCGTGTAACACCTCTTCCCAACATGCTGCTGATGGTTTCAGAATAGAAATCACCGCCTTTGGTCATATCCCAAAGTACATTCAGTTGCAATCCTTTGAAAGAAAGCGTATTGGTAATGCCCAGTTTGAAATCAGCATTCGGATCTCCTACCATACCAGGATTTGGATCAAGGAAAGGCATTCCGGAAGTAGGATTGATCAGTAACTGACCATCCTCTGAACGGGCGGAATACGAGCCGCGGAGATAGCCATAAGGTAATCCTGCTTCTATCCAGTTAAAGCCGCCAAGTTGAGCTCTGGTAAGGCCTTTCACCAATTCTAATACAGTATTCTCGTTTTTAGTGAAAATGCCGCGTACATCCCGCTGGAAATTTCTTGTCTTTAATGGATTAACATCCAAGGCTATTTCCCATCCTGTATTTTGGATTTCACCCAGGTTAGTATAGAAGGAACTATAGCCTGTTGACTGCGGTAATGCGATATCATAGATCAAGTCTGTAGATCTTTTATCGTACCATGTTACTTCTAAACCAAGTCTTCCTTTAAAGAAACGGATGTCTGTACCTAGTTCAAGTTCTGTTGTGAACTCAGGAGTTAATTCTGGATCGTAGTTAGAACCCCCTCTTGAAGCCGTCGGCTGGCCAAGGAAACCTGCAGCATTCAAACCAAAAATAGGTTCGCCATTGTGAGGGGCCGCATCATTACCTACTCTTGCATAACCAGCACGGATCTTGCCGTAATCCAACCATTTAGATTTAAGTCCGAAAGCGTCAGTCCAAATCAAAGTACCAGAAACGCCAGGATAGAAATATTTTGCATTCTTATAAGGAAGTGTAGAAGTAAGATCCATTCTACCTGTCATATTAAGGTATGCAAAACCCTTATATCCTATAGATGCATCACCGAATACACCTACCAATCTTCTTTTTGATCTTCTGTCACCGCTAAATGTTTGACGGCGGGTATTAGTAAGGTTAAACATGCCCGGAATCACAAAATCAGCTCCGTATACCTGCTGGGCACGGGAATTTCGCTCATTCATTTCGCTACCTACGTTAACATCCAGACTCCAGTCATCAAATATTTTAGGAGACATTACAGCAAGTACTCTCGCATTGATCTCTTGCTGTCTGTTCACAACTTCGGTAATGTTGCCCACCAAATTATCAGCACCACCCAAAGATGATTTATCAATGATCTGGTCTCTGAAAAGGCCATAATTATTCACGCCCCCATTAAAGTCTAATCTTATTCTTGGGCTGAACTTATAAGAAGCCCTGATGTTCGCAACCAGTCGGTCATCTATAGAAGTGATCACATTGTGTTTAGCGGCCCAAATAGGATTGGTATACTGGCCATCATTAAAGCCAATTTGTTTTCCTGTTTTATCTTCCGAAGGCCAGCCTGCAATATCCCAGTTTCTTGCCATTGTATAAGTACGGCCCCACTGAGATAAAAAGCTTTGAGCCTGTCCAATAAAGCCACCGATTTGTTTAGATCTGGCCCAGGACATATTTCCACCTATGGTAAGGTTGCCTACGCCTGTCTGACCCCCTACGCTGATATTATTTTTCTCATAACCTGAGTTTGTGATATATCCTTCTTGGTCAACACGGGAAAGGGTAATATTAAACAACGAAGTTCCTTGACCTCCATTAAGACCAATAGAATGTTCCATTAGGTTACCTGTATTGAATAAAGCTGAAACGTTATTAGGTACTGCTTTATAAGCGATGCGGCCATTAGGGAAAAGCTCTGGATAAGAAGCAAACATAGTAGCCCAAGTGGTTGCAGGAATAGAATCAATTCCTGATGCAGAGGTGCCAATCACATTCCCGGCAGCATCATAAATAACACCTCTTCCAAAACGGGCTCCCCATGAGCCATTTGAAGATTGCGTTCTGAAGTTGGCTCCAGCACCATAAAGGTTTTGAAACTCAGGAAGGTCAGCTATTTTTTCACGGCTGTAGCCCGCTCTATATGTTACGTTTAAAGCTTTAGCTCCTTTTTTTGGCGCACCGGATTTAGTGGTAATAACCACTACCCCGTTGGCAGCCCTCGATCCGTATAATGAGGCAGCAGCAGCTCCTTTCAATACGTTAATAGATTCAATATCATTCGGGTCAATGTTGTTTAGCCCCGACCCATAGGTGCCACCACCCGTAAAAGGATTACTTGTGTTGACAAGGGGGTTGCTATAAGGAACTCCATCAACCACTATCAGAGGTTCACCACCACTAAAAGACGACACACCTCTGATCTGAATACGGGATGCTGCTCCTGGCGCACCCTGACCAGCCCTGATGTCTACTCCCGGTACTTTACCCGCAAGTGTGTTCAGGATGTTTGGTTCCGATTTCTGTAACATGGTACTAGGGTCCACTTTCGATACGGCATAGCCTAACGCTTTTTCCGAACGTCGTATACCCATGGCTGTTACAACAACTTCCTGCATGTTCTGGTCGGTACCAGCCCGCATGGTTACCGCAATAGTTGCCTGCGAACCTACCGGCACTTCCTGGGAAGCCATACCAACAGCAGTAATTACAAGCGTTTGATTGTTGGAAGACGTGTTGATGGAAAAAGTTCCATCTTCTTTTGTTACGGTTCCTGTCCGTGTGTTTTTGATTAAGACTGATGCGCCGGCGACAGGATTTCCATTGGCATCAGTGACTTTTCCTGTAACAGTGCGTTGTGCCCAGGATGTAAGCCCGGTAAGCATAAGCACCAGGCTTACGAGTAGCAGTTTTCTCATGTGCATGTTTATTTAGTAAAAAAATGTTAGAAAAGCTTAGGTCTTCGAAAGGAATGGGATTGGGAAACCACTAATATAAGTTAGTAGAAGCAGAAAAGTCAAAACTATGTTAAGAAATTTTAGCGGCCTTGTAACTGTTTCAGCGGAAAATGAGATGTATGAAAGTGCATTTGAAGAATTATTCCAAAAATGCGAACAGTATAGCGACGTAGATAAAAAGCCATTAAGGTGAAAGCCTCTTATTGACAGGAATAAAGTGTATCATTTAGCCACAGCAGCAATTACTTTCTCCAGCGATTTTACATTAACATCTTCCAGTTTATTGATACAAAGACAACTGCTGCCTGTTTCGTGTTTTGCCTAATTTGGTGAGTACATCTGCATGCCGTTGCAGATTCATTAGATGTAAGGATAGATTGTTTTACGGCAAATAGCGATTTATTAGCGATTATTTATTCATCAGCCAGTATTGCAGCAAACCGCTGTTGTCCGTTCGTTCTTGTCTCCTGAAACTTCTGCGATACTAAGAAGTAAAGCTCCTGAAATGGCATCTTCAGCCCATTTGCTATTATGCATATAGGCGTTCCATACATCTTGTAGTTAAGTTCCATACCCTTACGTTTCAGCAAACTTTTTTGCCTGTCAATATATTCTTGTGGACTTTTCACTTCAAGCATGAGAAACTTTTGTTTGTGCATTTCAAGCACCGAGATATTTTTGATGTCTTCCCATAAGATTTGTCCAGCAGATAATGCGCCTGAATTGTCAAACAATCCTATACTATCTATTATCAATCCAGGCTTTGTGTCTGGAAGTTTGCGAATGAAGAAAATAGCACAAAGTCCAAAGAATACGATTGAGGCATAACCTGCAATAGCTATTCGCGTTGGGTTGCCCCAATAGGAATTTTTTATTGTAGGCGGTGCTATTACAAACCATAGTCCAATCACAACAAAGACCAATGCACCTACAAGCATTATAATAATCTTCGACTTGCTGAGTGGGATTTCGATTTTCTGTTCTGTGCTCATTTTGCAGTTCTGGTTTTGAGATGTTAAGTTAGCTTCGGTATGTTAGATCCGAATGAAGCACAACACATAAATTTATGCTATTACCTGAGACTCATCAAAATTTTCAGCCATTGAAAACCAGCAACTTAGTATTATACATTTTGTATTGTCGCTAGTTAATCCATACCTACTCCCTACCTAAAGGCGCAGAGTTGCCTGAAAACTACTTTATGTTAAGTAGCTTTATCTGCGTGCCATACTTAATAGATAAAGACAAGATAAAGGCACCTACTGCGTGGTCTGGCGCCTTAAAAGAAAAAGCTCCCTGAGGAGCTTTCGACAATTTTTAAAACACTTTCTTATCCGGCTGATAAGTTTTTGTTTGCTCATTCCACCCCAACTGATCTAACACAAAAGAATATTTTAATGCCTGTAGTTTTTGCCTTTCAAAACGTCCCGATTGACCTCCATGTCCTGCCCCCATTTCAACATGGAAAAGAACAGGATTAGTGCCTAAGTTGTTCTCCCTCACTTTTGCTACCCATTTAGCAGGAGAGAAATAAGGCACCTGTGTATCGTTTAGTCCACCGGTGGCAAGTATAGCAGGATACTTAACTTTCTGAACATTATCATAAGGCGACCAGCTCAGCATATAATCATAATGTTGCTTATTGTTTGGATTACCCCACTCATCATACTCCAGGGTCACCAATGGCAGCTCAGGATTGTACATATCCGTTACCACATCCATCCAGGGCACTTCAGCAATCACGCCTTTAAATAAGTCCGGACGCATATTCACCACAGCACCCATCAACATGCCGCCGGCAGATACACCATTGGCAAACATCCTGTCGGGTGAAGTGTACTTCTGGTCTACTAATGCCTGTGCAGCATCTATATAATCAGTAAACGTATTTTTCTTCGTCAATATTTTACCGCCTTCATACCATTCTCTTCCTAATTCCTGCCCGCCGCGTATATGCGGAATAGCATAGGTAATGCCCCTATCCATTAAGCTGATAGTAGATGAAGAGAAATAAGGATCAGAATTGGCACCATAAGAACCATAAGCATATAAGAACAATGGGTTCTTACCGTCTTGTTTGAACTTGTCTTTACGGTAGGCCATAGATATTGGCACCTTTGTACCATCTTTAGCGGTGATCCAGATACGCTTTGTAGCATACAGATCCGGATTATATCCATTCACCTTCTGTTGTTTCAACACCTTCTTCTGCCTACTCTTTAAATTATACATGTAGTCAGTGTTCGGTGTTATTAGCGATGTAAAACTGTAACGAATGCTATCGCTGTTATAGTCATCTGTAGCCATATACATGTTGGCAACATAAGCATCCTGTCCAAAATTCACATTGCTCCATTTGGCCGTCTTACGGTCCTGGATCTTTATCTGCGTTAAGCCATTTTCTTTTGTTTGAACAACATAATAGTTCTTTAAAACCTCTACATTTTCCAGCAATGCTTTCGGATTGTGAGGGATCAGGTCTTTCCAGTTGTCTATTGATGGAGCCGCAATAGGTGCAGTTACATACTTATAGTTCTTGGCGTCTTTATTAGTGAAGATGTGAAATACATTGCCCTCTTCATAAGAGGGATAGTATTCAACCCCCGTAACCCTCGGTTGAATCAACTTAGGTCCTGCCATTGGGTTCTTTGCATCAATATATCGTGCCTCCGATGTCATAGTGCTGCCGGAGATAACAAAGATGTAATCACCATTGCGGGATGTTTGCAATCCTACACTGTATGTGCTGTCTCTTTCTGTATAAACCTCTTTGTCAGATGTCGGATCGGTGCCGATGACATGATGCATTACTTTATGAGAACGCACCGTATGATCATTTAAAACATAGAATAACGACTTATTGTCCTTGGCCCATGCATACCCGCCCGATGTATTAGAAATAACTTCAGGCAGCAAAGTGTTTCCGCTCAGGTTCTTGATGTATAACGTACTTCTTCTATCGCCGGATGTATCGATAGCATAAGCAAGCAAATTGTTATCCGGGCTAACTCGATATCCTCTTACCAAAAAGATCTGGTGCTTCTTAGCCATCTCAGGCACATCAAGCATTATTTCTTCCTTTGCAGCGGTCGAACCCTTCTTTCGTGCATAATAGGGGTACTGCTTGCCTTCTTCAAAGCGGGTATAATACCAGTAACCTGCCCGTTTCGTGGGTAGAGAAGTGTATTTCTGTTCAATGCGTCCCACCAGTTCTTCATACAGTTTCTTTTGCAACGGTTCTGTATGTTTCAGCTTCTCTTTCAAATAGGCATTCTCTGCATGAAGGTGGCTGATCACGTTACTGTCTGTCGGATTGCTGAGCCAGTAGTAATCATCGGTTCTTTCTTTGCCATGCTCTACAAATACCTTTCGTTCTTTTTTGATTTGGGGAACAGTTTGAGCAAAAGATATACTAGCCGATAAGATACCTGCGGCTAGCAGGCAATATTTAATAAACATAATTAAGGGTTTGAGAAGATAGAAAGTTACAAAGAATCAGCTTGTAGTAATTTCCTTTTTGATTAGTGATTGATACAGAACACTATGTTGTAAGGTTAAACATGCTGTTCAAATCATTTCTTCCGTCTCTTGCGAAGTATAAAGTAGATCAGTCCAACTGCAATAATTCACAATATCACTTTACCCTGCCACCCAAACTTCGTTACCTGGTAAACAGAATATGCCTCTATTAATAACGCTGGCATCTTACCTACAGAGCTTGCTACAATAAAGGTTCGGAAGCTAATCCTGCCCACCGCCGCTGCAAAAGTGATCAGTCCTGAGGGAACAAATGGTAATAAACGTAAAGAGAGCACCAACCAAAATGCTTCTTTCCCTTCTGCATTTACTAATTTTTGCACTTTTGGAAAGCGTTCCAAACCCTTTTGTGTTGATTGCTTAAACCCTTTCCTGTATAGCCAGAAAGAAACGGCTGCACCTAGTGCTTCTCCGGCAAAAGAAATAGCGGTCCCCTTCCAAAAACCAAAGAAGAGAATGTTAGCTGCAGTTAAAAAGAAGCTGGGCACCAGCCCCAATACGGCAACAACAACACTTAACAACAAGCTAATAATAAGTGCCAGTTGTGGATATTGCTCAAAGAGTTGAAGGATTGATTCTTTCAATTACACCAAAGGTTTACCGGTGCGGAAACAAGTGCCTTTGAACAAAGCTACCTGTTCGCCATTTTGATTGGTAACTGTAATGATATAAAGCCCTGTACTTCTTCCATTATGAAGTTCCTTAGCTTCTGCAGTGATCACGTCACCTGGCTTTAATGCTTTGGTGAACGTAATGCTTGTGTCTAATGCCATAGATAAATTATTACGGTTGTTACAGGCAAAAGCAAAGGCACTGTCTGATAAAGAAAAAGCAATACCGCCATGCACTACACCAAACCCATTCAACATCTCATCCCGCAATGTCATTCTGATCTTCGAATACCCTTCCTGCACTTCCAATACTTCAATGCCCAGCCATTGGCTAAAAGCATCATGTTGCATCATGTGATCAACTACTTGCTTGGGTGTTGTCATGATTCAATCAAGTTTGTATTCTTTTTAATAGAGGTAATTGCATCAAACAATTGATCCAAATCAGCCTGAGTATTAAATGCATTCAATGAATAACGCAGGTACACCTTATCATTCTGCCGCATTACAGGTATCTGAATTTTATATTCATTAAAGAAGTGGTCGTGCAACTTCTCCGGTTCAGTTGTTTTAATCCGGGCACTATATAGTTGTAAAACAAAATCATCATTTACAGGAGCGATAGGTTCAGCATCTAACAATCTACAGAATCCTGCAGCATTCTCCTGCACCATCTTACGATAGTGTTTCGATACATCGATCCAGTGATGGTCTTTCATAAATTGGATGGCATCTGGAATAGTAAGGAATGCTGAGAAATCCCTTGTGCCCTGTTGTTGATGATAATCTAAAAACTGCGAGTGAGATGGAAATAAAGCTTTGTATCCCCAGCTCACCACCAACGGATCAAACAGGTTTTGATGTTCTTTCCTCACAAATAAAAAAGAACTGCCTTTAGGTGTCATCATCCATTTATGACAGGCACCTGTGTACATATCAACATTCAATGCTTGCAGATCAAGTGGCACATGTCCAGGTGCGTGGGCACCGTCTATAAAAACCATTAGGCCTTTCTCTTTTGCAAATTTGCATACTTCTTCCACTGGCAATCTTATTCCTGTAGATGAGGTAATATGACTAATGAAAACAAGCTTTGTATTTGATGTTACCCCTGTAAAAAATTGCTGAACAAAATCTTCTTTACTTTCTAAAGGAAAACGGATCGGCTGGCGTTTATAAACTGCGCCGGCCTTATCGCAGTAGAATTGCCATGCCCTGTCGCAGGCACCATATTCAATATTTGTAGCTAATACTTCATCGCCTTCTTTTAGTGGAAAGCTTTTAGCAATAAGATTCACTGCATGGGAAGGATTAGGCATGAAAACCAGGTCATCTGCATCGCAGTTAATATGTTCTCCTAATGCTTGCCTGGATTGTTTCAGGTATTGCAATCCTGTTGAGGTCATGAACAACACAGGTTCTTGTTCTAACTCTAACTGGTATTCTTGGTATCTTTTAAAAACAGGCTTTGGACAGGCACCAAACGAACCGAAGTTGAGAAAGGTGATATCATCACGTAATAAAAACTGAGACTTGAGATCCATGATTTTTGTTTTTACCGCAAAGGCACAATGAATACAAAATTGGGCGAAGCCTTTGTGATTCTTGGTGCCTTCGTGTCTTCGTGGTTTAATTGCCGGTGAAGTTAGCCTTACGTTTTTCAAGAAATGCAGCTACACCTTCTTTATAATCTGCCGTGGCACCTGCACGTTGCTGAAAGATCTCTTCATCGTGTAATTGATCTTCGTAATCATTATTGAATGAGTTATCCAGCAATTGCTTGGTAAGAGCTAAACCTTTTGTTGGCATGTTGGCAAGGGTGTAAGCAATCTTCAAGCTTTCATCTTTGAAAGACTCATCGCTAAGTACTTTGTAAATCATTCCCATTCGTTCTGCTTCTTCAGCAGGCACTTTATCTCCTAACATCATTAATGCACTCGCTTTTTGCCAGCCGATCAGGCGTGGTAAGAAGTATGTTCCTCCGCTATCAGGCACCAGACCTATCTTGGAAAAAGCTTGTATAAAAGATGCTGATCGTGCTGCAACGACTATATCGCAACAGATAGCGATATTGGCGCCTGCACCGGCTGCTACACCATTCACTGCAGCGACAACAGGTTTTTCTAATCGTCGTATACGTTGTATTATCGGATTGTAATGTTCTACCAATATTGTTTCAATCTTAGGCCCGTTTGGGTCAACTACCTCTTCTAAATCCTGTCCCGATGAGAAAGCTTTTCCTGCGCCGGTTATATACACACAACGAACCTCTTTCTTCTTGCATTCATCCAAATGCCCTTGCATGCGTAAAGCCATCTCGCGGTCAAAAGCGTTGTATTTATCCGGTCGGTTTAATGTAATGAAACCAATTGCATCTTTTATTTCGAATAATATGGATGACATGAATTCTTATTTAACACCAAAACTAAAGTGTATGAATTATAAACGATCGCTCTTTGCAAACTCTATTTGATCACTCGTTGCCGGGTATTACGGCTGTGGTATAAACGGAGTAGAGTGCCCATCCTAATTTGCCGTATAAACTCATGCCTTGTTCTGTTGCTACCAATACCCCTTTGTTTACTCCTCTATTAATAGCTATTTCGTTTAACGCAGCCATCACGGCACTGCCAAGACCTTTCCGGCGGTGGTTAGAATGCGTTTCTATACGGTCATAGATAGCATAATCATCTACAATAACCACTCGTCCAATAGCTGCAACCACACCATCAGCTGTAAGGATTCTTGCTACCGAAACGGTACCGTGTTCAACTTGTAAGTTGTATCCGTTGGCTAGAAGGGTTTTGGCCGGTGTTGTATCGTCGCAGGTCATCATATAGCCAATCGGCTGAATTACCCAGCGAGGTGGTAAAAGGCCGGCAACCACTTCCGGTTCCGCACAAACTTTTAAAAAATGCCACGGTTCCTGAATGGTATTGGCCAGGCGTGGGAACTCTGGAGTTACTGATGGAAATACATATCGCTTAACTTGTTTGGGCCAGCCAACATTTACGCAGAAACCTTCATCAATCTCAAATGGTAAAGCCACTTCTCTTGCAATTGACCAACCTGTGATCGATTTTTTGACAATTGTATAATCGGCCAAAACAGCGTTTGTAAAAAGATGATTAAAAGTACTTGGTAAAATTAAACGATCCGGGAATCAATGGCACTTAAAGTAGTCAAATGCTTCTTTGCAATCAAGACAGCGATACATGGATTTGCACGCAGTGGAAGCAAACTGGCTTATGAGTTGTGTATGGTGAGAGTTACAACGAGGACATTGAACGGCTTCTTCTGCAAACATTTCTTCTTTGCAAAATTGTTGTTTCGGATTGGGTGGAGCAATACCAAAGGCTCTTAGTTTTTTCTTTCCTTGTTCCGTCATCCAATCAGTCGTCCAGGCAGGAGAAAGCTGTTGCTGAATGGAAACATTACGGTAGCCTTTTTCAATCAGCTTCAACCGTATGTCCATTGAAATAACATCCATTGCCGGACAACCTGAGTAAGTAGGAGTAATAATGATATTGATGTAATTATCTGCTGTCTTTACATCGCGGACAATACCCAGATCCAAAATGGAAAGCACAGGAACTTCGGGATCGTTCACTTCTTGCAGGATAGCCCATATTTCTTGTTCACTGATCATTACCACGTAGCATTAGGATAAGCTCGTTGCAAGTGTTGCATTTCAGCAAGAATGTAACCCATGTATTCTGTATGTCTTCCTTCTTTTCCACCGCTTTGCATCCAGGCCCCGTCCCGGCCTCCCCCTGCAGGGGAGGAGAGCCAATCCTCAAGCGTAGCTTCTGCAAATACTGTATCTACTTTTTTCATCCAATCCTCTTTAAGCAGCGCAACGTCTATTAGTTCATAAGATGCACTGGTAAACATTTCACCGGTAAAATTCCATTGATCTGCTAAAGCGGTCTTTATGCGGCCATTACTTTCCTCCGTTCCATCACCTAAACGAATCACCCATTCTGCACTCCACCGAAGATGATAAGCAGTTTCCTTCAAAGACTTTTCTGCAATACCAGCTATTTGCGCATCACTGTTTTGCTGAAGCTGCTGATATAAATAAAACTGGTAAGCACTAAAAAAGAATTGTCTTAATACAGACTGGGCCCAGTCACCTCTTGGCAGTTCTGTAATTAAAAGGTTTAGAAACTGGTGTTCATCTCTTAAAAAGGCAAGGTCATCTTCTTGCAACTCTCTCCCATATTCCTTCCAAAGACGTGGAATATATTTGTCAACAGCTCCTTTTTCTTCGTCATTAAAACCGTTGTATAAAGAGGCAGCATATTGATAGAAGTTTCTTGCCTGCCCAAGCAAATCAAGCGAGATGTTAGTTATGGCTATGTCTTGCTCTAACACCGGTCCATGTCCTGTCCATTCAGCATTGCGCTGGGCAAGGATCAAAGCATTATCTGCAAGGTGAAGGTTGTAAAGAAAAAGATTGGTACTCATTCATTCTTCATTGTAAATTCTCAATTCTTCATTACATGTGCTTGATCTCATCGGGCAGATCATAAAAGGTTGGATGACGATACACCTTATCATTAGCCGGTTCATAAAAGCTTTCAGCTTCATCAGGGTTTGATGCATGGATGTATTTACTCTCAACTACCCAAATGCTTACACCTTCTTGTCTGCGTGTATAAACATCTCTTGCATTTTCTATTGCCATTTGTGCATCGGCTGCATGGAGTGAGCCTACGTGTTTATGATCCAATCCTTGCTTGCTGCGAATGAATACTTCCCATAAAGGCCATTCGGAGGCTGCATCTCTTTTTTTTGTTGCACCCGATGCATCGCCGCTGCCTTTCATGGAATCATAATCACCGTAGTAATATTTGATTATTGAATTATTCATTTTTGATTATTGGTTTAGCTTTCGCGGTTTTCAAATACTTTATGTAACCATTAATTTCTTTTAAGCAACGCTTATATGTTTTATTTAAATCGGTTAATGTAGCCTTGCTTATGTATTTGTCGTCATAGGCTGTAATCAAATGTTCCATTACCTCTGATAGCGAACCTCTGCTTTGTCTGCAAAACTGGATGTTCTCCTGGTAATGAAATCTGCCAAAGCCTTCCGCAATATTTGCGGTAACAGATCTTACAGCATCCAATGTTTGTGCCGTCAACAGATACTTTTCATCTTTTGGATAGCTTGATTTTACAAGTTCAGAAACTTCTTTCCGAAAATTTCTGCAAGCCTTATAAACAGGCAACTCATAAAAATGTTTGTATGATGCCAATAATCAATAATTATTAATTAATAATTAAGCCGCTACTTGTTGTTTCTTTCTTGATGCTCTTTTATCTGCATGAGCCTTCGCTGCTTCTCTTACCCAAGCACCTTCTTCCCAGGCTTTTCTCCTTACATCTAAACGTTGTTTGTTGCATGGTCCATTACCACTTACTACATTCCAAAACTCTTCCCAATTGATCTGTCCAAAATCATAATGGCCTCTTGCTTCATTCCATTTCAACTCCGGGTCAGGAAGTGTCATGCCTAACAGTTTCACTTGCTCTGCACACATATCAACAAAACGTTGGCGCAACTCATCATTGCTAAAACGTTTGATCTTCCACTTCATGCTGCTTTCAGTATTGGTACTTTCTGCGTCATGCGGACCAAACATCATTAAACTTGGCCACCACCACCGATTAATAGAGTCTTGCACCATAGCTCTCTGTTCATCATTCCCTTTGCTCAATACCAGCAACGTTTCAAAGCCTTGCCGTTGATGAAAGCTTTCTTCCTTACACACACGAATCATAGCACGGCTATACGGCCCGTAGGATGTGCGGCACAGGGGAACCTGGTTCATAATGGCAGCTCCATCTACCAGCCAGCCAATGGTTCCCATATCTGCCCAATTAAGTGTCGGGTAATTAAAGATCGAAGAATATTTTGCTTTGCCACTATGCAGTTGCTCAATCATTTCATCTCTGCTGATGCCTAATGTTTCTGCAGCACTGTATAAATACAATCCGTGACCTGCTTCGTCCTGCACTTTGGCAATAAGAATTTGTTTGCGTTTTAAAGATGGTGCCCGGCTGATCCAGTTACCTTCTGGCAACATACCCACAATCTCGCTATGGGCATGTTGAGAGATTTGGCGGATAAGGGTTTGACGGTATTTCTCCGGCATCCAGTCTTTCGGCTCAATGCGAATCTCGTTATCTACCTTATTCTGGAAGATGTTTTCCAATTCCTGTACAGACATAGCAAACAATTATCTACAAATTTAACGCCTGCGCACCTTTGCATGTAGGAATTCATAACCATATTTTTGTGAAAACTGCCTGGTATGAGAGTTCTGTTCTTCTTTCTTCTGTTATTTGTGGTCAATTGCCCAACATCGGCGCAAACAAAAATTCAACTCAGTGAAAAGTCTGTTGTTAAAGATTCATCAGGCACCGTTTATCCATATGCCATTTGGCAAGCGTTATTAAGTAAAGGTTATACGATAAAGACAGTTGATCCAAAAAATCCGGACACAGAATTTCTATTGGTAAAACTCACTGATCAACAAATTGAAGATCGGATAAAAAAGGCTCCTAAGCCAAGGGAGAGCCCTTATTTTACTGTGGGTGAAAAACTCTCCCTTTTCAAAACAACAGATCTTAACAAGAACAAGATCGATCTGAGGGATTCGACCGGGAAGATCATTGTGCTGAACTTTTGGTTTGTTGATTGCCCGCCTTGCAAAAGAGAGATACCTGAACTAAATGAACTTGTTGAAAGTTTTAAGAATAACAAAGACGTATTGTTTTACGCTGTGGCTCTAGATGATAGAAGCAGGTTAAAAGATTTTTTAAAAACCATGCCTTTCCACTATAATATTATTGATGATGGAAAATTTATTGCGAGCAAGTATAGCATTAAATCATACCCAACCCATGTTATCATAGATAAAGAAGGTAAAGTGTATTTCCACACAGTAGGCCTTGCAGTAAACACAGTTCACTGGCTGAAAAAATCAATAGAAGAGATATTGAAGTAGTAAAACAAAACTGCTTCTAACTAATTATCTCGCATCAAAATCAATAATTACCTTTTCTGTTTTTGGATGCGATTGGCAAGTAAGAATAAAACCTGCCTTCACTTCATCAGGTTCAAGGCCCCAGTTTACATCCATGTTTACTTCGCCTTCTACCAGTTTTGCTTTGCAGGTTGTGCATACACCGCCTTTGCAGGCATAAGGCAGGTCGGCTCCTTGTCTTAAAGCAGCATCTAAAATGCTTTCGCTTTCATAGCCCAAATCAAAATCAAATAACACCCCATCCAACTTCACACTCACTTTAGCTTTAGGCCTACTACCATCTTCGGTTGACAGTTGACGGATGACGGTGGACTGCTTCTGTCCTGGTACAGTAAATAATTCAAAATGAACTTTTTCATCTGGTACTCCTTTTCCAGCTAAGTATCCTTTAATGCAAAAGATCATTTCTTCTGGGCCGCAGAGAAAAAAATCATCGCAGGTAGTAATGTTAATGACTTTATCAAAAAGCAGATTCAGTTTATCTGTGTCTATCCTTCCGTTGTTGATCTCTGCATCAGTTCTTTCCCTGCTTAGGATATGGTAAAGACGAAAGCGGTTAATGAACTTGTCTTTTATGGCCTCCAGCTCTTCTTTGAAGATGATAGAGTTTTTAGTTCGGTTGCCATATACCAACGTGAACTCACTTTGGGGTTCCGTAAGTAGGGTTGTTCTTATGATGGAAAGAAGTGGAGTGATACCACTGCCTGCAGCAAAAGCAACATACCTTTTTTTCTGCGATGGATTAAGTTCTGTATGAAACTTACCCGTTGGCGGTAATACCTCCAATACCTCACCTGCTGTTAATTGTTCATTAGCATAAGTTGAGAACAAGCCACCATTCACTTTCTTAACCGCTACTTTCAGTTTATTATCGAAAGGACTGGTACAGATTGAGTAGTTGCGCCGCAACTCTTCACCGTTCAATATCTTTTTTATAGTAAGGTTTTGTCCCTGTCGGAATTGAAATGTTTCTTTTAGTTCCGCAGGCACATCAAACTCTATAGAAACACAATCATCGGTTTCTTTCTCAACCTTCTTTACCCGTAATGAATGAAAATGGATCATAGCAACAATCGAAAAGGCTCAAAGATAATAATGACAAAAGAGCGGCTTCTAACTATTTCGCATCGTAAAAGGAAACGAACTATTTTTATAGTAAGCCACCACTACTATGCTTTTGAGAATTTTACTTCTCTTATTTTGTTGTGCTGCCCATATCTGTAAAGCACAAATTCCAAAACAAGGATTGAGTTTATGGCTTAAAGCCGATGCAGGCGTCCAGGCAATGAACGGCGAGGTGATAGCTTGGAAGGATCAAAGCGGCAACAACCACATAGCAACTACAAAAACGGCTCACCATCCTAAATTGATTCCCAATATTGCAAACGGGCAAGCCGCAATACGCTTCGATGGTTTTGATAATGGAATGGAAACTGGGGCCGTAGCTACCTTTCCTCTTAAAAGAGGTGCTGTAATTGTTGTAGCTAGGTATGCCGGCAGAAGCACAACTTCCGGCGCCGGATATGGCACTTTGGTAGGTACATATCATGGTAAACAAAAAAGAAACGTTTGGCAGTTTGGATTGTATCCCCAAACATTCGGCTTTTATGATGGAATAGGAGGCAGATCCAACGAAGTGGCTCATCAGGCATTAATGAAGTGGCAAATGATAGCACTGGTACGTGAAGGCGATTCAACTATATCATTCTATAATGGCGGTAGAAAAAAGGACCGGATGACTGTGACCAATGTGGTTCCGGATACAAACACAATCAAAATTGGATTCAACGGAAAACTCGTTGAAGACTCTATACCGGAAGTATTGAATGGTGAAATAGCAGAGATCATTATTTATGACAGGGCGTTGAATGAGGCAGAACTGGAAGCGGTTCATTTTTACCTGTCTGAGAAATACGCTATCCCATTTGCGCCCCCGCCTTATCAGCAACGGTGGTGGTTTTATCCTGCGTTGCTTTTAGCAGCCTCCATTGTCGGTGCGGCCATCAGTCGTTTTGTGTCAGCAAGGAAATTCAGAAAACAGTTGGCTGCTTTCAAACAACAGGCTGCCGTAGAAGCGGAGCGATACCGCATTAGCCGCGACATGCACGACGAGATTGGCAGCGGCCTAACACACATTGCACTCATGAGCGAATTGATCCAAACACAAAAGAAAGCAGAGGAGGAGTTAAGAAAAGATGTGGGTGATATTTCCGCTTCTGCTAGGAAGCTGGTAGAAAGCATGAGTGAGATCATCTGGGCTTTAAATCCGCAGAACGATTCGTTAGAAAATCTTTTGGCTTACCTGCGGGAGCAGACTATGAAATATTTCGAGCCCTTCGAAATAAATTATGCTGTTCATTTCCCCCAGGCCATTCCTGATATTCATCTAACCAACGAACAAAGACGAAACCTGTTTTTAGTGGCGAAAGAATCGCTGAATAATGCATTGAAACACTCCGGTGCAGATCGCATCAGTATAAGCATGGAGATAAAAGAAGATGATTTGCATTTTTTTGTAAGAGATAACGGCAGAGGCTTTGAAGCCGCTAAAACAAAAGCGGCATCTAATGGCTTGAAGAACATGAGAAAAAGGATGGATGATGTAAATGGAAACTTTGAGATCATTACGTATGATACGGGCACACTCGTTCATTTCTGGATGAAATCTGTAGCAACAGTAAAGTCGGCTACTACTTATTTCACATTACCTAACAAAAACTAAGCTGCTACATTTGAATCCTTTGATATCCATAATCATCATAGAAGACGACGAGAAGATCAGGAATTATCTTACCGCACTCATCGCAGGTTCCGGTCAGTTTAATCTCGCAGCGGCGTTTTCTAATGCGGAAGATGCCATTTCCTTTTTCGAAAAAGGGTTAGCAACAGAAGTGGAACTGGTTTTAACCGACATTCAGTTACCCGGTAAAACAGGCATTGACTTTATCGGCTGGCTAAAACCAGTGCGGCCCGAAATACAATTTATGGTGTTGTCAGTGTACGATGATGCAGACCGGGTATTTAAGGCATTAAAGGCAGGAGCTTCAGGATATATTTTAAAAAACACGCCTTCCAATAAGTTAATTGAAGCATTGCACGATCTTTCATCTGGCGGCAGCCCAATGAGCAGCCAGATTGCAAGAAAGGTAGTATCCACCTTTCAGGAAACAGCTTATATCGATCCGCAGGAAGCTCTTTCGGTAAGAGAAAAAGAAGTGTTGGAATGGTTATCAAAGGGCTACAGCTATAAGGAGATTGCAGCTAATATTTATATCTCAGTAGAAACAGTCCGTACACACATCCGCAACATTTACGAAAAGCTCCATGCCCGCAATAGAAGCGAAGCATTGCGAAAAGCCGGATTGAGGTAGCTACTACTTTTTTCACATTTTTTGTAAAAGTGTTCCGGGATAGTTTCGATTCAAAATCGAATATGAAAGCATGTCTCCTCTTATTGCTGATTGTCAGCTTCTCTAGGAAAACGACTGCGCAGTTACCAGACGCAGCAACTATTAAAAAACATAAGATTAAGATTGTCGGTGCGGCTGGTGATGGCGGTACGGAGTATTATTTGTACGAGGAGAACGGATCTGTGATTAAACAGGCTTATGAGGATGAAACCTTTAAAAAACCTAACAGAACAAACAGGGTTTATTACAATGCCGCCAATAAACCGGATAGCATTATTACAACAGGCCAGTATGGTAATAGTAAGGAGTACTTTTTTTATGGTGCTGACGGGAAGTATACTCAGGTTTATATAGATGATGAGTATGCCCCTGGCGATGCAGATACGAGCTGGTATAAAAAAGACGGAAAAATTAGTAAAACGAAAGATGCTTACGGCCGCATAACCAAATACGACTATAGTTCCAAAGGGCGATTATTAAAGCGAACCACAATAGGTATTGGAGATGAAGGCACAACTGTAACAACCTATACTTATGATGCTGCAGGAAAACTAATTTCAGAAACTCGCAAAGACAAAGAAGAATCTTCCACAACCAAGTATCAATACAACAAGCAAGGTCTCTTATTAAAAGCAATAAGAAGCAGTGGTTGGACAACTACCTACTACTACACATTCCGCTAGGTCTCTACTACTTTTTTCACATTTTTCATTCAGCTTCAACCCTATACTTTCATTTTCCAAAACCCGCTATTTATGAGATTAAAATTTTTATCAGCGTTCGCTTCACTTTCAATCCTTTTTGCTTCATGTAGTCCAAACGACGATGATACGGATGTTCCACCAGCTTCCGGCACCGATCCAAAAGCAAATAGCACCTGGGTATATAAAGTAACCCAATACAATGAGGCTGGAACTGCCACCGGTTCCTCAAATGTTACTCTCAAAGGTGTTGAGGTTACTGTAGGCGGAAGCACCTGGTTAAATCTGGTTGAACAAACTTCCATGCAACCTCTCATTGCTTTGCAGAAGAGGAACGATGGCTGGTGGTATTTGCCTTATCCGGGTTCTGCAACAAGCCTATGGTTCAAATATCCTGCAGCTGCCAATGATACCTACCCATATGTGTATGGAACAGCAACAGTAAAAAATACAAACGCGTCGGTTACGGTTCCTGCCGGCACGTTTAACGGTACCTATATGGTGGAAGGACGGGACGCAAACAGTCTGGAGGATGAGTTTTGGTTTGCTACATCAGGCGCCGTGCTGGTTAAGTTTAATACATACGATGAAAGAGCTGCCGGACCGGCATCAAATGTTTACCGCAAACAATCAATGGAGTTGGTAAGCTTTACCCGTTAATCCTTCCTCTTCATTCCTTTGAAGACAATAAGGAGGGGACCGTATTTACTATCCCCTCCTTACTTTACTATAGTTTGTACTAAAAGCTATTACTGGCCTTTTTTTACTCTTACTAATTCTACTCCACCATTCTGATCATTTTCTCCCGGTTCTGTTTTTAAAAAACCATATTCGGGTGAGTAGTATACCTGCGTAGTTGTTTCCATTTTATGCCCCATTGCTTTTATTTCTGCCACCGATGTGATCTTATAGCATTCAAACGTTCCAGCTTCGGTAGTTACTTTTGTCTTCGGCCCCATTTTATAACTCTTTGCAGTTTCCTCTACACTCCAGTTGCTTTTACCCATATGGCCATGATTAACAGAGTTTGGATTCATATCCATACCTAATACTCCTCCTTCTATTACCACGGTTTTAGGATAAGAATCGAAACTACCATCAGCAAGACTGCCGGAAAATACATAAGTAGCATTACCCTTGATCCGGGCCGTAGCATAAGGTCTTGCCTTTTTTCCTTTGTATCCCATATCTATCGTATAAACGGTATCGGCCATATATAGATCCATTGGCAGGGTTACTTTGCCTCCCTGCCTTGTAAGAACGAATCGCTTTTCATACCCCATTGAAGGGTCTTTAGCTGCCCGCCCCTGTTTAGTAACATAACTGTAGGTAACATTATTGCTGTCTTTTACATCAGTAACTATCAAAGTAACTCTTGTCACTTCTGTCAATTCCCTTTTCAGACCCATTTTCATCGTATAGGTACGGTACTCCAGTTCTGTTCCTTTTTTAAACAATGCTTCTGTACCTGTTTGGGCATTCAAACTCACAGCAATACTTATAAAAAAGCTGAATAAAAGAGTTCGCATAACTACTAATTTGAGCACAATATAATTTGTAAGCCGAACAGTTTAAATGTCCAAAAATGCCCTGCCGCTTCATAGCAGTAAAATGTTTGGTCTTTTTTACATGCCGGGATAGCCGGCACGTACTAGCATTTGGTCCCGATAATTGAATAGTAATAGAAC
>Ga0164290_1001679_pt1 | contig 26449 bp, 24 predicted proteins | sample Micstemetagenome_FD_108782 | JGI IMG/M metagenome (GOLD analysis project Ga0164290, IMG submission 108782) | Contaminated culture microbial community from soil near Moab, Utah, USA - Microcoleus steenstrupii SON62 (Illumina Assembly) | ecosystem: Environmental > Terrestrial > Soil > Soil crust...
TATTGTGTGATGGATTGTAAGCCAGGCCTCCGCTGATGCTGTTGCGATCATTAAAGGACAGGTCAAATCCTACGCGGGGACTGATAAAGCCACTTCGGTTTTTTGTCTTTCCATCCTGAATGAATACAGAGCCATCCGAATAATTTAATCTTTCAAGGTAAGTAGTGCCGTAATTATAAAACTGGTTGATGCCTGTTGAGAAATTAATTCCAAAACGGCGCCTCCTGAAATTTAGCACGGCATTACCAATAGTAGATACGTTGCCCGGAATAATAGTTAGTGAGCCGGTTATACCCTGCAGCAAGTTCTTTTTTGTAATAATGTTTATGATGCCAGCTGTTCCTTCCGCATCATATTTTGCAGATGGAGAGGTGATCACCGCAACAGATTTGATCATATCAGCAGGAAGTTGGCGCAAGGCGTCGGCCACACTTACTGCCATAATAGATGATGGCCGGTTATTGATCAACACCCTGATATTGGAGCTGCCTCTCAATTGTACGTTACCATTGCCATCAACAGAAACCATCGGCACATTGCGCAATACATCGGCTGCTGTACCTCCTAAAGTAGAAAGATCTTTTTCAGCATTGTAAACAAGGCGGTCTGCCCTCTGTTCAATCAATGGTCTGTCTGTACGAATGACCACTTCAGCCAGCGTACCCGACCCAGGCTGCATCGAAACCGTACCTATATGCCAGCCGGAAAAATCCTTCCCCACCTGGATATTTAACACTTGCTGCTTAAAGCCTGTAAACGAAATATCAACAGAGTATATACCTGTATCTCTTACTTCCATTTCAAAGTAGCCTTTTGCATTCGTGTTGGTTCCTTTCAGAATTTGATTACCTGGCTTTTTTGTTATTGAAATGCTGGCATTTTCCAATGGCTTTTTATCAGAACTATTCACAACTGCTCCTGTTATCTTACCCTTTACCAGACTATCCTGTGCTATACAAATGAAAGAGTATGTAAGACTTAAAACTATCAGCACTGTACGAATCATATAGCAATATTGAAGATGAATACGAATTTTATCGTGAACAAAACTATCTGCCTTATCTTCATTTATAAAATATATTTAGTATAATAGAACGATATAAAAAAGATATGGAACTAAAACCCTCAATTGATCTGAAGGTGCTATACTATTTTACTGTACTTGCCGAAGAAAAACATTTTGGACAAGCGGCAAAACGCATTGGTATAGAACAGCCGCCATTGAGCCTTCAGATAAAAAAACTGGAAAGCATTACGGGCGGTTTGTTATTTGATAGGAGCAGCAGAAAAATAAAATTGACACCGCTTGGCGAAACACTTTTGCCTGAAGCTTACCGAATGCTGGAACAGAGTGTGCAGGTGATGGACAAAATAAAAAGCATGAGCCGGGGCGAAACAGGTGTGCTTCATATTGGCTTTGCTACATCCACCATTTTTAGTGGCATCACCGCAGCTATACAGAAACATAAAAAGCTGTATCCTAAAGTAGAATTGCGGTTGCAGGAACTTTCATCCGCTGCACAAACTGCTGCTTTACAAAATGGTTCTATTGATATTGGATTTATTCGCGAAGCAGGAAGATGGGAAGGCATTGCCTGTCATCCGATAGTGAAAGAAAGATTTGTTGCTGTGCTTTCCAACCAGCATCCGCTTTCCAAAAAAGAAACACTTGCATTAAAAGACCTGGAAGGGCAACCTTTCGTTCATTTTCCCCGATCTGTAGCCCCAGCCTTGTATGATAAAGTACAATCTGTTTTTATGAAAGGCGGTTTTTTCCCAACTATTGTGCAGGAGGCTTACGAATGGCAAACAATAGTAAGCCTTGTAGAAGCCAACTTAGGTGTATCAGTTTGTCCGGAATCTTTTCAGAAGCTGCGTATTGGCAAAGTGCAGTACCGGTATTTAAATGATGTTAAGATACTTACCTCTATCTCTGTGTGTTTCGCTTCGGCAAACGAATCGAAGCTGATAGAGCCTTTTCTAAAAGTATTGAATGAAGAAGTACTGACTTGAAAAGTACTGCTTCTTTCAGCTTCGATATTTTACCCGCTATTACATCGTATGCCTGTGCAGCGAAATGTCTTTAGAATGCAATGCCATATAAGCCGTTTGGATTGCATTATTTTTCCTTACCTGGTTTTATCCATGGTGTAAGTTCAAAATGTTGGCGCACTTGTTTAAATGCAGAAGCCAGCAATTCAAAATCATTATCGGTTTTCGGGAAGTTCACTTTATTATAAGCAAAAACGTAGTACAGTCTTTCATAAGCCCGGCGACAATCCAGAGAATCATAGAAAAGATCTTTCCACTCAAAAGGTTGCTCACCCTCGTGACGTAACTGGAAGCCATTACCATAAATAGTAACCGGGCTGGGAATAGCATTTACTACCAGGCCTTCATCACCATTTTTAAAACCCCATGTAAAATATTTTTGCTGGAACAGGAGATGATTTTTCAGCCTGGCATCTATTTCCTCGTCCGTTTCTTTTTTTCTGGCTTTTATGCGCCATTTATGGTAGACAGGAGAAAACGGGTTATCATCTGCAGAAGCAAACCTGTTATCAAAGCCATCAAAAACATATTCGGTATTTCTGGGTGCATAATAAAGCTTAAGCTTGTTTGCTGTAAGCGATACGATGTCGAATTCCAAATCCTGTTTGATGTTATATAAGATTAGTTTTTTCTTTCTGATCTTCCATTTTCCTTTATCAAATTCTCCAAAATAGCTTGTGTACGAGCCATCTTCTTGCAGGTCAAGAAACGATTCTCTATAAAGAAAAAAATCCTTCTTATCTGGTTTATATTTTGCAGGCTTCTCGGCTGAAAGATTCATTTCGGAAAAGAACCAGGCCTTATCCATCCTGGCTTCCTTCTTTTTGGATTTAACAGAACAGGAAAATAACAGTGCAATCAGTATTGCTGTTAGTATGGTGTATGTTCTCATTTCAGCAGCTTGTTCAACAAATATATTCTTAGATATTAAAGAGCGTTGGCCCGTTGGAATGTAAGGGCGGATTTTTGCCTAAGTGTTCATAAGCCTTGTGAGTAGCTTCTCTTCCTCGTGGTGTTCGCTTAATAAAACCTTCCTGGATTAGGAAAGGTTCATAGACTTCTTCGAGGGTTCCCGGTTCTTCGCCAACTGCAGTGGCAATAGTTGTAATACCAACCGGGCCTCCCTTGAATTTTTCTATGATAGCAGAAAGAATACGGTTATCCATATCATCCAACCCATGTTCATCAACATTTAGTGCTTTAAGAGCATGTTGTGTGATACCAAGATCGATTTGCCCATCATTCAATACTTGTGCAAAATCTCTTACTCTGCGTAACAAGCCGTTGGCAATACGCGGTGTGCCGCGACTGCGGCCGGCAATTTCTTTCGCTGCATCATCTGTTATATGCACTTCTAAGATCTGTGCTGAACGAAGCACAATTTTTTGAAGTGTTTTTGCATCGTAATATTCCAGCCTTGATTTAATAGCAAAACGGGAAAGTAATGGTGCTGTTAATAAACCACTTCTTGTTGTGGCGCCGATTAATGTAAATGGACTCAGATTGATCTGGATGCTCCTTGCGTTGGGACCACTGTCAATCATGATGTCGATCTTATAATCTTCCATTGCGGAATACAAATACTCTTCTACCACTGTACTTAAACGATGTATTTCATCAATGAACAAAACATCCTTAGGCTCAAGGTTAGTAAGTAAACCAGCAAGGTCTCCAGGTTTTTCAATAACCGGGCCTGACGTTTCTTTAATGTTTACACCTAATTCATTGGCAACAATCCGGGACAACGTCGTTTTACCCAAACCGGGAGGACCATGAAATAAAACGTGATCCAAAGCCTCATCGCGGATCTTAGCTGCTTTTATAAATATGCGTAGGTTTTCGATGATTTGCTGCTGGCCTGAAAATTCTTCTATTTGCCTGGGTCGAATATTATTCTCAAACTCTTTATCTGAAGCACTAAGCCTTTCCTGCTCATTATTTAAGTTGGGATTCAGCATCTGTAAATGTACATTTTTTACACGGGTGATGATGTTAACAAAGTCTTGCAAAAGATATATTTGCATATACAAATGAAATGCCTTTACCTTTGTGCTGTTCATGAAAACATCATGCAGCCGATATCATCAATGCCTTTATTTTACGGCCAATGCTCTTGCCCGTAAAATAGAAAAGCTGGCACAGGAAGGTTGGAAAGAAGTGGATCTTTCCCCGAGCCATGCTTACCTGTTAATGATGGTATTGGATGAACCTGGAGTGCAACCGGGAGTGCTGGCAGAACATTTACAATTGCAGCCAAGTACTGTCACCAGTTTAATTGAGAAACTGGAAGAAAAGAAACTTGTCGTTCGTACCAACGAGGGAAAGATTACCAATGTTTACCCAACCCCGAAGGCAAAAGATTTGAACCCTAAGCTGAAGCAAATTGCTGATGCTTTCTTTAAAAGATATGTGGAGATATTAGGTGCTGAAGAAAGTAAACGATTAGTGCAAAACATATCCCGGGTAGCTGACAAGCTTGAAGAATAAAAATTTTTGTTTAATCATTTGTATATACAACTAAATTAAAAATCAACTACCATGAAGTATGTCATCACAGGTGGCGCAGGCCACATTTCAAAACCATTAGCTGAAAAATTATTAAAGGCGGGCCATCAGGTAACCGTAGTTGGCCGCAATGCCGAAAACCTGAAACCATTAACCGACCAGGGAGCTACTGCAGCAATTGGTTCGGTAGAAGATGTTGAATTTCTAACACAGACGTTTGCGGGAGCGGATGCTGTTTACACAATGGTACCACCTAACGTTAGTGCAAGCGACTGGAAGGCGCATATTGGAAAGATCGGGCAGAACTATGCAGATGCCATTAAAGCATCGGGTGTGAAGCATGTAGTGAACTTAAGTAGCATTGGTGCTCATATGGAAGATGGTTGCGGGCCCGTAAGCGGTTTATACCGTGCTGAAAAAGCATTGAACGAACTAACAGATGAGAGCATTAGACACCTGCGGCCAGGTTTCTTTTATTATAATCTTATTTCTAATATTCCCATGGTAAAAGGAATGAACATTTTAGGTGGCAATTTCGGAGATGCTTCTACTACCGCTGTTTTAGCCAGTACAGAAGATATTGCTGATGTAGCTGCAGATGATTTACTGAATTTGAATTTCACAGGCAAAAGCATCCGCTACATTACATCTGATGAAAGAACCTGGGGTGATATTGCGAAAACGCTTGGACAAGCTGTTGGCAAGCCCGAATTGCCATGGGTAGGTTTTAACGAAGAGCAGACATTTGGCGGACTGAAACAAGCAGGGCTACCCGATGAAATAGCAAAGAATTATACCGAAATGGGTGTAGCTATGCGAACCGGTGCTATGGCAGAAGATTATTATAAAAACAAGCCATCGGAATTTGGTAAGGTAAAACTGGAAGATTTTGCTCCGCAGTTTGCAGCTGCTTATAATGCTAATTAAAAGCTCAACTTTTCAGGCAGCCGTTCTAAATTAGAGCGGCTGTTTTTATTTAGCATATTGCATCATCCCCAATATCAAGTCCGCATCAGGACAATTAGCCAAATACTTTTCTCTCTCAGAATATTTACAAACACCGGGATAATCTCCTTTCATACCTTGCATATCCAGTATTAACTGGAAATGCAAATGCGGGGGCCAATTGCCATTTTCCTGCGGCTCGCCAAAAGATGCAATCCACTCTCCGGCTTCTATTGTTTGCCCTTCTTTTTTGTCTTGAATGGACTTTAAACTGAGGTGCCCATAAAGTGTATGAAAAATAAGACCATCAACCTTGTGCTGAAGAATCAGCGTAGCTCCATAATCTCCGTACGCATCATTAAAAGCAAAGCTGTGAACGGTGCCTGACAATGGAGCATAGATTGGCGTATTTGCCTTGCCCCAAATATCTACTCCCAGGTGGAGCCTTCTGGGTTCGTCGTCATCTGGAGCATCAAAAACCCGGCTCCGGCTATATATAGTCCTATGCTCATCATATCCGCCTATACCATAAGTAGCACCGTTCTCTGCTAACTTGTTGTTTACATAATCAGCAAACGCCTTTGTGTTTGTCAGTATCTCATCTGTCAACCCTGTGTTTCTATTGGTAAAATTCATCAATAAAAGTTTATCTCTTTGATGGCTAAAAGGTACCACCGGGCAGAACACTATTTTTTTAAGTTGCTCCATAAAACAAAAATAGCAGGAAGAACCTTCCTGCCATTAAACACCAATCGATGAATCACTTTATTTGTTTCAAAATTTCTTCAATTGCTCTTTCCAACTGAGGATCTCTTCCGCTCACCTTATCTTCAAATGTGTTAAGCACTTTAATATCAGGTGCCACACCTGACATCTCCATGTCTTTTCCATCCAAAGTATAACAACCCCAGCCAGGTAAACGAACAAAAGAGCCATCAACCAATCCCGCACCACTGGTAAAAATGATCCAGCGATAGGTTTCATTACCAATGATCTTACCCAGTTTTAATTGTTTGAAGCCTTGTGTTGTCATTTCCGCATCGCTTAATGACTGTTCATTGATCAACAACACTATTGGCTTATCACTTGGAGTGAAGTTGCCTTGTCTGGTCATTGATCCTTCGCGGTATTTCCATTGGAGGTACGACTTTTGGCTTAAAAACCTGATCACTTCATCATGCACATTGCCCCCTGTATTATAACGCAAGTCTAGTATTAGTGCATCACGATTGTTCAATTCCTTCGTCATATCAATCAGAAAGTTTTCTAACTCAGGTGTACCCATGTTTTTCATGTGGGCATAAGCAATACGATTCTTGCTTTTCTCATCTATTCTTCTTTGGTTATCATCAATCCACTGGTCATAAAGGTTGTTAGCTAATGTTGCCTGCGGATGGATCTTAACATCGTAGTTCTGTCCATTTCGGGCAAAGGTTAGTTTTAATTCCCTGTCAATTGACGGACGAGTGAAATAGAAGTTCCGATCCATTGTTCTATCAACAGGCCTGTCATTCACTTTCACCAATACATCACCTGCTTTAACATCAACTCCTTTCTTATCCGCATTACTTCTTTTTACTACATAGCTCACTTTGTAAGGATCAATATTATCGAAGATAATACCTGTTTCCATGGTACGGTTTTGCAATGGAATTGCTTCTTCATCTCCAAAGCTGCTGAAGCCCTGGTGCGATGAATTTAACTCACCCAACATATCGTTCAGCAAGGTTCTTAAGTCAGCACGGTTGTTTACATGAGCAACATATTGCTGATAGCGGACCTTCATTTTGTTCCAGTCAATGCCATGGAAGTTTTCATCGTAGTAGTTCTCAGCCACCTGTGCCCATGTTTCTTCAAACACCTGCTGGAATTCATCCTGTAAGTTGCGGCGGAAGGTATGGCTGATAGCAATAGGGTCAACTTTATTAGCATCCAAGTTTAGTTTGTAGATATTGCCATTGAACAATACATACAGTTTGTCGCTTACCTCTCTTATATCAAAGTTGAAGGCATTGTCTGTGCCGGCGATCTTTTCTGTTTTATTATTCTCAAATGATTCGATACTTGTTTTCCATAATGCATTTCTTCCTTCACCGTGATCGCTTGTGTAGAGCACCGCTGTTTTATCGCCTTTGCCATACACATATTGTAAATACTGCGAACCAAATGGAGGACTAACCGGTTCCATTCTTTCCATAATGTTCTCCATATCAATTACCAGTGCCGTGTTCTGATTCACCGGCGGGATCATCTTTTTCGTCGTATCCTTCTTTGCGGTATCAACAGGCTGCTGGTCTTTGAACATATCGTTGAACTTATCCAAACGATAAGGTTCGTCCATCTTCTCTAATGCCAAACGATATACTTTAGGGTTTTGCATACCAAAAGGATATGCTGCTCTTAATCTTGATGATTCAAACAGAATGAACTTGCCATCAGGTGACCAAAAAGGGTCTGATTCAGTGACACCCGTATTAGTTAGGTTGAACGTTTTCTTTTCTTTCAGGTTGTGCAGGAAAATATCTTCCTCAAAGTTTCTGCGTGCCGTAAAGAACACATAATCATCGTTAGGGGAAAAGCCAGGTGTACTATTCTGGAAGCCCCATATTTCATCTTTGGCAATAGTGCGGGGCTCCATGGTTTTCAGGTCAAGAAGTTTCACTTCATCACGGCCACTTAAGTATACAGCCATTGTTCTTTTCTTATTGAACGTAATCAAGCGGTTATTTTTTTTATCAGCCGTGATACGCTTAGGAGATGCTGTGCCGTTAATAGAAACAGTGTACCAATTAGTAAAGCCTCCCTCGGTTTGATTGAACAGAAGCGTTTTATTATCGTTCAGCCATCTTACTTCTATCGATCTTTCGGCATTTCCTTTATGCACTTGCTGTACAAATTTTCCATCAATGTCGCTTACAAATAACTCTCCTCTTGATGTAAATGCTAACTTCTTTCCGTCTGGAGAAACATCATAACTAGTGATGGTATTTTTTACATCGAAATCTTTTTCTTTATTAAGAATACTGTTGCGCAGAATAGCGATGTTCATCTTCTCTGCTTTTTTAGAAGCCACATCATACATCCACAATTGATAGTCTCTTTCAAACGCTACTTTGCCACCATTAGCGGCCACGGATGGTGATTTGATAGATGTGTTGAAACGTGTCAATGCATTCTTCTTTCCATTTTCAATCGCATATAAATTGTACTCCCCATTGGCTTCATCCGAAATGAAATAGATGTTGCCACTTTTATCTATGGTAGCTCCAAAGTCCTTTCCTTCCCAGTTAGTGTATTGCTTATGTTTTTTTGTTTGGGGGTTGTACGATTGAATATCAGGATTGAAAGGCCCTTTGTAACGCTTACGTGCCACCTGGTTGCTGCTCTCCCATGTATCGTTGAAAAATATCTCACCGCTTGTTGGATGCTCGGCCAGGTTGTGGTCGTACTGGAAAAAGTAATCACCAAATACCCGTTGTGGAGTGCCTCCTGTATGTGCTACTTTGAAACCGGATTGTTGTCCCATGCGACTGCTGGTGAAATAAATAGTCTTTGAATCCCAGCTCCAGTTGTTTACTTCATCACCGCTGCTGTGATATGTGACCTGCTTTATATCACCGCCGCTTGTTGGCATTACAAATACATCGGCATTGCCATACTGGCGACCAGTGAAGGCGATCCATTTACCATCCGAAGAAACCTTAGGACTGGTTTCATAACCCTGCATAGCGGTTAAACGATAGGCTTGTCCGCCAGGTAACTCTGCTCTCCAGATGTCACCTTCAAAGCAAAAAACAACAGCTTTACCATCTGGGGTAAGAGCAGGCTGTGAGAGAAAATAGGCTTCATTGTTTTGTGCAGATGCGTTTGCAATGCACACAAAACTCAATAGCGAAAGAACAAAATACTTCATATAGTGGCTTTAAAGATGGAATATACTTAGAGAGAGTGGAATGGGAGCAGCCGATGGTGGAAAAGTTTAGGGAAATGTAGAAATCGAGAATAGCAGTTCTTGCTGTAACTAATGTTGATTATTAATGTATTTTGTAGCAAGAAAGTACGCAATCGGCGTGTTAGCTGCAATTGTAACATTCTTATAATTAGAAGCCAGAAAGTGAAACTATCATCAAAACTTGTAATATTATTTCTGTTGCTGACCAGTTGCCTGACTTCTCTCGGACAGTATTCTCCATGCAAGGAAATAAGCTTAGGCAGTATTTCATTTAAACCAAAGAGTTCCAAACTGACAGTAAACGCAAAAAAGCAATTAGACAGTCTTGCAAAATTCATAAACAATAGTAATAATAGCTGCCAATTAATAGCAACTGCCTCTTATGCTGACCGTTGCGACAGATGCGGTGGGCTTGCTTGGGACAGGACACAAGCTATACTTTCTTATTTAACTAAAAGAGGTGTTGCTAATGAGAAAATGGCTGCTACAAGCCGTTTAGAAAGAAACTCAAACTTTATAGTTCTAACTTTAGCACAGATGACTGAGCGGAATCAGTTACATCCAAACTTTAGACGCAACTAATGTTGAATTATCAAGCGGTGACAGCCGCTAACACAGGTTTCAGCAATACAGGCAGAAGAATATGTATTCAACGTTAGAATTACTATTTTGCTTTAGTAAATGAGTGAGGCAACAGCATTTCAAATATCTGTATTGCTGAAAGCCTCTCCACGTTAGGTATTTATTTCGTTCATTAATATTTCTAATTCCGGAAGTGTCACCTTCTTCAACAACTCCTCCTCCAACATTTCCGCCATAGTTTCAAGATAGATAATCACATCTTCTCTTACATTCCTGCTTAACCATCGGAAACCGCCAGGTAGATTTTCTAAAACAGATCTGTCTTCGAGATACTCAAGGTTGTGAATGTCGGAAGGCGTTAAACCAATCTTTTCCAGTTTGGATATCAGTAAATATGCCGGAGCATTTGTAACGCCGCAATATTCCTCCGATATTTCACTCCATTCTCCGTAAACAGTTTGTGCATGCCGCAGAATTTCTTCTTTTGGCAACTTTGTTACCACCTGCAATAAGTGGCCGCAATTGCAGGAACCGTGATTGCCCCATGCGTAATCTGCTCCTTTACTCAAATTTGATGCGGCCTGGCGTAATGCCTCTATCAACTGTATATTGGGATGTGCCATACAACCTTTTTTATTAAAACAGAAACGAAAGCTTTTTGTTGTAATACATGCGGCAAATTGGATACTACACAGATACTTTTTCCGTCTTTTTAGCGTTTTGAGAAGGCATGAAATCTTTTGTCCTATCCTCTCTGGGCTTCTTTCTTCTACTTTTTTCTTTACCGGCGCCTGCGCAAATGGTTACCGGTGTATGGCATGGAAAGATTAATAAGCAAAATGTTGAACTAAAGATCATTCAGAATGGCGACAGCCTGACAGGTACTGCTTACTACGGCTTGCCCCGGAATTACAAAAGATACAGCATCAGGGGCTATTTTGATCAAAACACCAATGAAGTGGTATGGTGGGATGATCAACTGATTGATGCCAAAGTAAATGGAGTTCTGAGTAATCCCGGTAAGGTTCCTATGCTTTCAAGAGCAGATTTCAATTGTCCCGGGGGCAAAGAAATGTACCTTGATGGCTCAACCGGCAAGCCTGATGCTGTGCCAAGCGGCACAGTGCATTTACAAAAGACCTACAGCGGCCCCAACTTTCCGGATGAATGGGATTATGTGATTGAAAACTACACAAGAGGAACCAATCATCCTGATATTATTGATAGTGTATCATTGGTTGCTTTTAATCCTGATAAACCAAGTAAACCTGCGCAGGTAAAAGAACCACCTGTAGTGAGATCGAAGCCAGGAATGGTAATCATACCTCCAATAGTTGAGAAGAAAGAACCAAAACCTGTGATTGCAGCAACGCCAAAAACTATTGAAGAGAAGTTTACAGTACGTAAGAAAACCTTTATCACAGAAATTCCCATGGAAGGCGACTCAATTGAACTGCGTTTTTACGATAATGCGCAGGTGGATGGTGATTCGATCACTTTATTTCTGAATGACAAATTGATCTTTACACATATCAGGCTTACTGAAAAATCTTTTGTTGTTAAACTGGCAGTGAAAGACTTGAATGATACTAATGATTTGACCATGGTAGCAGAAAACCTAGGATCAATTCCGCCGAACACCGCTTACATGGTTGCCATTGTTGATGGAAAAAGATATGAAGTGAATTTATTGAGCACGGAAGAGACGAGTGGCATGATTAGACTCACAAAGCGGCCCCCTCCGGCTCCCCCCAAAGGGGAGTGACCTGTGCACAAGGCTAACTTATTTGACTATGCATTCTATAAAGTAAAAGCACTCTAACTAAAGAGTGCTTTTGTTATCAATGAATGATTGTATAAGTGGGTTTTGTAAGTTGGTGGCTCCCCCTGAAGGGGGAAGTCGGAAGGGGGCCCTAAACCACCACATTCACCATCTTGCCTTTCACAAAAATGATCTTCTTCGGGCTTTTGCCTTCCTACCATTTTTGAACAACGGTATTAGCTAACACAATTTCTTCTACCTGTTTTTGCTCTGCAGAAAGATCAATGTTGATCGTAGTACGCAGCTTGCCATTTACAGAGATCGGATATTCTTTAGTTGATTCCACCACATACTTTTCTTCGAACTGCGGGAAGCTGGCATCCAACACCGTTGTTGTATTACCCAACTGGTGCCACAATTCTTCTGCAATGTGTGGAGCATAAGGAGCTAATAAAATGAGCAACTGTTGCAGTACATCTTTCTTATGGCATTTTAAATCTGTCAACTCATTTACACAAACCATGAAAGCAGAGATACAAGTGTTGAAAGAAAAACGTTCCGTGTCTTCTTGTATCTTTTTAATGGTTTTATGTAAAGCTTTTAATTCATCTGCTGTAGGTGCATCATTCGTAACAATCAAACCTTTCTGTTCATCAATAAATAAACGCCATAGCTTTTTGAGGAAGCGGTGAACACCTTCGATTCCTTTTGTATCCCAAGGCTTGCTCATTTCAACGGGGCCAAGGAACATTTCATACATGCGGAAGGTATCGGCACCATATTTTTCAACGATATGATCTGGGTTTACAGTGTTGACTTTGCTCTTACTCATTTTCTCTACTTCAACACCGCAGATGTATTTGCCATCCTCTAAAATGAATTCTGCATTTTCAAAATCAGGTTTCCATTTTTTGAAGGCTTCGACATCTAATTCAATACCGTCAACAATATTTACATCCACATGGATTTCAGAAAAACTAATATTGGCTACGTCTAAAAATTCAGGCTTTATAATATAATCTGGCACAATGGCCATTACCTGCTCAAAAAGAGATCGCTTTGAAAGTTTCTCTGCTACTAGTTGATCAACAATTTCTTTTGAAATAAACACCTGCGTATTTGGCTTGATTGGCACATTTTGCAAATTCAGCCTGTAAACAAACCTTGATGATCCCTGTATCATCCCTTGATTCAACAAACGCTTAAATGGTTCGTCAAAAGAAATCAACCCTAAATCATACAAAGCCTTCGTCCACATGCGGCTGTACAATAAATGCCCAACAGCATGTTCTGTTCCACCAACATATAAATCCACCTGGTTCCAGTAATCACTAATGCGTTTATCACAAAATGTTGCATCGTTATGCGGATCCATGTAACGAAGGAAATACCATGATGAACCGGCATAACCGGGCATCGTGTTCGTTTCCAAATTCTGCGCAGTCCATTCAGGAATGTTTGCCAACGGCCCCTCACCTTCCGGTCCGGGTTTGTAGCTTTCTACATGCGGTAACTCCAATGGCAATTCGCTTTCATCTAATGGATAAGCAATACCATCAATCCATTTGATTGGAAATGGTTCGCCCCAATAACGCTGGCGGCTGAAAGCTGCATCACGCATTTTATAGTTGACTTTGGCTTTGCCAAGCCCCAAGTCCTCCAGTTTGTCAATTACTAAATTGAAGGCTCTTTCAAAGTGCATCCCATTAAGGAAATCGCTGTTATGAAATACAAGACTCTTATCAGGATTGGCCTCTTCACCATTGTAAGCATCACCAATAATATTGGTAATCGGAATATTAAAATGCTTTGCAAACTTATGGTCACGTTCATCGCCGCAAGGCACGGCCATGATAGCTCCTGTGCCATAACCGGCTAATACATATTCGGAAATCCAGATTGGAATTTGTCGCTGATTAAATGGATTCAAAGCATACGAACCGGTAAAGACGCCACTGATCTTTTTCTCTGCCATGCGTTCTCTCTCGCTACGGCTTTTTACATAGGTGATGTATTCTTCTACGGCTGCTTTTTGTTCAGGTGTGGTAATCTTTTCAACCAAATCATGTTCCGGTGCTACTACCATAAAGTCCACACCAAAAATGGTATCGGGACGAGTTGTATAAACACGAATTGAGGCCCCCTCTAAATCTCCCCCTTCAGGGGAGACTTGCCTTGACGACGGACGGTCGCCTAACCGTTTTTTAATTTCTTCAATTACATCGTGGATATTGTTTCTTATCTGCTCATTGGTGAAGCGTATTTCTTTAAATCCTTTTTCCTGTAAGTATTTAGTTCTTGCTTCATCATATTGCTTTACTACAGAATCGTTATGATAACCTCCATCTATTTCTATGGTTAGCATCTTATCTATACATGCAAAGTCTACAATGTAAGAACCAATAATATGTTGCCTGCGGATATGAAAACCCGTTTGATCTTTTCTTAAATGCTGCCAAAGCACTTCCTCTTCATGTGTAGGTTCAGCCCTCTTCCGTTCAGCTAAATCTTTAGTGATATTATAAAGACTTGGGTCGGCCGTGTGATGGCGAGGGTCTGTGCCATGGCTCTCCTTCCCTGAAGGGGAAGGCCGGGATGGGGCCGCTATCTTAAAATCAATCTCCGCTCCCACACTTTTACCTATCCAGTTGCTTTGCATTTCCTTCATAGCCTCGCTGAAGTCAACTGTTTCTAGTCCTTTCAACAAGCGATCGGCATATTCAGTAAGGCGCAAATACCATTGACGCAGTTTCTTTTTTACAACAGGGTAACCACCGCGTTCGCTAACGCCATTTACCACTTCATCGTTGGCTAACACTGTTCCTAATGCTTCGCACCAGTTCACCTCGCCAAAGCCGCAGTAAGCCAGTCGGTACTCCATTAAAATATCCTGCCTGGTTTTTTCATCAAAGGCTTTCCATTGATCGGCGGTAAAAGTTCCGTTCAGTACTTCGAATGCTGCATTGCGTAATTCAAACTTTGCATCGGGTACAGGATGATTTTTGTTGCCTTCTTTTTCAAATGCAGCAATGAGGTTTTTAATAGGTTCTGCTTTACTTGTATTTCGATTGTAAAAGCTTTTGAAGAGTTGCAGAAAAATCCATTGCGTCCATTTATAATAATTGGGGTCAGAGGTTCTCACCTCACGGCTCCAGTCGAAAGAGAAGCCAATGTTGTCTAACTGCTTACGAAAGGTTGCTATGTTCTTTTCTGTACTTACGGCAGGATGCACACCATGTTCAATGGCATATTGTTCTGCTGGCAAACCAAAGGCATCATAACCCATTGGATGCAGCACATTAAAGCCTTTCAGTCTTTTGTACCGTGCATAGATGTCAGATGCGATGTAACCTAAAGGATGCCCAACGTGCAAACCTGCACCGCTTGGGTACGGGAACATGTCCAGCACATAAAACTTCGGTTTGTCCGAATCGTTCGGCACCTGGTACACTTTATTGTCCGTCCAGTTCTGCTGCCACTTTTTTTCAATATCTCTGAAATTGTACTCCATTTAAAATTTCTGATTTCAAGTTTCTGATCTCTTATTATAAATCCGGCTGTTCTGCTACTATTAAGCTTATGTTGCGTCGCACACTTCTACTGTAACAAGTCGATCGGCTGTAAATTAAGTATCGCAAAGAACGCAAAGCAGTTCGCAGAGGGTCGCTAAGTTTTTCTTTGCGCTTCTTTGCGAAAGTCTTGGCGACCTTTGCGATACTTCACTCAGCTCAATAGAATTACAGAACGTACAAGTGAGTGATCCGCCTAAGTCGGACGCAGCACAACGAAAGTTGAAAAGAAATACTAAAGCTGGTTCAGTACCTTTTCTTCTTGCAATATTCAAAGCAGGCAATCGTTAGAGAAAGGCAAAAATAACGGTTTCAGCCGTTTATGATTCGCAAAACCAACATCTAACCTCCATGCAAAGCACCAATCCTTTATTTTTGTTCACTTCTAAAAAAATCTGATAGCATGGCACAATTTGGCAAAGGCGCCGCCCGTCGTGGAAAACCATCTTATTTCATGTCCGTATTGGGTGTTACACTCGTTCTTTTCTTGTTAGGCATTGTGGGCATTCTTGTGATCAATGCCAACAAACTAGCCGATCATTTTAGAGAGAATGTTGAGGTGAGAGCTTATTTGAGAAACGATGTAAATACAAAAGACAGTACAGCCCTGATGGAATATTTTGCATCAAAACCTTATGTAAAGAACCTTGATTTTATTAATAAGGAAAGGGCTAAACAAATCTTTTTAAAAGACGGGAACCGCAATTTCGATGAGATATTGGAATACAATCCTTTGCCAAGCAGTATCAATTTTTACCTGCAAAAAGATTATGTGAACATTGATACGCTAAGAAAAATTGAAGCCGAGATTGAAGAAACACAAAATGTTTTTATTTCTGATGTTGAGTACCCCGAGCAACTGGTGACCAGTTTGAATAAGAACCTACGTAATATCAGCCTGATACTGTTAGCCGTAGCTATTATTCTTGCTATTGTGGTTATTGTATTGATTGATAACACCATTCGCCTGGCCATGTTCAGTAATCGCTTCCTTATTAAAACCATGCAAATGGTAGGCGCCACCAGGTGGTTTATTGCCAAGCCTTTGAACATAAGAGCAGTGGTCAATGGTGCAATCAGCGGTGTAATTGCCATTATTCTTATTTATATTTTAATGAAGGTAGCAGAGGGTGTGGTTCCGGAACTAAAAGCTGTGCAAGACCAATCTTCTATTATTATCTTATTTATCGGATTAGTATTGATCGGTATTGCCATTACTGTTTTCAGCACCTACCGTTCTGTATTGAAGTATTTAAGAATGAAACTGGATGAATTGTATTAACTGTTTGTAAGTTTTGTGCATCAATTCTTTTCAAGAAGAATGAAAAGTCAAAAAGAACCTTGTTTGCACACAACTACAAACCACAAACTATAAACTACCAACTTTTCTTTATTTTGCCCCTTTAAGACTTTTTAATGAAAGCAAACAAACCAACTGAACAACCTAAAAAAGAAGCGGTAAAAAATGCCGGATCTCTGTTTGACCGCGAAAACATGCTATGGATGCTGATTGGAGCGGCTGTAATGATCATTGGTTTCTTTCTGCTGGCAGGAGGCAAAAGCGATGATCCTAAAGTGTTCAATCCGGATGAAGTATATAGCACCCGGAGGATAACCATAGCACCCATAGTGATATTGATTGGTTTAGCAATTGAGGTTTACGCTATTTTCCGTAATCCCAGAAAATAAGGCTTCTTTTCATGAACATTATTGAAGCCATTATTATTGCTATTGTAGAAGGATTGACCGAGTTTTTGCCTATCTCTTCCACCGGTCATATGATCATTACGTCTTCGGCCTTAGGTATTCATGAAGACGATTTCACCAAATTGTTTGAAGTAGCCATTCAGTTGGGAGCCATCCTTGCTGTGGTAGTTCTATACTGGAGAAAATTCTTTCAGTTCAATCGCTACGACTTCTATTTAAAACTTATTGTTGGTGTATTGCCGGCCTTATTGCTTGGCTACCTGTTTGGCGATGCCATAGATGCAATGATGGAAAGTTCCACTGTAGTCGCAGTGAGTTTACTGGTAGGTGGTATTATTTTACTGTACGTTGATAAATGGTTTAATCAGCCCGGAGGCAAAAGCCAGACATCTTTGCAACGGAAACTACAAAGGCTGAGCTGATCGAAGCGGATGAAAAACTGACGTATGGAAAATCCTTTCTGATTGGATTATGGCAGGTGCTTGCCATGATACCGGGAGTGAGCCGCTCTGCTTCTTCTATTATCGGAGGCATGCAACAACGATTAACAAGAAACTTTGCTGCAGAGTTTTCGTTTTTTCTGGCAGTACCCACCATGTTTGCCGCTACGGCCTATTCTCTTTTTCTAAAAAAGTGGAAATCAGGTGGCATCGAAAAGAAAGGTTTCGAGATCATAACCGAATCTTCTCAAAACACAACTGCATTTATTGTTGGTAATGTAGTAGCCTTTGTAGTGGCTATCGTTGCTATTAAATTCTTCATCGAATACCTAAAGAAGTATGGCTTTAAGGTGTTTGGCATTTACCGTATTGTTGTAGGCATCATACTGCTCATTTTAATTGCCGCAGGTTACCTTAAATAATCGTTTATCTCTTTATATTTATCGCTTCTAAAAACTAACTCTAATGAAAAAGCTATTGGCATTTTGTGCGGCTGCTGTGCTGCTTGTTTCCTGCGATCTGTTTAAAGGAGATTCAAAAGAAAAAGAGGATTCAGGTAAAAAAGTAAAAATTAGTGATGCTTTATCTGTTTACTACACTGGTGAAGCTACAAAAGATGAAGCCCAGGTATTGGGTGAATACATTGAAGAAAATGAATTGACCGAGGCTGAAAAGGTGCAGCTTTCAAAAGAAGACGACGAATACACTGTAAGCTTAGTGTATGATGAAGAAAAGTATAACGATAATAAAGAAGCTTACCTCTTCACTTTCTCCAACACCTCTTCCCTCCTCTCCAAAAACGTATTCGACGGCGAACCGGTAAGAGTGGTTTTAGCAGATGAAAAGTTTGAAGAAGTAGAAGAAGTAGTGCCTATGAAAAAAGAAAAGATCACGGCGGTAAGCAATGTGTATTATAAAGGCAAGATCACTAAAGACGAAGCAAGAAAGTTAGGTGAGTACCTTGTAAGCCTGAAGTATTTTGATGAACAGAACACAAAAGATGTGATCCTGACTCCAGGCAAAGGCGAGTACGTTATTCGTTTTATTGTAAACAGGCAGAAGTACAAAGAAAATAAAGAAGCGGTTGATCAAACCTTCCAGGTTTACCAGCACATGATCTCAACGTATGCATTTGGTGGTCAGAAGGCAAGCGTTATTTTAACCGATACTAAGTTTAAAGACATTACCGAAGTAAAAGAGCTTACATCAAAAGAAAAAGCAGAGATCAACAACTACCTGGACAAGTTGCAACATCCGGATTTATATACTGACAGTACTACCATATATACTGATACTACTGCAACCTATAATAATCAAGATTCGACTTATCAGCCATAAAGCATTATTGCTATAAAACAAAAGACACTCTGTTTGGAGTGTCTTTTCTATTTTTAGTATAACAAAGCCAATATGCAAACTGCACCTAAGAAAGTTGTTAACGCCTGGGCTATGTACGACTGGGCCAACAGCGCTTACAATCTTGTTATCACATCCACTGTTTTTCCAGCTTATTTTGAAGCATTTACAGGAGATAAAAAAGAACATACTGTTGATAAGGTAACCTTCCTTGGAAGAGAGTACGTTAATACATCATTGTACAATTATGCATTGGCGTTTGCCTTTCTTGTTGTAGCGCTTATTTCTCCTTTGCTGTCTTCTACTGCGGATGCACGGGGAAATAAGAAAACTTTTATGTCAGCTTTTTTTACATTGGGCAGTATTAGCTGTGCTTTGTTGTTTTTCTTCACTGGCGAAAATCTTTTATTGGGAATTAGCTGCATGGTATTGGCTTGTATAGGTTACTGGGCAAGCCTTGTGTTTTATAATTCCTTTTTGCCGGAGATTGCAGCTCCCCAAGACCGGGACCGGATCAGTGCCAAAGGATTTTCCTATGGTTATATTGGCAGTGTTATTCTACAAATAATTTGTGTTGTTTTCATTTTTAATCCAGACTTGTTGGGTGGAGAAGAGACTATACCGTATCGAGCATCGTTTCTTTTAGTAGGTATTTGGTGGTTTGGCTTTGCTCTCTTCTCTATAAGAAGGTTACCTAACTCATTACCTGCTGTTGCCGATGCACAAAACAAGCCTTTGTCAAAAGGTTATGATGAGTTAAGAAAAGTGTGGCAGCAGTTATTGCGCATTCCGGTTCTTAAGCGATATCTGTTCTCGTTTTTCTTCTATAACATGGGTGTACAAACAGTAATGTTAGCTGCTGCCTTATATGGTAAAAGTGAATTGGCTATTCCAACAACTAATTTGATCATTGCCATATTGCTTATTCAATTAATTGCCATACCCGGTGCTATTTTAATTGCCCGCCTTTCTGAAAAAATAGGCAACCTGAAAGCCTTGATTGTAGTAGTAGTGATCTGGATCGGTATCTGCATCATTGGTTACAAATTACCTGTTGGCGGCATCTATGAATTTTATGGCCTGGCAGCATTGGTTGGCTTTGTAATGGGCGGCATTCAATCATTAAGCCGTTCAACCTACGCCAAGTTGATGCCTGTAACAAAAGACACTACTTCTTTCTTCAGCTTTTATGATGTAACAGAGAAGATCGCTATTGTGATCGGCATGTTCTCTTTCGGATTTATTAATGAGCTTACGGGTTCGCAACGCAATTCGGTTTTAGCCCTGTTAGTTTATTTTGCTATCGGACTTTTATTATTACTCTATACATTGCGGACAAAACCTGTTACTACCAATGAAGCTTTACACCATTAACACGGGCTATTTCAAACTGGATGGAGGTGCCATGTTTGGCGTTGTTCCAAAAAGCATGTGGAATAAGATAAATCCCGCAGACGAAAATAACATGTGCACATGGGCCTTGCGTTGCTTGTTAATTGAAGATGGCAATAGACTGATCTTAATTGATAACGGTATTGGCAACAAACAGGATGCAAAATTCTTCAGCCATTATTATTTGCATGGAGATGATAAATTGGATGGATCATTAGCTAAATATGGATTTCATAGGGATGATATCACCGATGTAATTCTTAGTCACTTACACTTTGATCATTGCGGAGGTTCTATCGTTCGTGAAGGTGATAAGCTAGTGCCTGCGTTTAAGAATGCTACTTACTGGAGCAACGAAGAGCATTGGGGCTGGGCCACCCAACCAAACGATAGAGAAAAAGCTTCATTCTTAAAAGAGAACATTCTACCGATTCAGGAAAGTGGACAATTGAAATTTGCAGAGCATTGGTTTAATAAAAAACTGGAGCAACCAGGTTGGCATACAGAAATCTCCGGCCTGCTTCCAAACATCAAATTTTCTGATACGATCTCTCTACGTTATGCCAGCGGTCATACCGATAGCATGATGTTGCCACAGATCACTTACAAAGACAAAACTATAGTATTTATGGCTGACCTGCTTCCTTCTACGGGTCACATTCCTATTCCCTACGTGATGGCTTACGATATGTTTCCATTGGTTACATTGTATGAAAAGAAAGCCTTCTTAACAGAAGCGGCAGAGAACAATTATATCCTCTTCTTTGAACATGATGCACAAACCGAATGCTGCGATCTACAAATGACAGAGAAAGGCATAAGACCCAACAACTTATTTAAGCTGGAAGAATTAGGTTAACGACCTTTCAACTTTCTCAGTGATCTTAACGGATAACGAAGATTTTTGTAGGTCATCATATCCACCTTGATGCTACCTACAACAATGGGGCTTTCTACCCGCACAGGAATTTTGTTAGCATCATCACTCACCCAAACGGTCATCTTTTCTCCACCTTCAAAAATGGTTCCCTTTACTAACAATGGTTTAAACTTAATCGCCCGGAACGTGCCATACTTTGTTTTTACTTCTTCTTTACCCAAATAACGGATGTACATATTGTACACTTCATTATCGAGGAACATGGTAAAAGGAATCCGGTCATTGACCTTGTATTTAGAGAAGTCTATATTCCGTGCATAATAAATAGCACTTAAAACATCCTGAACACAATCAGGTACTTTAAACGTGCCTTTAGTGGTGATGGCTGTATTGGCCGTATGATTGAAAGTAATGTTCTCATATTTCTTATAACCACCTTCATTTACATTGCGAATAAACTTGACCGGCTGCATGGTTGCTGTGTCAATAAAGCTTTCATATTTGTCCCTCACTTTGTAGATCCATTCGTAGGAAGAGTTGGTCTTTCCATCGCCTTCAATATGATAAACTGTTCTGCCGTTCAGTTTTTCAATCGTGTTGGTAAAAATTGCTGTACCTGCATTTACAAACACCCCTGCCACCGCATAATAAACATGAAAGGTAATCTGCTCACCGCCTTGCGTTGAACGGTTTTTCAATCCACCACAAAAGTCATCCTCCAATGGCTCATTGGTTTGCATGCTGAGCAGGCAAAGAGTAGAAAGAACCAGGAATATGTATTTAATCTTTTTCACTTCGTCTTTTAAACACTTTAATATTCAATATCAATAGGCTGCCAATTACGGCCGGCACTACCAAGTTAATAAACCAAATGCTAATGGTAGTGATGGTAATTCCTAAAGTATTGGCTGTATAGATACCGATCAATTTCAAACTGATCTCTCCCCGCAAACCCAATTCCAAAAGAGCAATCGATGGTATCACGGCCATAGCCAAAAAAACTACTGACATCAACCAGGCCAGCAGCGTTGCTTCAATGCCTACTTCGCATAAATAAAAGATCAAAATATACTGAAGCAGAAATACCAGGTACCTTAAAAAAGATAGAAGCAGAATGCTTAGTAAGAGTTGCATGTTAAAAGAACCTAAAGCCTCTACCAGGTAAAGGTGCTTAGGATTCTTAAACCATTTTTTAAAAAGCTGCACACTGCCTGCAATCTGAAAGTACAATAGAAGCAGCACAGCTATGATGACCAGTAAACCGTAAAACAGAAACTGGTACCAAATGGTAAATCCTTCGAAATGAAGGAGCAGATCCTTTTTCAATACTATTAGCCCGGTGGCACCCATTAAAAGTGTGATCAGCAATTGAGCAAAGCTGCCGACCAATGTTACTGGTATAGTCTTTAATCGGTGCCCTTCGGGCAGATATAATACCCTTCCCAAATACTCACCAATGCGGTTGGGCATACTAACCGAAAATGAAACGCCGGACAATACGGCCTTGAAGGATTGAGAAAAAGAAACAGGATAAACTGTATCCACCGAAATCTTCCATTTCAATGCTTCAATCCCCCAGTTAACAAAAAGCAACAGCACTGCTGCAATGAAATAAATGATCTTGTAGGAGCTGAGAGAAGATTTTATTTGCTCCCAGGTTTCATGCAAATGTGGTTGATGAACAATATGACGGTAGATAGAAAATGCCAGCCAGCAGAACAATATCGGACCTAAAAAATAGTTGATAAAGATTTTGATATTTTTGCTCAACTGCATTGCAGTAAAAATAATCTCTCCTTGCAAAAGCCTTCCAAAATAATTATTGGTATTGATCCGGGTACGTTGATAATGGGATATTGCATTATTAGGATCTAGGGTCAAGAAATTGAGATAAAGGAAATTGATGTATTGAAGTTGTCATCTAAAAAGGATAACTATCAGCGACTGCAACTGATTCATAAGAAAATTACTGAGTTAATGCAAAAGTATGCTCCGGATGAATGTGCTATAGAAGCTCCTTTCTTTGGCAAGAACGTTCAAAGCATGCTGAAGCTGGGAAGAGCCCAGGGTGTTGCCATTGCGGCTGTAATGAATAAAGAAATTCCGGTTACAGAATATTCTCCCAGAAAGATCAAGCAATCTATCACCGGCAATGGTAATGCAGATAAAGAGCAGGTATGGCTGATGCTACAAACCATTACGTCTCTTCCCAACAAACCAAAATACTACGATGCAACAGATGCTTTAGCTGTAGCTGTGTGTCACCATTTCCAGGGCAAACTACCGGTATCTTCAAAAGGCACCACTAGTAAAAAAACAAAAGCCCCATCCTCTAAAAAGAATGGGGCCTGGGAACAGTTTATTCAGGCAAACAGCCACAGGGGTAAAGTGTAGAGCTTTTATAAAGCAGACAAAATCCTTTGCTGGACTTCTTTCAAATGCTCTTCAGAGGCTTTCGATTTAGCCTGTGTGAAATTGAGGTCGTTTGAAGAATTAATAGGGATGAGATGCATGTGTGCATGAGGTACTTCCAGGCCAATGACACTAATCCCACACCGGTTGCAACGGAATGCTTTTTCAATAGCCTTTGCTATAGGCTTGGCAAAAACCAGCATTTCGGATAAGTATGCATCATCCAGGTCAAATATTTTATCGGTTTCCACCTTAGGCACCACTAAAGTATGCCCTTCACGCAATGGAAATACGTCTAAAAAAGCAAAGAACTTTTCATTCTCAGCAATTTTAAAAGAAGGCACTTCGCCGTTAATGATTTTTGAAAACAGTGTCATAACTATTAAAGTGAAATATCCTCTACTTTAAATTTTATCAATCCTGCAGGTGCTGTTACTTCTGCAACTTCACCAATGGTTTTACCCAATAAGCCTTTTCCTATTGGAGAGGTGTAGGAGATTTTACCGGCTTTTAAATCAGCTTCTTTTTCACTTACTATCTGGTAGGTAACTTGTTTTTTTGTATTGAGGTTGGTCACCTTCACTTTGGTCAGTATCGATACCTTACTGGTATCGATAGATGTTTCATCAACAATTCTGGCAGTGGCAATCTGCCCTTCCAAAGCAGCAATCTTTGCTTCCAGTAAACCTTGTGCTTCCTTGGCTGCATCGTATTCAGCATTCTCTTTCAAATCACCTTTCTCTCTTGCTTCTGCTATTGCTCTCGACGCCGCCGGACGGTCAACTCCTTTCAAGTGCTGTAGTTCCGCCTTCATTTGTTCCAATGTTTCTTTAGTCACGTATTGAATCCCACTCATGGTATCAGTTTTAGATAAAATGAAAAAAATAGCAACGCCCCGGTTTTACCGAAGCGTTGCATACAATTAATTATAGCTAAATTAAAAAAAATCAGAAAATCATTCAAATAAAGATTTTGCATTACTCTTATTCACCCTCAGCTTTTGCCATTGGATCTTATCCCCTATCCTGATTTGCACAAGGTATAAACCATCATTCCATCCCGCCACTTCATGAAAGATATAAGTGTTATTGCCTTGTGCTACCTGCAACTTTTTTGAACTTACCGGCTTGCCATCAGCCGTATAAAAACTTATTGTGGCTTCCTCTTTTTTTGCCGAGAAAATGGATAGCTGAACCATAGACCGGGCAGGATTTGGATAGAATACAATCTCTTCCTTTCTACCTGTAGTTAAGCGGATAATGCGGCTATATTGAGAGCTGTTATTATTACCTCTTACTTTTAAACGGTAATAGATCAGTGGAGAAGAAACATCTTCAATATTGTTTTCCAAACGGTATTGCATCCGGGTATCGGTAGATTGCACATTTACTCTTCCAACCGATTTAAATGTTCTGCCATCCGTACTTCTTTCCACATCAAAATATTCGCTGAAGTCATTGCCTATAGTTGTCCAAGATAAAACAGCTTTCTTACTGTCAACAATCCCTTTAAAGTCAACAATGTTTCTATCTAAAGGCGTACAGCTAGCATCAAACACAATTGTAACAGTATCTCGTGCATAAGGCGAACAGCCAGCTGCCAGTTGTTGTGTTACAATATAAGTGCCTGGCCTGTCAACTGTAACAGATGGCCCATTGGGCGAACTGACGATTCTCCCATCTGAAGTTGTCCACGTATAAACAGATGATGAAGAAGGGTTCTGCACCCAGATCTGGCTGGCACCCATAACACCACAATAAACCGGGACATCTGTAACTGCAGACACTCTCGGTGCCAGGAACAGATCTATAGGTGCAACAAAATCTTTCAACTCGGCTGTGAACGAAGCAGAGGCCCGGGTCTTTACCACCATGCGGTTAAAAGGCGTACCACATATATCGCCACCAAATACGCTAACCGGGTCTAGCCCTAATTTGGTAAGATTAACAGAAAACTCCATGAACTGCCTTGCACCATAATTTGTTACTACACTGTTGTCCTGAAGTACCAAAGAAAAAGGACCGGCCCATTCGCCATTGCCGCTTTGCAAACCCGTATAAAACGTACCTCCTGTTTTAGGTAAAATGCTTGCATAGCCAAATTGAGCTCCGGAGGAGGCTCCGTCAAACTGCCCAGACCAATTAAAGCCTGCCGGAGTAATACTTAAAGCATTTCTGTTTACCCAGATTCGGGCTTCAATACTGGTAAGAGATGATGATTGATATTCTGCAGAAAAAATAATGTCTCCGGGCCTGGTCACATTTCCAGCTGCATCAAACTCCCAACTGGTGTGGCCAGCATCAGGCCCATAACCATACCATCTTGATGAAGCCCTGTCATAATAAATATCGGTCTGGTACATTTCAAAATCGAAGTAACGGTTTCCTGTTACGTTATCAAGAGAAAGACCGCCAAATAACCATAATGAATCCGTAGGATTAGGACCAGCTCTGCGCACATGCATCATCATATCCAAAATATCATTCTTGTCAGGGATGCCCTGTATACCACCAGACCAGTTAGCAGGGCTCATACCATTTTTATCAGAACCTGCAGTGAATACTGTTGTATCATTTCCATGATAGTCGCGGATAAAAATTGCATCCAACCACAAACGGTTGTTGTTAACGCTGAACTGCGGCCTGCTCATGGTAAGATAGAAAGAAGACATTCTTCTTGGGAAAGGAGATACATCTACAGCATAACCGTTGCGGATAGCAGCAGCACCAGTTGTATCAATTATAAATAAGCCAGTACCTGCCGTTCCATTATTAAACCAATCATCGTTGCCCGATTGGACAAACCCATTAAAGAAGTTGGATCTGAGATCGGCATCTACACCAAAACCTGCCTTTGTAATAGGTGTTGTTATTTGAGTAAAAGAATGGATGGAAA
>Ga0164290_1001680_pt1 | contig 26414 bp, 26 predicted proteins | sample Micstemetagenome_FD_108782 | JGI IMG/M metagenome (GOLD analysis project Ga0164290, IMG submission 108782) | Contaminated culture microbial community from soil near Moab, Utah, USA - Microcoleus steenstrupii SON62 (Illumina Assembly) | ecosystem: Environmental > Terrestrial > Soil > Soil crust...
AGCGTGGCAATGGCCCACCCCGCTGCGACTAACGAACAAAGTTCGTAAGTCTCGCTGCCCCTCCCGCTTGCGGGAGGGGAGACCAGCGCAACCCCTCAATGTCCGCTAACCACCCCAAAGCAGCCGTCAACGCAGCCCAAAATACCGCTGTCCTACACGGCCGCGCCGTGCCAGCGTCGGGTCGCTCTTTGACATCGTCCGATTCCATGTACCGGCGCTAAAGCGACAAAGGAGACAGTTTCGCCGCGCCCATGCGTATCCTTTGCCGCGTTAACGCCACAAAGAACACAGAAACGATGCGCACATGCGGGGCTTTTGTGGCTTTATAGGCCTTCCGCCGAGCCGCTTTCAGCTCAGCTACCGAACCCCACCGACAGGAAATCGGGCATCGGGCCGTTCCAGCCGTCGTCGGCACCATCGTCATCGTCGCGCCGGGCCTGTGGTGCCGGTTTGCGTCCGGCGTCCTTCTTCGGAGCCTCGCGCGGCTTTTCCGTGGCACGTTTCGGCCCTCGCGCGGCTTTCGGTTCCGCGCGGCGTGCGCTGCGGCGCGGTTCGCGCGCCTCGGCGTCGCTTTCCGGCGCCGAGGCCGGGGTCGCCACGCCGCCACCATGCACCGGGATCTTATAGCCGGTCAGCTTCTGGATATTGTCGATCGCCTCGTCATCCGAGGGCGTCACCAGCGTGAACGCCCGCCCCTTCGCTCCCGCGCGGCCCGTGCGGCCGATGCGGTGAACATAATCGTCGGGGTGCCAGGGCGCGTCGAAATTGAAGACGTGACTGACGCCCTTGACATCGAGCCCGCGCGCCGCGACGTCCGACGCCACCAATATATTGATCGTTCCCGCCTTGAAGCGGTCGAGTTCGGCGATGCGGCTCGACTGGTCCATGTCGCCATGGATCTCGCCCGCCTTGTAACCATGGCGCTGAAGCGACTTCGCCAGCTCGCGCACGGTGGTCTTGCGGTTGCAGAAGATGATCGCGGTCGCCAGCTCCTCGGCCTCGATCAGCCCGCGCAGCGTGTCGCGCTTGCCCCGTTCGCTGGTCTTGACCACGAACTGCTCGATATTCTCGTTGCGGCTCGCCGGACGCGCGACCTCGATCGTCTTGGGGTTCGACAGGAACTTGTCGGCGAGTTTCTTGATCGGTGGCGGCATCGTTGCCGAGAAGAGCAAGGTCTGCCGATTCGCGGGCAGCTTGGTGCAGATATTCTCGATGTCGGGAATGAACCCCATGTCGAGCATCCGGTCGGCTTCGTCGATCACCAAGAGGTTGCAGCCGGTGAGCAAAATCTTGCCGCGCTCGAACAGGTCCATCAGGCGGCCCGGCGTCGCGATCAACACGTCGACGCCCTTTTCCAGCGCCTTGACCTGATCGCCCATCTGCACGCCGCCGATCAGCAGCGCCATCGACAGCTTGTGATATTTGCCGTATTTTTCAAAGTTTTCCGCCACTTGCGCGGCCAGTTCGCGCGTCGGCTCGAGGATCAGCGAGCGCGGCATCAGCGCGCGGGCACGACCATGCGCCAATATGTCGATCATCGGCAGCACGAAGGACGCCGTTTTACCCGTCCCCGTCTGCGCAATGCCGATCATGTCGCGCATCATCAACACCGAGGGGATCGCCCCCGCCTGGATCGCCGTCGGTTCGCTATAGCCCGACTCGTCGATCGCGCGCAAAAGTTCGTCGGAAAGGCCGAGATCGGCAAATTTCATGTGGTATCATGTCCGGAAAAAGAGGGTTCGCCCAGCCGCCCACGCAGGCGAGCGATGCCGCGGCCATTGGGCAAATCGGGGCGAAAAGTCAAGGAATGCCGGTGAAAAAGACGCTCAATCGTCGTCGCGGACCGGAACCAGCAGCCGAAACTTGTCGACCTCGCACTTCGCGCCCGTGCGCGCATGGATTTCGTCGCGGTCCTCGCAGAGCTTTCCGTCCTTGCTGCCCTCCATGTAAAAACCGGCGTAGAAATCGAGCGCTCGACACCCGCGGTTGAGCTGCGCGCGCAATCGCTGCTTCTGCCGCGTGATCAGGTCGATACTGTCGCGCTGCACCGCGCTCATCCCCACGATATTGCGCATGGCAACGCATTTCGGAGCCTTTTTTTCTTTCCATACAATGGGAACGTCGGCGATGCGCGGCGGCGGCGGGGCGGCGAAATTGTTGAGTTGCGATCGCTGCGCGGGCACGCGGATGATCAACTGCTGTTCGATCACCATCTGCCAGAAGGACAGCGGAGCGTCGGGCGCTGGGCGCGGGGCCGGCATCAACGCCTCTGGAACCGGAACGGGCGACGCCACATCGGCCGCGGGCGCGGCCATGATCCACAGGAAAGCCGCCGTCAGCACCGCCGCGCCACCGCCGTTCGCGCATCGTCACCCATATCGCCGCTCACTCGTCGCTCCCGCGCCCATCCCCGCTGGACGTAAAGACATTATTTGTCCATCGCAGCTTTACCATCCATGATTGAACGACCCATGAACTGCAACACGCGGCCGGATCGACCGTGAACCCGGACAAACGGAACCGAACGACATGACGCGCCCCCCTTCCCCTTCGCTGCTCCGGGCGCTCGCCGATCTGCTGGGCGCCAAGGGGTTCAGCACCGACGCCGACGCGATGGCGCCATGGCTCACCGACTGGCGCGGCAAATATCGCGGGCACGCCGCGGCGATGCTGTCGCCCGCCACCACCGAAGAGGTCGCCGCCGCGGTGCGGCTCTGCGCCGAGGCGGGCGTCGCGATCGTGCCGCAGGGCGGGAACAGCGGCATGGTCGGCGGCGCTACTCCCGACGCCAGCGGTAACCAGCTGCTGCTCAGCCTCCGCCGCATGAACCGCGTCCGCCGGATCGACGTCGAGGCCCAGATCGCAGTTGCCGAGGCGGGCGTGATCCTCCAGGCCTTCCACGACGCCATGTTCGCGCACGGCTTGCGCTTCCCGCTGACGCTCGGCGGCAAGGGATCGGCGACGATCGGCGGCCTCGTCTCGACCAACGCGGGGGGCACGCAGGTGCTGCGCCACGGCACGATGCGCGCGCTCGTCGCAGGGATCGAGGCGGTGCTTCCCGACGGCAGCATCTTCGACGGCCTCGCGCCGCTCAAGAAGGACAATCGCGGTTACGACCTCAAGCACCTCTTTTGCGGCGCCGAAGGCACGCTGGGCGTCGTCACCGCCGCGGCGCTGCATCTCGTCCCCGCGGCGGCGGCGCGGCGCACCGCCTGGATCGGCGTCGAATCGCCCGACGTCGCCCTCGCGCTTCTTCGCCGTCTCGACGCCGCGATAGGTCGCGCGCTCGAGGGGTTCGAGCTGATCCCGCACGCCTGCCTCGATGCCGTCCTGCGCCATATCCCCGGCACACGCGCGCCGCTCGCCGCCACGCATCCCTGGTATGTGCTCGCCGAACTGGTCGGCGACGATGATGCCGCGCTCGGCGACGCGCTTGAAGGGCAGCTCGCCGCCGCGCTCGACGCGGGGCTCGTCCGCGACGTCGCACTCGCCAAGAATGATCGCGAGAGCGAGGATTTCTGGCGCCTGCGCGATTCGATCTCGGAGGCCGAGCGCGCCGACGGCCCGGCGCTTCAGCACGATGTCAGCGTTCCCGTCGACCTGATGCCCACTTTCATCGCTGACAACCCCGCCCGTCTGGCCGCCGCCTTCCCCGGCGTGCGGGCCCTCTCCTTCGGTCATCTGGGCGACGGCAATGTCCATCATCATGTCCAGCCGCCCAGCGGCGGCGATGGCGCGGCGTGGATCGCCGCGCACGGCGCCGACGTCAGCCGTCTCGTCTACACCCATGTGATCGAGCTAGGCGGCTCGATTTCGGCCGAACATGGCATCGGCCAGATGAAGCGCGATATGCTCGCCGAGCTCGACAGTCCGGCGCGGCTCGCGGCATTGCGCGGCGTCAAGCACGGGCTCGACCCCACGGGCATCTTCAATCCGGGCAAGCTGATCGCCTGACACTTCGCCCGCCTTGCGTCATCGCCCCCTTGCGCCGCAAGCGCCGGGTCAATAAGGCGCCTTATCTTTCTGCATCCCCGCCCGCGCGGGACATCTTACCGGAGTTCGATCATGGCCACCGCGCCCGCACCTGCCAACCTGCCGCTGTTCTACAAAGATCTCACCCCGCTTTCGAGCGTCGATCACGCCGATTTCCACGCGCGCCCCCTCGACAGCGCGGAGTTCCTCGTCGGCCAGCACGCGGTCCCGCTGACCTCGGACGAGTTCGTCTCGGCGTGCCGCTTTTACCCGATCGTCTTTTCGGCCGGCGACAATCCCGTTCCGCTGGCGCTGATGGGCCTCAACGAAGGGATCAACACCTTTGTCGACGACCAGGGCAAGCTCATCAATCCCGTTTATGTCCCGGCCTATATCCGCCGCTACCCCTTCCTGCTCGCCAAGCTTCAGCCCAATACCGAAGAGCTGTCGCTCTGTTTCGACCCGACATCGGGCGCGATCGGCAAGTTCGACGAGGGCGACGCACTGTTCGTCGACGGCCAGCCGTCGGACCAGGTCAAGGCGGTGCTCGAGTTCTGCAAGAACTTCGAGGAAGCCGGCCAGCGCACCGGCATGTTCATGGAAGAGCTGAAAAAGGCCGACCTCCTCATGGACGGCGAAGTCGCGATCCAGCAGGAAGGCAATGACAAGCCCTATATCTATCGCGGTTTCCAGATGGTCGACGAGAACAAGCTGCGCGAACTGCGCGGCGACGTTCTGCGCAAGCTGATGCAGAACGGCATCCTCGGCCTCATCTTCGCGCATCTCTTCTCGTTGCAACTGATGCGCGAGGTTTTCGCCGAGCAGGTGAAGAGCGGCAAGATGCAGCTCGTCAGCGAAGCGCCGACCGTCTGACCTTCAACGAAAAGCCGCTTCCGTATTGCGCGGAGGCGGTTTTTTGTGCGGCGGCGGTCAGAAGTCGACCGCAATCCCCTTCAGCTCCCAATCGCCATAGCGCACCGGATTGCGGCCGCCCGGCTGATCCTCGGCGCGCTCCTCACGGATCGGCGCGGGCGATGGCAACGGGCTGTTCGTCCAGCCTGCGGGCGGCTTCACGTGCTGCGGGCGCTTTACAGCGCGTGGCGTTCCGCCGATGGTCGCATCTTCACTGATGTCGGTCATGCCCGCCATATAGGATCATTGATGCCTTCCGCCAACCATGCCCCGGTCCGTCATGGCTGATCGCCGTCCTGCCCGGCGCCGACGGCCGCGCGGCGCGGCCGATCCGCCGGGTCTCGCGCCGCGCCGCGCCGCGCTGCGGCTGCTCGACGCGATCCTGCGCCGCGGCGATCCGCTCGATGTCGCCATGCACGCCGCGGCGCAGGGGCTGACCGGCGCCGACCGCGCCTTTGCCGTCGCCATCGCGTCGGAAGCGCTGCGCTGGATGACCGACATCGACGCGCTGATCGACAGCGCGACCGCGCAGCCATTGCCCGACGATGTCAAGTCGCGCGCGGTGCTCAGGATCGCGCTGGCGCAGCTGCTCGCGCTCAAAAGTTCCGCCCACGCCGTCGTCGCGACCGCACTGCCGCTCGTCGATGGCGGCCCGCGTCGCCTCGTCCACGCGATCCTGTCGCGCGCGCAGCAGGAGGGGTGGCAGTTGCCCGACCGCGCGACATTGCCGTCCCCCGCCGCCGAACGCTGGACCGCGATATGGGGCGCACCGATGGTCGACGCGGCCGCCGCAAGCTGGAGCGTGCCGCCGCCGATCGACCTCAGCTTCGCCGCCGAACCCGGTTCCGACGAATGGCCCGATGCCGTGGCGCTCGCACCGCGCCACCGCCGCCTGCCGCGCGGGCAGGCGGTCGAGGCGATGCCCGGTTTTGCCGAAGGCGGCTGGTGGGTGCAGGATCTTGCCGCCAGCCTTCCCGCGCGCCTGCTCGGGGCGGGCGAGGGGCGGACCATCCTCGACCTCTGCGCCGCGCCGGGCGGCAAGACGATGCAGCTTGCGGCCGCCGGATGGGCGGTCACCGCGGTTGATGCCAGCGCCAGACGCCTCGAACGACTGCGCACCAACCTCGCGCGCACCGGGCTGGCCGCCGACGTCGTTCAGGGCGACATCCGCAGCTGGGCGCCCGATGCCGCGGCCGATGCCGTGCTGCTCGACGCTCCCTGTTCGGCGACGGGCATCTTCCGCCGCCACCCCGACGTCCTCCACCGCATCGAGCCGCGCCAGATCGCAGAGATGGCGGTGCTGCAATCTGAACTTCTCGCGCGGGCGGCAAACTGGGTCAAACCGGGCGGCACGCTCGTCTACGCGACCTGCTCGCTCGAACGCGCCGAGGGCGAGGATCAGATCGCCGCCTTCCTCGAGGCCAATCCGCGCTGGATGATCGAGCCTGCGCGCGCGGACGAGCTTCCCGCCGGTATCGGGCGCGATGCCAACGGCTTCGTCCGCACGCTTCCCGGCCAGCTTGCCGATGCTGGCGGCCTCGACGGCTTTTTCATCGCGCGCCTTCGTGCGCCGTCAGTCTGACCGCCGCGACAGGCGATAGAGCGCCAGCTCGCCATAATCCTTGGCGAGCCGCACCTTGCCGACATAGTCGCACGCGAAATCGCCCACATCGTTCAGCGCCAGCATCGCCGCCAGCGGCTGTGTGCAATAAACCTGGCCGACCAGCGTTACCGGCTCGATCCGCGCGGTGCGCGTCACCTCGGTTCCATACCACAGCTCACCGCCGACGATGGGGTCGATGCCGCGATAAATCGGACCGAAATGAACGCCGATACGCATTCCCGCGCGCGTTCCTTCCAGCCCCAGCCCCGCGGGCAGCACCCGCAGCGCATCCTGCATCGCCAGCGCAATCCGCGCCGCGGTCGTCGGCGCGTCGATCACCGCATAAACCGCGTCGCCCCAGGTGTTGCGGAACAGCACCGCCTCGCCAAACCCATCGAGGACGCGGCCGACACCACCCATCACCTCACGCGCGAAAATCGGCAATTCGGCCTCGCCCAATCTGGAAAAGCCCGCAAAATCGGCGAACAAAATTGCGTAAAGTCCCCGCCGCGCCCCCTCGGGCACCGATGGCGCCGCCGGAAAGTCGAGCGCGCGGTCCAGCCCCTTGGCAACAAGGCCGACGGTCCGCCCGCCGCAACCCTGCCACAGCGCAACATCGGCATCGGTCCCCGCCATCGCATCGGCAGACCGCGCATCGCCGTCGACCACCGCGAACTGTATCGCCTCGGTCTCCAGCTCGCGCGCGCGCAGCCGCGCCAGCCCCATCATCGTCTGCGCCCCCAGCACGAACTGGCCATCGTCCCCGACATAGCGCGCGCCGCTCGCCAAATGGACCGTCGCTGCCCCGGCGCGGCACGCCTCATATCGCGGCAGCCAGTCGGCGCCGCCCGATACGACCGACTGGGCGACAAAATCCTCTTCGGCAAAGGGCAGCACCACCGACAGGTCGATATCGCGCGCCATCGCTTCTTCGGCAAAGAGAATGTCGGCACCGCAGGCCAGCGGCCCGATCAGCGCCGACAGCGGCTGTGCGTCGAGCCCGGCGGCGATCGCGGCGCGGGCGCTGGCTTCGCCCGCCCCGCCCGCGCGGAACATCCGCCCGCAATAGACCCCGACCGGCGGCGGACGCAGCACCTCGATCACCGCCGCGGCATCGTCGCCGTCGATCGCCCCCGCCGCCGCAAGCCGCGCGATCTGGCGGCAGGTCGCGGCGCGGTCGCCGATCCGCTGGGCAGCGACCGCACAGGCCGCTTCGGCGGCCTGCCGCGCCCCGGCGCCGCGCCCCGTCAGCAGCAGTGCCTCGGCGAGCGTCGCCTGTTCCCAATAATCCTCGCCGGCGCCCGCCATCGCAATCGGTTCCGCCAATGCCGCGACCCGCGCACGATCGCCGAGCAGCGCACGCAGGCTCGCGGCATTGATCGCCGGAAAAGCCGCGCCCGACAGCGCAAAGGCCCGCTCATAGGCCGCGGCGGCGCGCGCCAGCAATTCGGTGCGGCGCGCGCCCGCATGGCCAAAGGCGGCGTCCTTCCAGATCCGCCCGGCAAGCGCGACGCAATCGACGTCGTCCGACGTCGCGAGTCCCAGCCGTTCGTACAGCGCCATCGCGCCCATGCTGTCGCCCGACGCTGCGAGCGCGCGCACCATCAGATAGCACAGCCGCGCGCTGTCGAGCCCGTCGCGGTGCGCCGCCGCTGCGCGGTCGAACGCGGTCAGCGCATCGCCCCGCTCCAGCCGCCGCGCGACCTCGACCTCGGCCGCCGCCACCGGGTCGTCGGCAGCGATCACCGCGCTGCGGCTTCGGCCGATTTGAGCAGCGCGACATTGGCCTTTTCGACGTCCGACAGCTCGACGGTCACGCTTGCCGGGCGATACCAGTCGAACCGGCCGAAATGCGCGCGCAACGCCGGGTCGCTGAAACGGAACCCGTGCCGCGCGAAAATCTCGTTGCGCGCGATCCGCAGCTCACCCGCGCTCAGCCCCCTCAACTCGTCCGGGGAGAGCAGCCGCTCCGACGAATCGGGGATGACCACGCCGCTGCCGCCAACCCCGGCCGGAACCTCCACAGCCGCAGGCGCCGCCGCGCCTTCGATCAGGCGGATATATTTTCGGTACATGAAACCCGTCGTGCCGTCGCCCTTGCGTACGCGCCACCAGGCGCCGGGTTGCCGGTAAGTCAGAAACGTCTCGCCCTCCAGCACCTTGCCGATGATCGCGTGTCTGGTCCCGCGACCCGCGCGAATGTTGGTAAAGCCGTCGGGATCGTCGATCACCGCGGCAAGCGTGAAAGCCTCGGCGGGCGCGCTCACCGTCGGCGCGCTTGCCGCGGCGGTTGGCTCTGCGGCGGCGTCGCCCTCTTTCTCCGCCACCACCGGCGGCGCATCGGGCGTCGCCGGCGCGGGCTCAGTCAGCTTCCATGCGAGCAGCGCGACGGCAACCACCGCCAGCCCCAGCAAGACCCAGGGCAGAAAGGAGGATTTGGGCGGCGTCGCGGCGCCGGGGTCGGCGAGCGGCGGCATCGGCGGCGGCGCGGCCGGGATCGGCCTTGGCGGCGGCGCTGACACCGCCCCGCGCCCGCACAATTCTTCGAGGCTCATCAGCACCTTGCGCCAGCCGCTGTGCGCCGGATCTCCCGTCCAGTCGCTGAGGTCGGCAAACTGGATCTGGTTGAACGGCAGCGGCGGCATGACGTCGTCAATCGCCGTCTGCACCAGCTTTTTCTGGTTGCGCGCGACATCGGCTTCAGCGCGCACCCATTCGGACTGCGCCGATGCCCGCGACCAGACAACGATCGCCGCCTTCGCGCTGCCGATCTTTTCGGTGATGACGTCGCCATAGGAGCGGTGCGGCGGCAGTTCGGCGTCCCACCACACGTCATATCCCGCCGCGGCCACCGCCGCGGCAATATCGGCCACCCGCGCCTTGTTGTCGCGCGAATAGGAAATGAAGACATCGACCATCGGCTCGCCCCCTCGATCGCAAGGCTAGCCGCGCCGCCCCCGATTCGCCAGCATCTCGGCGCGCGCTGTTCACCAAGCCATCTGGACAGTCGCGAAAAGCCGTTTAGGTGGAGCGTGATGGCGACGATCCCTCCCCCCGAAGGCGTAGATCCGGTCATGCCCGAGGCGGCGCCCAAAGCTCGCTCCCCGCTCAGCTTTCCCGATTTCCGTTATTTCTGGCTCGCGCGCTTCACCGCGGTGATGGCGACGATCGCGATGGTCGTCGTCATCGGCTACCAGCTCTATGACACCGCGCGCAGCGACTACGGTATGTCGATCAAGGAGGCATCGTTCCAGCTCGGGCTGCTCGGCCTGTTCCAGTTCGTCCCGCTCGCGGTTCTGACCCCCGTTGCGGGCTGGGCGGCCGATCGCTTCGAGCGGCGGCGCGTCGCCATCTTCTCGAACCTCATCGACCTCGTCATCGCCGCAACGCTCGGCTGGTTCACCTGGACCGACGGATTGACGCTCTGGCTGCTTTTTGCGCTTGCCGCCCTGCACGGCGTCGCACGCGTCTTTTCGGGCCCCGCAATGAGCGCGATCGCGCCGAACATCGTGCCGCCCGCGGTGCTGCCGCGCGCCATCGCGATGAGCAGCATCGCGTGGCAGTCGGCGTCGGTCATCGGCCCCGCCGCTGGCGGCCTCATCTATGCCGCGCATCCGGCGGCGGTCTACGTCTTCGCGGCGATCCTTCTCGCCGTCTCGGCTTTCACCCTGAGCCGCGTGCGCCCGGTGCTGCCCCCGCCTGCCGAGGTTCGCCGCCATCCGCTGCGCGAGATGGTCGATGGCCTGCAATTCGTCTGGGTTGAACGCTTCCTTTTGGGCACGATCACGCTCGACCTCTTCGCCGTGCTGCTCGCGGGGGCGACGGCGATGTTCCCGGTCTTCGCGCGCGACATATTGGACGCCGGGCCAGAGGGTGCCGGATTGATGCGCGCCGCGGTCGCGCTTGGTTCGGTCGCAGTAGCGGTCGGCCTCGCGATCCGCCCGATCGAGCGCAATGTCGGGGTCAAGATGCTGTGGGCGGTCGCCGTGTTCGGCGCCACGACCGTCGCCTTCGGCACTTCGACCAGCCTCCTCCTCTCGCTCGGCCTGCTCGTCGTGATGGGCGCCGCCGACATGTTCTCGGTCTTTGTGCGCGGCACGCTGATCCAGCTCAACACCCCCGATCATATGCGCGGGCGCGTCAGCGCCGCATCGGGCCTCGCCATCTCGGCGTCGAACGAACTGGGGGAAATGCGCGCGGGCGCGATGGCCGCGGCCCTGGGTCCGGTCGGCGCGGTGGTGATCGGCGGCGCTGGCGCGATCGGCGTGACGGCGCTATGGGCATGGATATTCCCCGAACTGCGCCGCGCGCGTACCTTTGAACCCCAATTCAAGGCAGGATCGACATGAAAGCCAATTCCATCCTCGATACGATCGGCAACACGCCGCACATTCGCATGGCCAAGCTTTTCCCCGATGCCGAAGTCTGGGTGAAGTCCGAACGCAGCAATCCGGGCGGGTCGATCAAGGATCGCATCGGCCTCGCGATGATCGAGGCGGCCGAGCGCGACGGCAGCCTGAAGGAGGGCGGCACGATCGTCGAGCCGACCTCGGGCAACACCGGCATCGGCCTGGCGATGGCCGCGGCGGTAAAGGGCTACAAGCTCGTGCTCGTCATGCCAGAATCGATGTCGCTCGAACGCCGCCGCCTGATGCTCGCCTATGGCGCGACCTTTGACCTCACCCCGCGCGAAAAGGGGATGAAGGGCGCGATCGAGCGTGCGATCGAACTGGTCGAGACGACGCCGGGCGCCTGGATGCCGCAGCAGTTCGAAAATGAAGCGAACATCGACGTCCATGTCCGCACCACCGGCCCCGAAATCCTCGCCGATTTCAAGGATACGCCGATCGACGTGCTGATCACCGGCGTCGGCACCGGCGGCCATATCACCGGCTGCGCGCAGTTCCTGAAAGCACATTGGCCGAACCTGAAAGTCTTTGCGGTCGAACCCGAAGCCTCGCCGGTGATATCAGGCGGCCAGCCGGCGCCGCACCCGATCCAGGGAATCGGCGCCGGGTTCATTCCGCGCAATCTCCATACCGACCTGCTTGACGGGGTGATCAAGGTCGACGCCGCCGCGGCAAAGGACATGGCGCGCCGCGCCGCGACCGAGGAAGGGATGCTCGTCGGCATCTCGTCGGGGGCCACGCTCGCGGCGATCCAGCAAAAGCTCGCCGAACTGCCGCCGGGCAGCCGCGTGCTCGGCTTCAACTACGACACGGGCGAGCGCTATCTGTCGGTGCCTGACTTCCTGCCGGAAATCTGACCTCTCGCCATGGGCGCGACAAGCGATCGGCCGGTGCCGCTGCGGCGCGACTGGACGGGCTGGCTGTTCGTCCTGCTCGTGGCGCTTGCCGTCGGGGCCGTCCTCGATGCGAGCGGCAACCGCAACATCCGCGCCCCGCGCCCGCATCCCGTCGCGCCGCCGGCCGACGTCGTGCCGCAGGCGCCGCCGATGGTCTTTGCGCCGGTGACCGAAGCCGATGCCCGCGCGCAGAATGCCGCGATTGCGCTCGTCACCACCGGCTTCGTCGCCCCGCGTCCTTTCGTCTATGTCGGCAACGGGGACGCCCGCGCCCGCGCGCGCGACTGTCTCGCCGCCGCGATGCTCTATGAAGCCGGAGACGATGCGCGGGGGCAGCAGGCGGTGGGACAGGTCGTCATCAACCGCGCGCGCCACCCCGCCTTCCCCAAATCGATCTGCGGCGTCGTGTTTCAGGGTGCCGAACGCGCGACCGGCTGCCAGTTCACCTTCACCTGCGACGGCGCGCTCGCGCGGCGCTATTCGGAAGCAGCGTGGCAGCGCGCGCGCGACAATGCCGATCTGATGCTGTCGGGCGGCACCTATCCGCCGGTCGGGCTTGCGACCCATTATCACACCGACTGGGTGCGCCCTTATTGGAGCGACAGCCTCGAGAAGATCGCCATCGTCGATACGCACCTCTTCTTCCGCTGGCCGGGCTATTGGGGCACGCCGGGCGCCTTTCGCGGCGCGGTGTCGGGCGGCGACGGCCCTGTCGCCAAGCTCGCCGCCATTTCGCCGCTCCACGCGGTCGCGCTGGGCCTGCCTGCCGACTCTGCGCCTGCCAATGCCACGGTGGGCGCGGCACGCGTCGTGCCCGGTCTCGGTGACGCCGCGGGGCGCGATACCATCTATGTCCAGCTCGACCGCCGCGCCGCGCCCGAAAGCTTCGTCACCACCGCGCTTCGCCTCTGCGGCGACCAGCCCTATTGCAAATTCATGGGCTGGACCAATCCGGTGCTCAAACCCGACAGCGACGCGATGTCCGACACGCAGCGCGCGGCGATGAGCTTTTCCTACCTTCGCGACGACAAGGCGGGGTTTGAAAAGGCGCTGTGGAATTGCAGCGAATATAAGCGCGACGACCCGCGCCAGTGCATGAAACGATAGCGCGAACCCCCTCCCCGTCATCCCGGCGAAGGCCGGGATGACCATGCCAAAGAGCGACAGCGCCGGTCCGCTTTGGGGGGGCTTCCACCCGCGCGCGCCGCGCCCTATAGCGCGCCATGCTCCTTTCCGACCGCGTCCTCTTCCTCGACGGCGAAGCGCTCGTCATCGACAAGCCCGCCGGGCTTCCCGTCGATGCGCCGCGCGACGGCAGCCTCAGCCTCGAGAACCATCTCGACTCGTTGCGCTTCGGCTTCAAGCGCTGGCCCCTGCCCGTTCACCGGCTCGACCGCGACACCTCGGGCTGCCTGCTTCTCGCGCGCAATCCCAAGGCACACGGCCGCTTCACCCGCGCGTTCGAGGAGCGCGCGGTCGAAAAACAATATCTCGCCATCCTCGACGGCGTGCCGACGGAAGGCGGCGGAACGATCGACCTGCCGCTCGCCAAGACCTCGACCGCCGAGGCGGGGTGGCGGATGGTCGTCGATCCCGCCGGGAAGCCCTCGGTCTCACATTGGGAAAAGCTTGCCGTCGTGGATGGCCGCGCGCTGCTGCGCTTCCGTCCCGAAACCGGCCGCACGCACCAACTGCGCGTCCACGCGCTCGAGGGACTTGGTTTTCCGCTCGCGGGCGACCCCGTCTACGGTCGCGGCGGCGCGAAGGACCGCACATTGCTCCACGCCGAACGGCTGGTGGTAAAACGTGACGTCAAGCCGTCCATAATTGCCGAGGCGCCCTTCCCCGACGCCTTCGCCGCGATGGGGTTCGCCGTGCCCGAGGGAGCGGCGCCGACCCGTGGCTGACATCCCCGAACAGGCGATCAGCGAAAAGTTCCTCGCCGGGTCGGGGCCGGGGGGCCAGAATGTCAACAAGGTCGCGACCGCGTGCCAGCTGCGCGTCGATGTCTATGCGCTCGGCCTGCCCCCCGACGCCTTTCGCCGGCTGAAGCAACTCGCGGGCAGTCGGCTCACCGGCGACGGCGAGCTGATCATCCTCGCGCGCCGCTTCCGCACGCAGGAAGCGAACCGCGCCGACGCGCGCGCGCGCCTCTCCGAGCTGATCGACGCTGCGCTCGTCCGCCCCGAACGCCGCATCAAGACCAGGCCGAGCAAGGCCGCAAAAGCGCGGCGCGTCGATGGCAAGAAGGCGCGGGGCGCACTCAAGGCCGGGCGCGGCCGCGTGCGCGCGTCGGACTAGGACGGATCGCGCATGGAGCCGAGGCTCCCTCAAGCGAGCGGCTTGATTTGCCTCGGAACCGGATGGCTCTCGGCTCCCAAGGCGGCCCACGATCCGACCCGTTATGGGACAAGGACGCGCGCGCCTTCACCATATCGCTTCATTTCGGGGTAACCAACACGGCCCTATTCTGTCCGTCATACAGAGACAGGCGGGGGTCATGGCCGTGTTGGGATACAACAGCATCGAAACCGGATCGGCGCTCAAAAGAGCACGTGGCGCCGAACGGGCGCCGGTCCGTGGCCGCGCGCGCTACCGCGAACCGGGGCTCAACCCCTTCGACGTCGAATTGTTCGATCTTTCGTCGACCGGCTTTCGCATGGTCACCTTTTTCCGGCCGCAGCTTGGCAAGCATATCTGGGTGAGTCTGCCCGGCCTCCAGCCACTCGAAGCGATCGTTCGCCGCGCCGACGGCAATGATTATGGTTGCGAGTTCGTCTATCCGCTCCACCCGTCGGTCGCCAAGCATCTGCAGATCAAGTTGCGTTGACACCGGCGCCGGCGACGGCGAGACCATCGGGAGGATGGTCGGCGTTTATTCTCTCGCCATGGCGGAGGAACGGAAAAAACTGCAAAAACCGCGGAGGCAATGTCGGCGATTCAACCCGCAGCCGTCTCCGACATCTGCAGAATCAGCTTCCATTCGGCCGCCGTCACGCGCCCGACCGACAGGCGCGACTGGCGGATCAGATCCATGTCGGCAAGCCGCGGCTCGGCCTTGATCGCCGCGAGCGTCACGGGATGCGCCAGCGCGCGCACGGGCGCAACGCGCACCACCACCCAGGGCGATCCTTCTTCGGCGGTCGGGTCGGGGAAGCTCTCCTCTACGATCTCCATGATCCCCACGCATTCCTTGCCGATATTGCTATGATAAAAGAGCGCTTCGTCGCCCTTTTTCATCGCCATCAGATTCAGCTTCGCGGTGTGATTGCGCACCCCGTCCCAGATGCCGGTGCCGTCCCGGACAAGCTGGTCCCACGCATAGGCGTCGGGTTCGGATTTCATCAGCCAGTATTGCTTTGCCATGCCGCTCTCTTATCAACCTCCTCGGCCGTGAAAAGAGCGCAGGTTTCTTTTCCGTCATCGTCGCGCGGCCCTGGCGCGCAAGCGACACTCTTCACATCGAGCGAAATCGGGATGCGCCGTGGGGTCGCGCGGCATCAAGCCGCGTCTCGACTTCGCTCGACACAAGCGAAATCTTGGCTAAACAGGCGATTTCCAGACCCCCACTACGGATGTAATGATGACCGCTGCCGTCCCCGTCATTTCCATGGCCCTTCCCGCCGACCAGTTCGCGCGCGATTTCGGGGGGTCGTTCGAGCGTTTCGGCTTCGCGATGATCACCGATCACGGCATCGACGCCGCGCTGATCGACGAGGCCTGGGCGAAAGCCAAGGCGTTTTTCGCGCTGCCCGAAGCGGTCAAGCGCGCCTATCACATCCCCGGCGGCGGCGGCGCGCGCGGTTACACGCCCTTCGGCACCGAAATCGCCAAGGGCGCCAAAGAGGTCGATCTCAAGGAGTTCTGGCACGTCGGGCGCGACCTGCCGCCCGGCCACCCGCTCGCCGCGCAGCAGCCGAACAATGTCTGGCCAACGGAGATCGAGGGATTCCGCGCCGTTTACGACAAGCTGTTCGCCGAGTTCGACCGCGTCGGCGGCCAGCTCCTGTCGGGAATCGCCCGCTATCTCGGCCTTGCCCCCGATTTCTTCGACGACCCGGTGAAGGACGGCAACAGCGTGATGCGCCTGCTCCACTATCCCCCCGTCGAAGCGCCCGCCAAGGGTATCCGCGCCGAAGCACATGAGGACATCAATACCATCACCCTGCTGTTGGGCGCCGAGGAAGCGGGGCTCGAAATACTCGACAAGGACGGCAGCTGGCTTCCCGTCTCGCCGCCGCCCGGCGCGATGGCGGTCAATGTCGGCGACATGCTCCAGCGCCTGACCAACAACCGCCTCCCCTCGACGACGCACCGCGTCCGCAATCCCGACGAAGGCCGCGCCGGCATCGCGCGCTATTCGATGCCCTTCTTCCTTCATTTCCGTTCGGACTATCTGATCGAAACACTGGACAACTGCATCGACGCCGACCATCCCAACCTTTACCCGACGCCAATCACCGCCGACGATTATCTGCAACAGCGCCTGCGCGAAATCGGGCTGAAGAAATAGGCCCTGGCCTTATCCTCCCTGTGGCGAAGCCATGGGGAGGGGGACCGCCGCCGCAGGCGGTGGTGGAGGGGCAAGGGTCGCGGCAGCGCCGTAAAACGGCCCTCATCCGCCAGATCAATCTCGCTCAGTCGTCATCCCGGCGAAGGCCGGTATCTCGCCGTCGCGCCCCAAGCCGAGGTCGAGATCCCGGCCTTCGCCGGGATGACGGAAGCTAGAGATGTTGACCCGCCACACTCCCAAACGAAAAAGGGCGCCGCGTTGCCGCAGCGCCCCCTTTTTCGATCAGGATCCCGAACGGGAACGGGTCTTACTTGATCCCGTCGCGCTCCATCCGCTTGCGCTCCATCTTGCGGGCGCGGCGGACGGCGGCGGCGCGCTCGCGGGCGCGCTTTTCGCTGGGCTTCTCGTAATGACGGCGCAGCTTCATTTCGCGATACACGCCCTCACGCTGCAGCTTCTTCTTGAGCGCGCGAAGGGCCTGGTCGACATTATTGTCGCGAACGATGATCTGCATAAACCGTGTCGTCTCCTGTTCGTCAAAACAGTCCGGGCCACCGGGTCATCCGGTCCGCCGCAAACCGCCGATATTCGGGCAATAAAAAGAGCGCCGCGAAAGCGCGACGTTCCGGTTGAGGGCCAACTAGAGGGATTCGCCCCGAAATGCAAGCATAAAGGCGGCGAGGCGCCCGCGGCGCTGCGCCGGACCGCTCTGCCTCGCACGGGATTGTGCCCGCCCCGCCCCCTGTGGCATAGGTAGCAGGACGAAACCGATAGGAAGAGGAACCGGCGATGGCGACCCAGCTCAAGCGCAACAGCAAATATAGCGAAGCCGAATGGACGGCGCGGCAGGAACTCGCCGCATGTTACCGCATTTTCGCGATGATGGGCTGGGACGAGATGATCTTCAACCATATCACGGTGAAGGTGCCCGACCAGGACGGCGCCTTCCTCATCAACCCCTACGGCCTGCATTTCAGCGAGGTTTGCGCGTCGAACCTCATCAAGATCGACATCGACGGCAACAAGCTCGACGCGGATAATCCCTGGCACGTCAACAAGGCGGGCTTCGTCCAGCACAGCCTGTTCCATCGCGTCCTGCCCGACGCGCACGCGATCATCCACACCCACACCACCGCGACGATGGCGGTTTGCGGGCTCGAAGATGGGCTGCAACCGACCAATTTCTATGCCTGCAACTTCATCGGCCAGCTCGCCTATCACGATTTCGAGGGCGTGACGGTGCGCGAGGAAGAGGGCGAGCGGCTGGTCAGGAACCTTGGCGACAAGCGCATCCTGATGCTGCGCAATCATGGGCCCGTCGTGATGGGCAAGTCGCTCACCGACGCCTTCATCAAATATTGGGCGCTCCAGCGCGCGTGCGAAATCCAGCTCGCGACGATGAGCATGGGCAAGCCGATCCTGGTGAACGACGACGTCATCAAGGTCCACCAGCGCGACCTCCATATGGCCGCCATCCCCGGCCAGTCGGGCAAGGCCGAGTTTGACGCCATGGTGCGCAAGGTCGACAAGATCGACACAAGCTGGCGTGACTAATCGGCAAAGGGCGCTAACAGGGGCGGCATGACGCGATTCTCGGTCAACGACCGTCCGGTCGAATATCGCATGGAGCCCGACACGCCGCTGCTGTGGGCGCTGCGCGATGCGTCGAACCTCACCGGCACCAAATATGGCTGCGGCACGGGCGATTGCGGCGCCTGCACCGTCGACATCGACGGCGAGGCGATCCGCAGCTGCCTGGTCACGATTGCCGAATGCGAAGGCCGTTTCGTGACGACGATCGAGGGACTTTCGCGCGACCGCAGCCATCCCGTTCAACAGGCGTGGGTCGCCGAACAGGTGCCGCAATGCGGTTTCTGCCAGTCGGGAATGATCATGGCCGCCGCCGCGCTGCTCCGCAAGAACAGCAATCCCAGCGATGCCGAGGTTGATGCGGCCATGACCAATATCTGCCGCTGCGGCACTTATCCGCGCATCCGCAGCGCGATCCGTCTCGCCGCACGGGTGATGCGCGGCGAGGAACGCATCGCCGCCGCGCCGCCGCCCGGCATCCGCCCCGACGACGCCGCGCGCGCCGTTCCCGCGCTGCGCCCCGAAAGCTGAACCGCAGGCAACGGCGCGGTCAGGCATCGATCATCTTGCCGCTGGTAAGAATCGATTCATCATCCCGGCTGGCGTCTCCAGCAAACGGGACGTGAGTTGGAGAATGGCGAGATGAGAAAGATGTTAGGAGGAGTGCTGATCGCCGCGACGATGCTGACCCCGATCGCGCCCGCCGCCGCGCAGGCATCGGGCGAGCGGATCCTGATCGCGCAGCGCGACGACCGCGGACCACGCGGTCCCGAGGTTCGCCGCGGCGGATACCGCGACGGCGAGGCCCGTCCGCAGCGCCAGCCACGCAGCGAAATGCGGGCCGAGCGCCGCGGCGAACAGCGTCAGCAATGGCAGGGACGAAGCGACCAGCAGCGCCAGCACTGGCAGCAGCAGCGCGAGGCGCGTCAGGCCGAGCGCAATCGCGGCAACGCCTATGACCGCAACCGCGATGGCCGCGTCGATCGCCGCTGGGATCGCAATCGCAACGGCGAGGTTGACCGGCGCTGGGACCGCAACGACAACGGACGCGTCGATCGCCGCTGGGATCGCAACCGTGACGGCGACCTCGATCGCCGCTGGGATCGCGACAACGACAATCGTGTCGATCGCCGCTGGGACCGCAATCGCAACGGCTATGTCGATCGCCGCTATCGCGACGGACGCCACGACCGCTGGGACCGGAATCACGATCGCTGGAACCGCGACTGGCGCCACGACCGCCGCTACGACTGGCGCAGCTATCGCGATCGCTATCGCAGCTACTACCGGATGCCGCGCTACTATAATCCTTATCGCGGCTATGGCTACACGCGCTTCAGCATCGGCTTCACGCTCGGCTCGCTGTTCTACAGCCCGCGCTACTGGATCAACAACCCCAGCTACTATCGCCTGCCGCCCGCCTATGGGGGCTATCGCTGGATCCGCTATTATGACGATGCACTGCTTGTCGACACCTACACCGGCGAGGTGGTCGACGTGATCTATGATTTCTTCTGGTAAACTTCCTTTCGGTTACCGGAATGACAAACTGGGGCCGCTTCGTCGGCCCCTTTTTTGCACCCTTTCATCGGTCGGTCCAATAGTCGAACACCGCCTGCTGCTGCTCGCGGATGAAGCGCGCCGCCGGCGCGCCCTCCCACGGTCCATCGTAACCGAGCAGCAGCGCCGTCCCGCCGACCCACCAACCCTGCCCCGGCAGCCGGTCGCTCTCGCGCACCACCAGCACCGCGAGGTCGGGTTCGCCGTCCAGCGCGCACAACCGGTCGACTTCGGCCAGCGTCTTGCACAGCGCGCGCATCTTGGGCCGCGTGAACCGGAACCCCAGCTCGCCAAGCAGCTCGGAATAGCTGACGCTGTTCCCCGCGCGCGCCGCGTCGGTCAGGATCGCCCGGATGCGCGGCGCATCACCGAGAGCGCCCGCGTCGGCGGCGGCGACCGCGCCGCCTAGGCCTTCGTCTTTGGCGGCCATGGCACAAACCCCGACGTGCGCGCGACATAGGCTGCATAGTCGGGTCGCGTCTTGTGCAGCCCCTTTTCGAGCAGCGCCTTGCCCGACCATTTGGTGAGCGTGAAGGTCAGGAAGACCGGACCGATCAGGCTCGCCAGGGCCGGTTGCCAGCCGATGTCGAGCACGACGATCCAGATGCCCCACCAGCTCAGCGCGTCGCCGAAATAATTGGGATGGCGCGTATAGCGCCACAGCCCCGTATCGAGCACCCGCCCCTTGTTCGCCGGATTCCGGCGAAAGGCGTGAAGCTGCGCGTCGCCGATGCTCTCGAACGCGATGCCCGTCAGCGCCGCCACCGCGCCGACCCAGCCGAGGATGCCGACGCCGACGCCGACGCCCCCGCCGGCCCAGATGCCCACCTGCGCGGGCAGGCAGGTGATGAACAGCAGCGGCGCCTGCGTCAGAAACACCGTCAGCAGCGACGCCCGCGCCCAGCTCCAGCCACGTGTCTCCATCGTTCTCGCCAGAATCCGGGCGTAGCGCGGGTCTTCGCCCTCGCGCACCCAGCGGCGCGCGAGGTGGATCGCGAGCCGCAGCCCCCACAGCGACGTCAGCCCCAGCAGCAGCCTGGCATGCGCCCCCTCGATCCCCGCCTGCGCCGCGCTCCCCCAGGCAAGCAGCACCATGCCGAACGCCCAGAAGGCGTCGATGAACGACACGTCGCGGATCGTCACGGCGAACAACCAGAGCAGCAGGATCACCGCCAGCAGCCCTGCGAAATTGATCGCCAAAAGCCCCGCTATCTCGGTCATACCGGCCTCTCTCCGTCCGCACCCGTCCCGACAATATCGTCGATCGAACGCACCGCGCGCTCGGGATATTTCGGGATACAGCTTTTATAGATGTCGAACACCTTTTGCATGTCGGCGCGAAAATCGCCCGTCGGCCAGATCAGCGGCCCCAGCCCACCGGTCCTGGTGCCATAATCCATCAACCCGACGACCAGCGGCACCTTGGCGCCCAGCGCAATCTGATAAAATCCGGTGCGCCACTTCGCCGTCTTGCCGCGCGTGCCTTCGGGCGCGACGGTCAGCATGAACTCCCCCCGCCGCGCGAACTCGGCGATCATCTGCGCGACAACGTCGCCACCGCCGCGCCGGTCGACGGGCACGCCGCCCATCTGGCGGATGAAACCACCGATCGGCCAGCGGAACAGCGACAGCTTCGCCATGAAATAGGGCCGGAGCTTGAGGTCGGCGGTCAGCCCCAGGAAGTTGACGAAATCCCAATTGCTCGTGTGCGGCGCCGCGATGATGATGAAGCGCCGTGGCTCGGGCACCACGCCCACCGCTTTCCACCCGCGCGCACGATAGAGCATCAGCAACAGGCAGCGCACCGCGCGCGCCGCCAGCCCCGGCGGATTGTCGTCGATCCTTGTCACGCCCGCTCCTCTCCCAACGTCGGATTGCGCGAAAGCCGCGCCCGACGCAAGGGGCCAAGCCTGGGCGGCTCTATCCGACGAACGCCCGTTCGATGACGAAATCGCCCGGCGCGGCGTTCGACCCTTCCTTGAACCCCAGCGCCTCGAACCGCGCTTCGAGGTCGCGGATCATCGCCATGCTGCCGCACATCATCACGCGGTCGGTCGCAGGGTCGAAATGCGCGGGGCCGGTCAGCGGATGGCCGAACAGCCGCCCGCCGTCGATCAGCGCGTCGATGCGCCCCGTGGTGCGGAACGGCTCGCGCGTCACCGTCGGCAGGTAATGGAATTGCAGCAGCGCCTGATCCTGAACCAGCGGATCCCCCGCAAGCTGGCTTTCCAGCGCGTCGCGGAAGGCGAGATCGCTCACCTGCCGCACGCAATGGACGAGCTGGATCTGGCTGAACCGCTCGTAAATGTCGGGATCGCGCACCAGACTCAGAAAGGGCGCCAGCCCCGTTCCCGTCGACAGCAGGAACAGCCGCTGGCCGGGAAGCAGTGCGTCGGCAACGAGCGTTCCCGTCGGTTTTCGGCCAAGATAGACCGGATCGCCCGGCTGGATCTTCTGAAGCCGCGAGGTCAGCGGCCCGTCAGGCACCTTGATGGACAGAAACTCCAGCTCGTCGGCATAGGCGGGGCTGGCGATCGAATAGGCGCGCAGCAGCGGCCGCCCCTCGCCCGGCAGCCCGATCATCACAAACTCGCCCGACCGAAAACGAAAGCTCGGCGGGCGCGTGATCGTGAAACTGAACAGATGCTGGTTCCAGTGCCGCACCGCGCGCACCTCCTCGACAGTCAGCGAGGCGGAGGGAGCCAGCTTGGCGGCGGCGGCAATACGGTCACTCATAATCTCGGCTTTCTTGACGGTTTTCGCGCCGACTGCGCGACATCAACCGCGCACCGGCGTCCGGGCTTCCCCAGAGCGGAATCCCGGCGCCAGGTCCAAGCAGAATTGCTTGCGCTGCTGAAACCGGAAACCACAGCGAATGATTCGCGCGGCCTGGAACATATATTTCTAGTGCAAATCATTATCAATAATGCGCTGACAGGGATTGCGTGCGAATCCTTATGTCCGACGGCACCAAGCTTGCTGCATCACGCGGTCGACGAAAGCCGTCGACTCACGCGAAGCCGGAAAATGGCGCGCCCACGATGATGAAGCTGACGACCATGTGGGGCTTCCCCGCAGGCCGATCAGCGCCGTCAGTTCCCGGGCAACGCGGATGCTGGACAGCGACCTATCGGCCACTGGCGCCGGACACTCCCACGCAAAGTCATCGACGATGCACAGGATGCGGACCGCCAACCGCACACCAGGCTGTCCGACACGGATTCCGAGCGAAGCGAAGAAGGGCGCGCAGCGCTCAATTCGAACGACCGGCGCTGGTTCGGACCCCGCGGCAGTGCCATCGGCGTCCGCGTGCCCCTGAACCGGCGCGCTCATATCTGGATCTGGCTGCCGAGTTCGACCACGCGGTTGGTCGGGATCTTGAAAAACTCCATCGCGCTTTCGGAGCTTTTGCTCATCCACGCGAACAGCCGCTCGCGCCACAGCGCCATCCCCGGCTTGGCAGCCGAGGCGACGAGCTTTTGCCGCCCAAGGAAGAAGCTCGTCGTCATCATGTCGAACGGTCCTCCGATCGCGTCCAGCCGCGCAAGGTCGCGCGGGACGTCAACGTCCTCCATGAAACCATAGCGCAGGATCACGCGATAAAAGCCGCGTCCGGCGTCCTGCGCCTCCAGCCGCGCTGCGGGATCGGCGTAGGGTACATCCTCGACCAGCACGGTCAGGATCAATACGCGCTCATGCAGCACCTGATTATGCTTCAGATTGTGGAGCAGCGCCGGGGGGATGCCCTCGGCCGCGGCCGACATGAACACCGCGGTGTTGCGAACGCGGTGCGCCGAGGCGGCGGCCGATTCGATGAACAGCGGCAGCGGCATACTCGCCTCCTCCAGCCGCGCGCGCATCAGGCGGCGGCCGGTCGCCCAGGTGGTGAGTATGGTGAACAGCGCCGCCGCGACCACCAGCGGGAACCAGCCGCCGTCGGGGATCTTGGTGATATTGGAGGCGAAGTAGATGCCATCGACGAGCAGGAACAGGCCGATTGTTCCCGCCGCCAGCCAGCGGTTCCAGCGCCACACCTTGAAGATCAGGAAGCCGAGCATCAGCGTGGTGATGAGCATCGTGCCGATCACCGAAATACCATAGGCCGATGCCAGCCGGGTCGATTCGCCGAAGCCGAGCACCAGCAGCAGCACCATCGCCAGCAGGCCCCAGTTGATCGCCGGAATATAGATCTGCCCCGCCGCCTTCTCGCTGGTGTGGAGCGTGCGCAGGCGCGGCAGGAAACCCAGCTGGATCGCCTGGTGCGTCACCGAAAAGGCGCCCGAAATCACCGCCTGGCTGGCGATGATCGTCGCTGCGGTAGCGATGAACACCAGCGGCAGCCGCGCCCATTCGGGCGCCATCAGGTAAAAGGGATTCTGGACGGCTTCGGGCGTGCCGAGCAGCAGCGCGCCCTGCCCCATATAGTTGAGCATCAGGCACGGATAGGCGAGCGTCAGCCAACTGAGCCCCACCGCCTTGCGCCCGAAATGGCCCATGTCGGCATAGAGCGTCTCGGCCCCGGTCACCGCGAGAAACACCGACCCCATCGCGAGGAAGGCGAGCCGCGTATCATAGAGAAAAAACTCGACCGCCCGCCAGGGGTTGAGGATGCCGAGGATTTCGGGGTGCGCCGCGATGTTGACCACGCCCAGCGTCGCCAGCGTCGCGAAATAGACGAGCACGATCGGCCCGAAGAACGCCCCCACCCGCGCCGTCCCGCGCGACTGGATCAGGAACAGCGCGATAAGGATCACCACCGCGATCGGCAGCACGAGCGGTTGCAGGCCCGCCTCGACCACCGTCAGCCCCTCGACCGCCGAGAGCACCGAGATCGCCGGGGTCAGCATCGCATCGCCATAGAACATTGAGGCCGCGAGCACGCCGAGCACCACCAATGTCCCGCTCCAGCGGCTTCGGCCGAGGTGGCGCGAGACCAGCGCCAGCAGCGCGAACGAACCGCCCTCGCCGCGATTATGCGCGCGCATCGCCACGAACACATATTTGACGGTCACGATCAGCATCAGCGACCAGAAGATCAGGCTGAGCACGCCAAAGATGTGCAGCCGGTCGACCGCGAGCGGATGCGGGCCGATGAAACTTTCCTTGAGCGCATAGAGCGGCGAGGTGCCGATGTCGCCAAAGACGACGCCGATGGCGCCGAGCATCAGCACGGGCAGGCGGTCCTTGGGCGCGTGGGAGAGCGGAGCCGCGGCAGCGGCGGACGATGATGCGTCGGGATGGTTTTCCATGCCCGCGATGTGGGCTTCCGGCGCATAAAGATTCCATGTGGATTTTATCCGCGCCTCTCGACGCCGGGGCGCGGGAAGCGCATTTAGGCGCGCATGGACACGATAGCGGCAGGCCGGGCGCTCCGGCAGAATGAGATGGCCAGGCGCCTTGGCAGCTATGCCGTCACCTTGCTTCTGATCGCCGGCGCGACGCTCGCCGGCTTGCTGATCGCCGATCGCTGGGGCAACGCGCCGGTCGCGCTGCTCTATATTCCGCCCGTGCTCGTCGCCGCGGTCAGCTGCGGGCAATGGCCGGCGATTATCGCCGCCACCCTCTCGACGCTCACCTATAATTTCTATTTCACCGAACCCTATCGCACCTTCGTCATCCACAGTCCGGCCGACATTGTGACGGTGGCCGCGCTGTTTCTGGTCGCCATGGTCACCAGCCGTCTGGCTGCGTCGCTGCGCGAACAGAGCCGACGCGCCGACGCGCACGCCGCGCGCAACGCGACGATCGCCGGCCTCGCGCGTCGCCTCCTCTCCTGCACCGACGAACAGGCGATTGCCGACGTCGCGGTGCATGAGCTTGCGCGCCTCTTCGGCGGTCATGCGGTGCTTGTCGTCGGACGCGAAGCACCGCAAATCGTCGCGGCCACCCCGGCCGGCGTCGCGCTCGGCCCCAGCGACCTTGGCGCCGCGGCGCTGACCCTCGACACCGGCGAACCGTCGGGCCGCGGCGTTTCGCGCCGCGATCCCGCCGACTGGCAATTCCATCCGATTGCCGCGGACCATGCCGTTCTCGCCGCCGTCGGCCTCGCGCGCGAGGATGGTTTGCCGCCGGTCGCTCCGAATCAGCATCAGCTGCTCGGCAATCTGCTCGACCAGGTCGCGCTCGCGCTGGAACGCGCGCGACTGGAGGGCGAGGCGCGCGATGTCGCCGCGCTGCGCGAGCGCGACCGGCTGCGCGCGGCGCTGCTCATGTCGATTGGCGAGGACGTCAAGCCGCGCCTCAACGCGATCGCGGCCGCGGCACGCGCGCTGCGGCGTGCCGAGGGCGGCGACAAGGCACTCGCCGCGACCGTCGCTGCCGAAACCGCGCAGCTCGATCGCTATGTCGACAGCCTCGTCGACCTCAGCCCCGGCGCCGCGCAGGAGCCGCTGGTCATTGGTTCGCTTGCGATCGACCTGCACCACCGCAGCGTCCGGCGCGACGGCGAAACGGTGCATCTGACACCCAAGGAATATGCGGTGCTCGCCGAGCTCGCCAAGCACGCCGGCCGCGTCCTCACCCACGCCCACCTGCTGCGATCGGTGTGGGGACCGGCGCAGCAGGACCATATCGACTATCTGCGCGTCGCGGTGCGAAGCCTGCGCCAGAAGCTCGAGCACGATCCGGCGCGGCCCGCGCTGATTATCAACGAGCCTGCGGTGGGGTATCGCCTGGTGGCCGGATAAGGTGGCGCGCTGTGACCGGCGAAGATGAGCAATACAGTTTCGCTATCGCGCGCTAGCTGTTTGGTCCCAGCATGTGGTGGTGTAATTTTGTCATCATCACAGCGGAGGGAGCTATGGGACAGATTCTACACGGCAGCGCCAAGACCACGCATGATCTTCCCCCGGTTGCGCGGACACCAGGGTTAGCCCGTCATGCGTTGCTCGGCCTGTTCGGGGGTGAGATACCCGAGGGCCGAGTGCATGCGGTTCCGATTATAATAGCCTTCGATATAT